>ENA-UEQX01002116-UEQX01002116.1-human-gut-metagenome-genome-assembly--contig:-NODE-2116-length-11556-cov-3.641606_pt1 | contig 11556 bp, 9 predicted proteins | sample MGYA00242952_ERZ507952 | MGnify/ENA primary metagenome ERZ507952 (study PRJEB26167, sample SAMN06115425) | human gut metagenome | host: Homo sapiens | place: China:Sichuan | collected 2015-04-07... | reverse complement strand
TGGAGTGATTATCTGTTTGTTTTTGGAATGGCTAGATGATAACTATTATCAAATACCTTGTCAACAACAAAATGCAAATAATTCTCAATTATTTTTTTTAATCGATGTAAGGTACACTTTCTGTGAGAGAAAGTGCGGTCGGAATTCCATCTGAGATTTCAAATTTTCCCGCATAAGCGTAAGCTTCACCGCCCTGTGATTTGGCATTCTTTAAAAGACGATCATATTCAGGATCTATAAACTCAGCGATTTTAAAACGATCGAAGCCATCATGTAATCCAGCAAAGAGAACAACCGCGCGATGTCCTTGTTTTTTCATGGCTAAAAGTTCACGAACATGTTTTTGTCCACGGGTAGTAACCGCATCGGGAAACATGCCTAATGAGCCTTTTACAAAGGTGATGGATTTCACTTCAACATAACAATCTGGCAAGCCTTCACTTTTAAGTAAGAAGTCGATACGGCTATTTTCTTCACCATATTTCACTTCAGGATAAATTTCATCATACATAGCCAGTTCTTTGATTTGTTTATTTTGCAAGGCTTCAAAGACTAACTGGTTGGATCTGTGCGTGTTAATACAAACAAGTTGACCATTTGCTAATTGCGTTAATTCCCAACTGTGTGGATATTTGCGAGTTTGGCTATCAGAATGAGAGTACCAAACGGTATCACCTTTTTCACCACAGCCAGTCATTGCACCAGTGTTTGCACAATGAATAGTGATTACTTCACCATTTGGTAATTCAATATCAGTCAAAAAACGCTTATAGCGGCGAATTAATTTTGCAGATTGTAGAGTGGGGAGTTGCATAGCTTATTCCTTTTGAAAAGAAAGTGCGGTCGAATTTAATGATGAAATTGACCGCACTTTGTCTTTATGAATGTTTAGTAAATATTAAACGATTATTCAATTGCATATTCAATGGTGACGACTAAGCGTGCTTTTTTCTCAATAGTGCTTGTATCGTAGCTACCAGTGTAATCGCTAGAGTCATCCGCATCAGGATTTGGTGCTTGGATGTAGAATGGCCCTTGTGAAGCGGATTTTAATACGCCAACTTTTACATTACTGGTTTTCGCAAACTCTTCAGCACGAACATGTGCATCTTGTGTTGCTTTTGAAATTAATTCACGTTTAATTTGTTCAAGATTTTCTAAATAATAATTAGGTTCACCAAAACTAATGTCTTGATTGTTAGAAACCAATTGGTGAATGTTGGTGAGTGCTTTTTGTAACTTAGTGAGTTCTTTGGTCGAAATTCGGATTGATCTAGATGCATCAAAGCCATTGTCTTTACTTTTGGTTTCACCTTTTTCATTTTCATAATAGTCAGTATGAGTAGATACATCCAATTCAGTGATTTCTCGATTTTCATCAGCAAAACCTTGTGCTTTAAGAAAACGAACCGCTTCATTTAAGTTTTTCTGATTAGCTGCCATGGCATCATTATAAGTTGCTCCCCAACCATTTATGCGGATAACCCATGTGCCTTGTGTTGACGTATAGTGGCTTTCTGCTAATCCCTTAACTGAAATAGAACCAGTTTGACGTAAATTTTTAAATTGATTACCTAGGATAAATGCTGACGCCATCAATCCGACGGCAAGAATGATGCCAAAAATAGCGAGATAAGATTTTTTGTTGTTCATATAATGTCCGTGATGTGGAATAAATAGGAAGCTTATTATAATGTAATCAATCTTATTGAGTAAATTAATTTATTTATTCATTATAGCGGGCTATAAAAAATAGCTTTAAGAGTTGACCAAATAAATTAAAAAAATCGAAACGGATTCTTTATTTACCATTGACTTTTTTCCATATAGCCCTTACTTTACGAACTGATGATTTCATCAAATTTATTCTTTGTAAAATAAGGAGCTTTTATGCAATCTCGCATTGTGGTTAATTCACAGGAAGAATCACTACTTAGCACACATAAAGTGCTACGTAATACCTATTTCTTATTGGGATTAACGATGGCATTTTCGGCGGTTGTTGCTTATATTTCTATGAGCTTAAACTTGCCTTATCCAAACCTTATCGTATTGCTCGTGGGCTTTTACGGTTTACTTTTTGTCACAAACCGTTTAGCAAATAGCGCGTGGGGAATCTTGGCTGCATTCGCGTTCACTGGGTTTATGGGCTACACCATTGGGCCAATTTTAAATATCTATGTGGCGAGAGGAATGGAAGATTTGATTATGCTTGCTTTCGCAGGTACCGCTATCGTCTTCTTTGCATGTTCAGCTTATGTGCTAACAACGAAGAAAGATATGTCTTTCCTTTCTACCGCGATTTTCTCATTATTTATCGTGTTATTGTTAGGAATTGTGGCAAGCTTCTTCTTCCAAATTCAACCATTAGCGGTAGGTATCAGTGCATTGTTTGTGGTGTTCTCAACAATGACAATCCTTTATGAAACCAGCAATATTATTCACGGTGGCGAAACAAACTATATTCGTGCAACGGTGAGTATTTATGTGTCAATTTACAACTTATTCATTAGCTTATTAAGATTACTTTCTATCTTCTCAAGCGATGATTAGTCAGTATTAAATTTAAAGACGCTCCTTATTAGGGGCGTTTTTTGTTTTGAACTAATTTTCTGAAGAGAAGTCTTAGCATACAGGTTCGCTAGTTGAACCTATTGATAATAAAACAGGAGTTTTTATGAAATCTTTAAGATCACTTTTAACATTAACATCACTCGCATTAGCGGTATCAGGTTCTGCATTAGCAACGAATACTTCCGTATTGCCAACAAAAGAAGATGTTGTAACCAATTCAAAATCAATGGTTGAAAGCACAAAAGCTGACGTGAAAAATGCGGCAAATGATAAGCTTAAATCAATGAGTGATAGCGCGAGCTCAACAAAATCAAACGCATTAGATAAAGTTAATACAGCTAAAGAAAAAGCGACTTCCGCGAAAGATGCAATGAAAGATAAAGCCACTTCTGCAAAAGATGCGGTAAAAGAGAAGGCGTCCGCTTTAAAAGAAAAGGCGACTGAGAATAATCAACCGTCAATTAAAGATAAAGCTACTGAAAAATTCAATTCAGTTAAAGATAATGCGAAAGAAAAAGCATCTGAAGCAAAAACAAAAGCCGCAGATAAAGTAAAAGAAGTGAAAGAAAAAGCGGCTTCTACAAAAGATGCAGCCAAAGAGAAAGTGGCTTCTTCTGCTAAAGTAAACATCAATAAAGCGGATGCAGAAACTCTACAAAAACTTTCTGGTATCGGTGAGAAAAAAGCACAAGCGATTATTGATTACCGTAACAAAGTGGGCAAAATCAAAAGTGCTGCTGAGCTTTCTAATATTGATGGTATCGGTGAAGCTACAATTGAAAAAATTACGCCATTCTTAAGTTTCTAAGAAAACTCAGATAAAACAGACCGCACTTTATGTGCGGTTTTTTTGTTGAAGTAGATCACAAAATTGTAACAAAGTGTGATTTGAGGATTATTTCTTTTTTTATCCTATGTATAATGGTGGACAACATCATGTAATACAAGGGGTAGATATGCAGCATTACAATGCCTTTGATGAATGGTTGGCTTCAACCGCTTTGGGTGGTTCTAATCAATCGTATATTGAGGAGTTATACGAACGTTATTTAGAATATCCATCTTCAGTTGATGAAAGCTGGCGTGCCACGTTTGATGCATTGCCGAAAACAACCGCAGTGGAGCAACCACATTCACTAGTCCGTGATTATTTCCGTCGTTTAGCGAGAGAAAATACAACAGAAGCCGTGACGGTTATCGATCCAGAAGCCAGTGCAAAATTAGTCAAAGTCCTCCAATTTATCAACGCTTATCGTTTCCGCGGTCATTTAGAAGCAAAACTAGACCCAATCAATTATTATCGTTGGAAAGTCTCCACCGTACCTGAATTAGATTACCGTTATCACGGTTTTACCGAGAAGGATCTCAATGAAACCTTCAATATTAATCACTACGTCTATCATCGCGATAACATCAAGTTAGGTGATTTAGCTGAAATGCTGAAAGAGACCTATTGCGGCTCAATTGGTCTTGAGTTTATGCATGTTCAAGATATGGAGCAGAAAAGTTGGCTACAAAGCAAATTAGAAAGCCAATTAAATAAACCGCTCTTTACCAAAGAAGAAAAAATTAATTTATTAAGTGAATTGACCGCTGCAGATGGCTTAGAACGTTATCTTGGTGCGAAATTCCCGGGGGCAAAACGTTTCTCTTTAGAGGGAAGTGATGCCTTTATTCCATTGATGAAAGAAATTATTCGCCATGCGAGCAAACAAGGTGTACAAGATGTGATGTTTGGTATGGCACACCGTGGTCGTTTAAACATGTTAGTAAACGTGCTCGGTAAGAAACCCGAAGATCTTTTTGACGAGTTTGCGGGTAAACATTCAGGCGAGCGTACAGGTGACGTTAAATACCACCAAGGTTTCTCTTCTGACTTCGCAGTCGGTGATCGTCGCGTGCATTTAACCCTTGCATTTAACCCATCCCATTTAGAAATTGTTAGCCCAGTAGTGATTGGTGCGGTACGTTCTCGTCAAACCAAAAAGAATGATACAGAGCGTAATCAAGTATTAGCGGTTACTGTTCATGGGGATTCCGCGGTAGCGGGACAAGGTGTTGTACAAGAAACCTTGAATATGTCTAATGCACGTGGTTATACCGTTGGTGGAACAATCCGTATTGTGATTAATAACCAAATTGGTTTTACCACCTCTAACCCAAATGACACCCGTTCAACAGAATACTGTACAGATATCGCGAAAATGATTCAGGCACCGATTATTCATGTGAATGGTGATGATCCTGAAGCAGTCGCTTTTGCCGCGAGAATGGCGGTGGAATATCGTAATTTATTCAAACGCGATATTTTCATTGATCTGATTTCTTATCGTCGTCATGGTCATAATGAGGCTGATGAACCATTAGCCACTCAACCAATGATGTATAGCATCATCAAAAAACATCCAACGCCACGTAAAGTCTATGCAGATCGTTTAATTGCTGAAGGGGTAATCACCGAAGAAGAAGCCATTGAAATGATGAATCTCTATCGTGATGCCTTAGATAATGGCGATCGCGTAGTGAAAGAATGGCGAGAAATGGATATTGCCCAAATGGACTGGTTGCAATATCTCAACTATGACTGGACATCCCCTTACGAAAGTAAATTCCCACAAGAACGTTTCCAAACTTTAGCAGAGCGTGTCAGTGAATATCCAGAAACCTTGCGTGCACATCCTCGTGTCGAAAAAATCTATGCTGATCGCCGTGAAATGGCAAAAGGTGAGAAATTGTTCGATTGGGGTATGGCAGAGACTATGGCATACGCAACCTTATTAGATGAAGGCACTAATGTCCGTTTATCTGGTGAAGATGCAGGACGTGGTACGTTCTTTCACCGCCATGCAGTTGTGCATAACCAAAATGACGGGACAGGCTATGTGCCATTAACTCATTTGCACGCCAACCAAGGTCGTTTTGAGGTGTGGGATTCTGTATTATCCGAAGAAGCCGTATTGGCTTTTGAATATGGTTATGCCACAACGGATCCAAAAACATTAACTATTTGGGAAGCTCAATTTGGTGACTTCGCAAATGGTGCACAAATCGTAATTGATCAATTTATTAGTTCTGGCGAACAAAAATGGGGCAGAATGTGTGGCTTGGTGATGTTATTACCACATGGTTATGAAGGCCAAGGTCCAGAACACTCATCCGCTCGTTTAGAACGTTATTTACAACTTTGTGCTGAGCAGAATATGCAAGTGTGTATTCCATCTACACCAGCACAGGTTTACCACATGTTACGTCGCCAAGCGATCCGTAAAATGCGTCGTCCATTAATTGGTATTTCACCAAAATCCTTATTACGTCATCCACTTGCCGTCTCAAGTTTAGATGAATTAGTAAATGGCACATTCCAAACGGTCATTGGTGAAATTGATAATATCGATCCAAAACAAGTTAAACGCGTAGTCCTATGCTCAGGTAAAGTGTATTACGATCTCTTGGAACAACGTCGTGCGAATAACCAAACAGATGTGGCGATTATTCGTATTGAACAGCTTTATCCGTATCCACATGAAGATGTGAAGAAAGCGTTAGAGCCTTATGCTCATGTGACGGATTTTGTGTGGTGTCAAGAAGAGCCATTAAACCAAGGGGCTTGGTATTGCAGTAAACATAACTTTGACAGCTCGCTTCCTGAGCATGTGAAGTTAAAATATGCAGGTCGTCCTGCCTCAGCTTCACCAGCGGTAGGTTACATGTCTTTACACACCAAACAGCAAAAACAATTGGTAGAAGATGCGCTGACACTGTAAAAGTGCGGTCGAAATTTCAGTAATTTTTTAAAAAAGAATAATTTGAAGGAAAATAAAATGACAATCGAAATTCTTGTTCCAGATTTACCGGAATCCGTTGCGGATGCAACTGTTGCAACATGGCATAAAAAAGTGGGTGAGACAGTAAAACGTGACGAAGTTTTAGTGGAAATCGAAACAGATAAAGTGGTACTTGAAGTGCCAGCATTAAGTGATGGCGTAGTGGCTGAAATTCTTCAAGAAGAAGGCGCAACCGTAGTAAGTAAACAGCTTTTAGGTAAGCTTTCAACCCAACAGGCTGGCGATATTTCATCTGAAACAGTGAAAGACAATGAACCAACGCCTGCGGATCGTCAAAGAGCATCAATTGAAAATAGCCATAATAATTCAGCGGATCAAGGCCCTGCTATTCGTCGTTTATTGGCTGAACATGATTTAGATGCAGAGAAAATTCAAGGTTCTGGTGTGGGTGGCCGTATTACTCGTGAAGATGTTGCACGTGAAGTAGCAAAACGAGATGCTCAAAAAGCGAAACAAGATGTAGCGACAGAGCAAAATACGATTAGCACTGTGGCATATAGCTCTCGTTCAGAAAAACGTGTACCAATGACCCGTTTACGTAAACGTATTGCTGAGCGTTTATTGGAAGCAAAAAATACCACCGCAATGCTCACCACATTTAATGAAGTGGATATGCAGCCGATTATGAAATTACGTAAAACATACGGCGAGAAATTTGAAAAACAACATGGTGCACGTTTAGGCTTTATGTCTTTCTACATTAAAGCCGTGGTTGAAGCATTAAAACGTTATCCCGAAGTGAATGCTTCAATTGATGGTGATGACATTGTGTATCACAACTATTTTGATATTAGCATTGCCGTTTCAACGCCGCGTGGTTTAGTGACACCAGTATTACGCAACTGCGATAAACTCAGCATGGCAGATATTGAGAAACAAATTAAATTGCTAGCTGAAAAAGGCCGTGATGGTAAATTAACGGTTGAAGATTTAACAGGCGGTAACTTCACCATTACTAATGGCGGCGTATTTGGTTCTTTAATGTCCACACCAATTATCAATCCACCGCAAAGCGCGATTTTAGGCATGCACGCCATTAAAGAACGCCCAGTTGCGGTAGATGGCCAAGTGGTGATTCGCCCTATGATGTATTTGGCATTGTCTTATGACCACCGCTTAATTGATGGTCGTGAATCCGTCGGTTTCTTAGTGGCGATTAAAGACTTATTGGAAGATCCAACTCGTTTATTATTAGAAATCTAAGCATATAGGCTTTTCTCTTTTGAGGGGAAAAGCCTTTTTTATATCGAAGTAACTAAAAGGGCGGGAATAATGCCCGCCTTTCTATCGTTAAAATCCAATCTTTATTTAGCTATTTTGCGTACTAAGATTGCTAAGATAAAGGTAATGATGATAACAGGGAAAGTCAGACCTAAATCGCTTTCCCAACCTTTTGCCATAAGAAAACGATAGAGCACGAAGCCGACAAACCAAACGCCGAGTCCAACACTATCAACTGATTTTCTCACATCATGCTGTTTAAGCACAAAGAAATCAGCGATAAGCACGGCGATCATTGGCGCGAATACTGAGCCAATAAAGAACAAGAAATGTTCGTATTCTGTCACTGGTAAGGTTGAGGCTAATATGATGCCCACAATCACGGTCAGAACTGAGATTGGCGTAACTTTTAATTGAGGGAAAATATTATTTAAACTCATGCCGGTAGAATAGGCAGGAAGTGCAGTGTTAATCATGGTAGAGGCGATGACAATTAATACACCAATAACACTGACACCAGCAAGCGAAAGAATTTGTGAGATTTCAGATTTACCGGTCACTAATGCTGCACTTAAGCCAAGAGCATACATCCAGCAGCTAGTCGCGGTATAAGTCAGCGTTGAAAGTGCGGTCGTTTTAAATGGTGTTTCGCTATTCTTCGTATGGTCAGATACTACCGGTAACCAAGAAAGCGGCATGACGGCAGCAATTTCAACAGCTGTACCAAATTTAATATTTTGTGCTACATCCATGGCAATGAATGGTTTATTCGCAACTTGAATACTAAGCCATAACATCAGTAAAAACATGGTGACAAGTGAAATGCTTTTAAAAATACCTAATTTAGTAAAGCCGAGTAGTAGCCAAAGTATGATGAGTATGCCTAAACCAAGTGTAAGAAATGGGAAGAGTGAAGCATCAGGTGTTTGATTTAAGATGGAAATAACGTCAGCGCCCATATAAATCATGACTGCAGTCCATCCCATTAATTGCATGGCATTAAGTAAAGAGAAAAGCGCAGAGCCTTTTTCACCAAATGAAATTTGTACCGTTTGCATAGCACTTTTTTGGGTTTTCGCGCCGATGTAACCTGCACAGAAAAACATCGAGCCGCCAATAAAGTGTCCAACGACGATGGCGATTAAACCTTGTTTCCATCCAAGTGGTGCAAACCAAGTACCCGTGAGAATTTCTGCCATTGAAATAGCAGCGGTAAACCAAATGAGTGCAATCGCAAGATTGCTTGATTTTTTCGTTTGCATGTTGTTATCCTTAACATAAATTGTGGTTATTCAGTTCCAGTATATAACTCAATATTTAAAGAACAAGCCCTGAATTTGAGCTAAAACAAAGTGCGGTCAAATTTTTGTTTGTTTCGCTAAACAACATCAAAAATAGGAAGGAAATATGAATTTACATGAGTACCAAGCTAAGCAGCTTTTTAAGCAATATGCTCTGCCGGTGAGTGAAGGTGTCGTGTGCAAAACGGCAGATGAAGCTGAAATGGCGTTGTTTCAGCTGAATGGCGATGTTTGGATAGCGAAATGTCAAGTTCACGCAGGTGGACGTGGAAAAGCTGGAGGTGTGCAGCTCGTGCATAATGCAGAAGAAGCGCGTGCTTTTGCAGATAAATGGCTTGGGCAGCATTTGGTCACCTTCCAAACAGATAAAAAAGGCCAACCTGTTAATAGTATTTATATTGAAGAAACCTGCCAGATTGAGAAAGAACTTTACCTTGGGGCAGTGATTGATCGTGCTTCGCAGAAAGTGGTTTTTATGGCTTCTTCAGCAGGGGGTATGAGCATTGAGGATGTGGCAAGAGAGACGCCTGAATTAATTCATAAAGTGACCATTGAGCCTCTCGTGGGTGGAATGCCATATCAAGGCCGTGAATTAGCCTTTAAACTTGGTTTAAGTGGCGAACAAAATAAACAATTTGCCGAGATTTTTGTAAAACTCGCTAAACTTTTTATCGAAAAAGATTTTTCTCTAGTTGAAGTCAATCCGCTCGTGGTGACAAAAGAAGGCAATTTAATTTGCGTAGATGCAAAAGTGAGCATTGATGATAACTCACTTTATCGACATCCTGATTTATTAGCCTTACGCGATTTAAGTCAAAGTGATGCACGTGAAGCAGAAGCAGAAAAATATCAGCTTAACTATGTTGCTTTGGAAGGTGATATTGGCTGTATGGTCAATGGCGCCGGGCTTGCTATGGGTACCATGGATATCGTGAAATTATATGGTGGTAATCCTGCAAACTTCCTTGATGTTGGTGGCGGTGCAACGAAAGAGCGTGTGGCTGAAGCCTTTAAGATTATTCTCACCGATAAAAATGTGAAATCAGTCTTAGTAAATATTTTTGGTGGAATCGTACGCTGTGATCTTATTGCTGAAGGTGTCGTAGCAGCGATTCAAGAAGTCGGTGTAAAAGTGCCTGTTGTGGTTCGATTAGAAGGAACCAATGCCCCACAAGGCAGAGCAATTTTAGCCGAAAGTGGTATGAATTTAATTGCTGCACATAGTTTACAAGAAGCAGCACAAGCGGCAGTGAAAGCGGCAAAAGGAGAATAAATCATGGCGATTTTAATTAATAAAGAGACAAAAGTAATTTGCCAAGGTTTCACTGGTGCTCAAGGAACATTTCACAGCGAACAGGCATTGGCTTATGGCACCAAGTTAGTGGGGGGCGTTTCACCAAATAAAGGCGGAACAACGCATTTAGGTTTGCCGGTATTTAATACAGTGCGTGAAGCAGTGCAAGTTACAGGGGCTACGGCAACCATGATTTATGTGCCTGCACCATTTTGTAAAGATGCTATTTTAGAAGCCATTGATGCAGGCATTCAATTAGTGGTCTGTATTACAGAAGGCATCCCAACATTGGACATGTTATTGGTAAAACAAAAATTAATTGAAACCGGTGTCGTGATGATCGGCCCGAATTGTCCAGGTGTGATTACACCAGATGAATGTAAGATTGGTATTATGCCAGGAAATATTCATAAAAAAGGCAGAGTAGGCATTGTTTCTCGTTCAGGTACCTTGACTTATGAAGTAGTAAAACAAACGACAGATGAAGGTTTCGGTCAATCCACTTGCGTAGGGATCGGTGGCGATCCTATTCCAGGATCTAACTTCATTGATATTCTTAAACGATTCCAAGAAGATCCTGAAACTGAAGCCATCGTGATGATTGGTGAAATCGGTGGCTCTGCAGAAGAGGAAGCTGCTGCGTTTATTACGGCTCATGTGACAAAACCAGTGGTGGCTTATATCGCAGGCGTGACGGCACCAAAAGGCAAGCGTATGGGACACGCAGGAGCGATTATCAGCGGTGGAAAAGGAACAGCTGCAGATAAAATTGCAGCACTTGAAGCGGCAGGCGTGAAGACAGTGAGAAGTCTCGCTGAAATCGGTTCAGCCCTTCATGAATTATTGAAATAAAATACCTAAAAAATGGACCGCACTTTAGATTAGTTTCAAAGTGCGGTCGTTTTTTATAACAAATTCTTATAACTACATCTAAATCGGTGTATAATCTCGTCAGTTTTTTAAGGACAAAATTATGAGCCAATTTTTCTATATCCACCCTGAAAATCCGCAAGCGCGTTTGATTAATCAAGCGGTAGAAATCTTGCGTCAAGGTGGTGTCATTGTGTACCCGACAGATTCGGGCTATGCCTTAGGCTGTATGATCGGCGATAAACATGCGATGGATCGCATTGTTGCAATTCGTAAATTGCCGGAAGGGCATAATTTTACGTTGGTATGTAGCGATTTATCCGAGCTTTCAACCTACGCAACGGTGAGCAATTCGGCTTATCGTTTAATTAAAAACAATACACCGGGGCGTTATACTTTTATTTTGACGGCAACGAAAGAACTTCCACGTCGATTAATGACCTCAAAACGC
>ENA-UEQX01002114-UEQX01002114.1-human-gut-metagenome-genome-assembly--contig:-NODE-2114-length-11560-cov-3.640425_pt1 | contig 11560 bp, 7 predicted proteins | sample MGYA00242952_ERZ507952 | MGnify/ENA primary metagenome ERZ507952 (study PRJEB26167, sample SAMN06115425) | human gut metagenome | host: Homo sapiens | place: China:Sichuan | collected 2015-04-07... | reverse complement strand
TCCGGTGGACGTCCATGATGCCCGCAACCTGATACTGACAAGAACCACCAGACGGCAACTGACGACAAGGACTGGCAGACAATCTGAAATCCATTCAGAATTTTGCCGAGACGAATACGGATCTTCCGGTGAGGATGATGCTTGTACCGGATGCGGCAGGGGTTCTTGGAGCAAAGCTTCCGGCTATGGCAGAAGTGGAGAATCAGACACAGCTCATAAGCATGGTAAAGAAGGAACTGGGAAGTTCCGTTGAATGGATCGATGCAGCCTCAGCCCTGAATAAGCATCGGAATGAAAAGATTTATTATAAGACGGATCATCACTGGACTTCCCTGGGGGCTTTTTATGCATTTCAGGAGGCAGCTCCTTCGCTGGGAATAGAGGGAGACATTTCAGGGAAATATGTATCTTATGCGGTTTCCAATGATTTTAACGGAATGCTGGCATCCAAAAGCGGTGTTTATCTGAGCGAGAAAGAGCAGGTTGATATTTATGTTCCGAGTGACAGTGATACAGATGTGATCGTAGATTATGTAGATGAAGGAAAAAGGACGACTTCTCTTTTTGATTCTTCAAAGCTGGATACAAAGGATCAGTATGATGTCTTTTTGGGAGGAGATTTTTCTGTTGTAGATATTAAGACGGTGTCGACAGAAAGCAAAAGACTGCTTCTGATCAAGGACTCTTTTGCAGACTGCTTTGTGCAGTTTTTAACACCGTATTACCGGGAGATCGTTGTGGTCGATCCGAGATATTATAGTGGCACGATCGAGGAACTGCTCAGTTCCTACAGGATCTCAGAGGTGCTGTTCCTTTACAGTGGAAATACATTTTTTACAGATAATAATATAAGTGGAGTGTTGACGGGTGAGTAATCGGATCAGAGAAGAATTTATACAGAAAAAAGAACCGGTAAGACTGAATAAGTATTTAAGTGAGGCGGGAGTGTGTTCCAGAAGGGAGGCAGACCGCCTCATTGAGACCGGAAAGGTGAGTGTGGACGGAAAGCGTGCCGGAATGGGAATGAAGATTTATCCGGGACAGACGGTCAAAGTGGGAAATAAGACCGTATCAAGGCAGGATGAGATGATCGTGCTTGCGGTAAATAAGCCAAAAGGCATCGTCTGCACAGAAGAAAGGCGGGAACGCGACAGCATTGTGCGTTTCCTGAATTATCCGGTGAGGGTGACTTATATCGGAAGGCTGGACAAGGATTCCAGAGGTCTGCTGTTGATGACGAATAATGGAGATATCATCAATAAGATCATGAGGGCGGCAAATTATCATGAGAAAGAATACAAAGTAACGGTGGATCATGAGATCACAGAGGATTTCCTTAAGAAAATGTCCCGGGGAGTGGCAATCCTGGATACGGTGACAAGACCGTGTAAAGTAGAGAAATTGGGGAAATATACATTTAAGATCATATTGACGCAGGGATTGAACCGTCAGATCCGCAGAATGTGTGAAGCACTGGGGTATGAGGTAAAAGATCTTTTGAGGGTCCGGGTGATGAATATTACGCTGGACGGACTGAAAGAGGGAAAATACCGCAAGCTGACAGACCGGGAATTAAATGAGCTGGATCAGTTACTGGAGCAGTCTTCCAGTCTTCCGGGCGGACGGGAAAGCAGGCAGGAGAGAAAAGATGGAGCAGGAAAAAAATAAAATGGAGCAGGGAAAAAGTAAGCAGCAGCGGATGCGGGAACTGGTAGAACTTCTGAACCGGGCGAGAAAGGCATACGAGCAGGACAATACAGAGATCATGAGTAACTATGAATATGACAGGCTCTATGATGAACTGGAAGAACTGGAAAAAGAACTGGGAACAAAGATGGCGAACAGTCCGACGGTCAATGTCGGTTATGAGGTGGTCAGTGGACTGCCGAAAGAACGCCATGAGCGGCCGATGCTGTCACTGGATAAGACAAAGGAAGTAGAGCGGCTGAAAGAATTTCTTGGCACGAAGAAAGCGATGATTTCCTGGAAACTGGACGGACTGACCATTGTTCTCACGTATCAGGGCGGAGAACTGGTCAAAGCGGTCACAAGAGGAAATGGAATCGAGGGAGAGGTCATCACGAACAATGCAAAGGTTTTTCAGAATGTGCCGCTGCATATTCCGTACCAGGGTGAGCTGGTTCTGCGTGGAGAGGCAGTGATTTCCTATAAAGATTTTGAGGCGATCAATGAAAAGATCGAAGATGTCGATGCAAAATATAAAAATCCGCGAAATCTGTGCAGTGGCTCTGTGAGGCAGTTGAATAATGAGATCACCGCAAAAAGAAATGTGAAGTTTTTCGCATTTACGCTGGTGCGTGCGGAAGAGGTAGATTTTCATAATTCAAGAATGTATCAGATGCAGTGGCTGAAGGAGCAGGGATTTGATGTGGTGGAACATCATCCTGTGACGGCAGAAACAATCGAAGAGGAAGTAGCATGGTTTGCAAAGGCAATCGGGAAAAATGAAATCCCGTCTGACGGACTGGTACTGGTCTATGATGATATTGCCTATGGACAGTCACTGGGAACGACCGCAAAGTTTCCGAGAGATTCTTTTGCATTTAAATGGGCAGATGAGATTCGGGAGACAACGCTTCTTGAGATTGAGTGGAGTCCGTCAAGAACGGGACTGATCAATCCGGTTGCGGTTTTTGAACCAGTAGAACTGGAAGGAACGACGGTCAGCCGTGCCAGTGTGCATAATATCAGTATTATGGAAGAGCTGGAACTGGGAGTCGGTGATACGATCCAGGTGTATAAGGCCAACATGATCATTCCGCAGATCGCAGAGAATCTGACACGGAGCGGTGTAAAAGATATTCCGACAGTCTGTCCGGTCTGTGGTGGTACGACAAAGATTTCCATGGAAAATGAGACAAAGACGTTATTCTGCACGAACCCGGAATGTCAGGCGAAGCACGTAAAAGCGTTCAGCCTGTTCGTAAGCAGGGATGCGATGAATATCGAAGGACTTTCAGAGGCGACACTGGAAAAATTCATTCTGCATGGGTATGTGAAAGATTTTACGGATCTGTTCCATCTGGACCGGTATGAGGAAGAAATTAAGAGCATGGATGGATTTGGAGAGAAATCTTATCAGAAGCTGCTCAGAAATATTGAAAACGCAAGGAAGACAACGCTGGCACGACTGATCTACAGTCTTGGAATCCCGAATATCGGAAGTGCCAATGCGAAGGTCATCTGTAAAGCATTCGGAGATGATCCAAAGCGTGCGGAAGAGGCAACCGAAGAAGAACTGGTAGAGATTCAGGGCATTGGCGGGATCATGGCAAAGACCTATGTAGAATATTTTGCTGATCCGAAGCATCGGGAGATCTACCGCAGACTGCTGGACGAGGTAGAGCTGCAGAAGGAGGTTGTGACAGAGGACAGTCAGAAATTCTCGGGGATCAATTTCGTGATCACAGGAAGTGTGGAACATTTTGCCAATCGGGCAGAGGTAAAAGCGGAAATAGAGAAGCGTGGAGGAAAGGTAACCGGCAGTGTGACATCAAAGACCGGTTATCTGATTAATAATGATGTAAATTCAACTTCTTCAAAGAACAAAAAGGCGAGAGAACTTGGAGTGCCGATCATTTCGGAAGAGACGTTGATCGGGATGCTGGAACAGTAGTGTGGTGTTAAAATTGTGTAAGAGTTCACAGTTTATTTATTTGAATATTTGAAGTGATTGTACTATAATGAACTGCGGATCGTCAGGATTCTGCAAAATGAAACAGAGGTTGGAGACCTCTGGCTGTGATATTTATGAATTTTTCAGGCAGGATACGACGGGACGCAGGAAGCAAATGAAACAGGAGAAGAAAGGGAAAGCGTATGTCAGATCAGGATTTCGTTATTGTGGACGAAGAAAAAGATTCTGAGATTCCACAGGAAAAAGAGAACCGGACAGAGGATTCCCGTAAGGAAGTGGTCAAAGACGCTGAAAAGGAGCGTGAGGATGATGACGGTTACGAGAAGATCTGCTTTATCTGTCACAGACCGGAGAGTGTGACCGGGAAGATGATCGATCTTCCGAATCATATTACGGTGTGTCCGGACTGTATGCAGAGAAGCTTTGATGCGATGAGCAGCAGTCCTCTGGATCTGGGAAAAATGATGAATATGCCGGGCGTGCAGTTTCTGAATCTTTCTGATTTGGAAGGAATGCAGCCAGAAGCAAAAAAGATCAAGAAGAAAAAAGAGAAACCAAAGGAATTTCCGGAGCTGGATATTAAAAATATTCCTGCACCGCATAAGATCAAGGCCAGACTGGATGAGTATGTGGTAGGTCAGGAACGTGCAAAGAAGACCATGGCAGTGGCGGTCTATAATCATTATAAGCGGGTGGCAACCAATACGATGGATGATATTGAGATTGAAAAATCTAATATGCTGATGATTGGACCGACCGGAAGTGGAAAGACATATCTGGTGAAGACACTGGCAAGATTGCTGGATGTGCCGCTGGCGATCACGGATGCGACTTCCCTGACAGAGGCCGGTTATATCGGAGATGATATCGAGAGCGTTGTATCAAAGCTGCTTGCGGCAGCAGATAATGATGTAGAACGTGCAGAGCAGGGAATTATTTTTATTGATGAGATTGACAAGATCGCCAAGAAAAAGACTTCCAGCCAGCGGGATGTGAGCGGAGAATCCGTACAGCAGGGAATGCTGAAGCTCTTAGAAGGCAGTGAGGTAGAAGTACCTGTGGGAGCGAACAGCAAGAATGCAATGGTTCCGCTGACCACAGTGAACACGAAGAATATTCTGTTCATCTGCGGAGGAGCGTTCCCGGATATTGAAGAGATCATCAAAGAACGTCTTCAGAAGAAGACGTCCATGGGATTTAATTCAGAGCTGAAGGATACATATGAACATGACGAGAATCTTCTGTCAAAGGTTACGGTAGAAGATCTGCGTAAGTTCGGCATGATCCCGGAGTTTCTCGGAAGGCTTCCGATCATCTTTACCCTGAAAGGACTGGATAAAGAGATGCTGGTGAAGATCTTAAGAGAGCCGAAGAATGCGATCCTGAAGCAGTACCAGAAGCTTCTGGCACTGGATGAAGTGAAACTGGATTTTGATGACAGTGCATTGGAGGCGATTGCGGAAAAAGCGATGGAGAAAGATACCGGAGCAAGAGCACTTCGTGCAATTATAGAGGAATTTATGCTGGATATCATGTATGAGATTCCGAAAGATGATAATATCGGAGAGGTGACGATCACCAGAGCTTATATTGAAGGAACAGGCGGACCGGTCATCCGTCTGCGGGGGCAGGAAGTACCGGCATTAAATGGTTGATAAAGACCGGTACACTGCAAGAAAAGAGGATTCCATGAGTATGGCAGAACCATGGGATCAGATGACAGCGAATAGAGAAAACGGAAGAGAGTGGAAAAAATGGATGCTTATAGATACTTACTGGATTTGGCAATAATTTTATTATCAACAAAGGTACTGGGCCTTCTGACAAAGAAAGTCCAGATGCCGCAGGTTGTAGGAGCATTGCTTGCAGGACTTATTTTAGGACCTGCAGGATTTGGATTATTAACAGAAACTTCATTTATTCATGAAGTAGCCGAGATTGGTGTAATCGTACTGATGTTCTCGGCAGGTATGGAGACAGATATCAAAGAACTTAAGGCAAGTGGAAAAGCTTCTTTTATCATTGCATTATTTGGAGTACTTGTACCGCTGGCAGGAGGTTATGCGGTTGCGTGGTTCTTCAATAAACCGGGTGCGATCGAGTCCGATGTGACTTCACCGGTCTTTTTACAGAATATCTTTATCGGAGTCATTCTGACGGCGACATCGGTAAGTATTACAGTAGAGACACTGAAAGAACTTGGAAAGCTGAAGACTCGTTCAGGAAATGCCATCCTCGGTGCAGCGATCATTGATGATGTCCTTGGAATCATTGCACTGACGATCGTTACGAGTATGGCAGATGATTCTGTAAGTCTTGGAATCGTTCTGCTGAAGATCGTTGGATTCTTCGCATTTTCAGGTATCATCGGTCTGATCTTCTACAAGATATATAAGAAATGGGTTGATGAAGCGGAAAAAGAACTTCACCGCCATACGATCATTGCATTTGTATTCTGTCTGATCATGGCGTTTGTGGCAGAGGAAGTATTCGGAGTTGCAGATATTACGGGAGCGTATATCGCAGGACTTATTATTTCCAATGTACAGCGTTCTACTTATCTGGAGTCTAAATTTGATACAATGTCTTATCTGCTTCTTTCACCGGTGTTCTTTGCAAGCATCGGACTGAAGGTAGAACTGCCGAAAATGTCTATGACGATCATTGCCTTTGCAGTAGTTCTGACAATCGTTGCAGTAATTACAAAGATCATTGGATGCGGACTTGGAGCAAAGGTGTGTGGTTATAAAAATTATCAGGTAAAGAGGATCGGAGTTGGTATGATCTCAAGAGGTGAGGTCGCACTGATCGTTGCCAGCAAGGGTGCGGCACTGGGGCTGATGAGTTCTGCCCTGCTTGGACCAATCATCGTTGTGGTTGTAATTACAACGATTATTACACCGGTTATGCTGAAAGTTGTATTTGCACCGGGAACAGCTCCGGTAGCAGAGCAGATCGTACCGGAATCAGAACGGGTTAAGAGTTATTATGAGAACCGTGAGGATAATCGGTAATCCGGGATATGAGATGAGTGATAGTCCATAAAAAGAGAAGCCATGGGACAGCGTCAGAGCTGTCTCATGGCTTCAAATGTATTATAGAGGTTTAACTGGCCATATCCCCATTCACGATTTGGGTATTCGAGAAAATCCGGGCGGATTGCTCCGAGGATCAGCAGACTTTTGATCTGAAAGACATCAATACCGGTAATATTTTTCTGTTCCAGTTCCCATTCCAGCATAAGTGCAACAGCTCCGGCAGTGATGGCTGTGGAAATGCAGGAACCGGAACGAACGGTAAAGCGTCCGCCCGGTAATGCCCCTTTTACATTGATACCGGGAGCTGTGATAGAAGGATTCTGAAACTGAGTGCGGGTGTATCCACGGCCGGATGCCTGGGCGAGTCCGCCATTTTTCCCGTCATAATAGGAAACGATGATGGGACTTGGTGCGTTGGCCGGATTGGTCAGGGTGTAATAGGGATCTGATTCGAGAAAATAGACTTCTCCATCAAGAAATTCTGTGACGGGGAGCCACATATGAAACTGTCCGTCAATGAGGCGGACCGGCTCGACGACGATCTTCCATATTCCGGCAGCAGGGGTGTTAAACCGGAAAAAGACAAGTTCAGAATTGGTCTTTTCCACCATCAGCCGGTAATTGACATAAACTTTTGTTTTTTCAAAAAGAAAATCCAGTTCGACATTTGAGCCAACACGGAAGGAAATCCGGGAAGAATTTTCACCGGAGGGAGAAATGATGGAAATGGATAAAATGTTGGGAATCATGACCCAGAGTTCCAGCATAAAGCCGGAGACATTTTCCCCGACCCGGATCTCAACGGTCTTGGTGTCGCTGAGATTCTGGATGGTATTGTAATAATGATGGCGTTTGTCGGCTTCATTTCCTGTCCCGATGACGGCGATCCGGTTGGCTACAAGACTGTAAGCCCCGAGCTGGCTGGGAAGGGGGAGAGTCCCTACGTGTCCGCCCATATTTGTCCCGACGGTAATGCACATGACAAGCGGAAGATCAAGGGCGGATGCAAGGTCATTCAGATATTTCACTCCCAGCAGAAGGTCCGTTTCCTGATAGCAGACAGCATCAGAGGCGATACAATAGTATTCCTTCAGATATTGCTTGGCAGTTTTTAATTTTACCATTGCAATGGTACATTCAGGGGCGGCTCCGAGAAACTGTTCGGAGATATCTGCACCGCCTGCGGCGAGGCTGGCAACAAAAGTCCCGTGTCCGGTGTCATCAACGGAAGGAACAAGAGATGCAGGATCTTCAGAAGAAAGGGCGGCATTGATAGTTTCCCGGGTATATTCCGTTCCGTAAGCAAATCCCTGCGGGGGCGTTCCGCTCTGGATCGTCTGATCCCAGATGGCGGCAATTCTTGTCGAGCCGTCAAGATTGCGGAAAAGGCGGCTTGTATAATCAATACCGCTGTCCAAAAATCCGATCAATACCCCCTGTCCTTTTAGCTGGAGCGTAGGATAATTCTGAACCGGAAGGATTCCTGCCTGGTTCAGAGTTTCCATACTCAGGGGCGAAAAGCACTGGGGGATAGAATTATAGGAAAAACGGGAAAGCGTGATTGGTTCTACGGATTCTTTTGGAAAATAATAGCAGGTGTATCCACTACCGGCATCCTGTTCACAGGGATTTTGAAGGAGAAGTTCATTAAAAAGAGGTGTGCGAGTCCGGTTCTCGATAAAATCACGGTAATCTTCGGAAAGGATGTTCCGGCGGTAGGTTTCTAAATCTGGCATGGCACATTTCCTGACTCTTTTTCTGTCAATATATGAACTTAAGAATTTCTTTATAACCCTAAAAGATCTATAAATTTTTGCCCGTCAGTCTTCACAAAGGAAAAGAATGAGGTATAATGAATTTAATTTATGACCGCAGGAAAGCAGGAGTCGGAGACAATGATCCATGGCTGTGATGAGAAAGATGGTCAGAGGAAATGCCCATGGGTGTGATGAGAATAGCAGTCAGAGGAGAAGATTGGCGGAATGGTTACGGAAAGGAGAAGAAAAAAGATGAAAGATATTATTGAAGAATTAGGAAAATATATCGGGGAGACAGCGACGACAGTAGGAAATAAAGCCGGAGAGGTAATCGAGACGCAGAAGCTGAAATTGCAGGTGAGAAGCCTTGCACATGAGAATACGGTCGATCTGCAGGAACTTGGACGGGGAGTCTATGAGCAGTATAAGAGTGGAGCAGTTCTGGATGAGAAGGCAGAAGGATTGTGCGAGGCGATCAGCTCAAGAGAAGAGAGCATTGCAGAATTTGAGGAGAAGATCTCAGCTATCAGAGGAGCAGGAAAATGCCCGAATTGTGGAAAGATGGTAGCAAAAGAGATGGTCTTCTGCCCGTATTGTGGAGAAAAGATGCCGGCGGTAACAGTGGATGAGGAAGAGACGCCTGGAGATGATACGGAGGATGTAACGCTCCGGGAAGAAGATGCATCTTTATTTGAAGAGGAGGCAGTGAAAGGAGATGCAGCCCGTTCACAGGAGGCAGCAGAAGAAGAGGCATGATCCAGGATATAGGAGAGCATACATTTGATAACCAGTATCATCCGTGTCCGCCTGACCGGGAGTCTTATGCACTGTATTATGAAGACCATGCGGCTCTTGTGAGAAAATACCCGGATCGGATCGAGTTCCCTAAGTTTCGGGACATCGAGCGACTGAATGAAGATATCTATGAAGATGCAGTGTATCTGTTCAGTATTGACGGAGAACGGTATTATCTTGTAGAGGAGATCAACCGGGAGCGGCAGTCGCATTTTACAATGGAAAATACGGAGATTTTCCGGTATGCAGAGCCACAGTACCTTGCATTTGCCGGGATTACGGGATATCAGCTTCATAACTGGTATCAGAGCCGGAGGTTTTGTGGAAAATGTGGCAGGAGAATGAAAAAAGACAGTAAGGAAAGAATGCTGTATTGTGAATCCTGCCATAATATGGAGTTCCCGAAGATCTGTCCGGCAGTGATCATTGGAGTGACGGATGGTGATAAGATCCTGATGTCAAAGTATGCCGGAAGAACGTATAAAAAGTATGCATTGCTGGCGGGATTTACGGAGATTGGTGAGACTCTGGAAGAGACGGTGCAGAGAGAAGTCATGGAAGAAGTAGGGCTTAAGGTAAAGAATATCCGTTATTATAAGAGTCAGCCCTGGTCTTTTACTGATACGCTCCTGATGGGATTTTACTGTGATTTAGATGGAGAAGCTGCCATTACGCTGGATCGGGAAGAGCTTGCCATGGCAGAATGGTTTCAAAGAGATGAGATCCCGGTTGAGCCAGAGCGGGACAGCATCACCAATGAGATGATCATCCGATTTAAAAATGGTGAAGTATAGCTGCTGAATTGCAGGAAAGAAAGAGCAGCTCAAAAAGAATAAGAAAAGAGTTATAAAAGATAAAAAAGAGACATCCGGGACAGAGCCTTAAAAAGGTCTGACACCGGATGTCTTTTGCGACTGAGCGATAAGCCGATCACAGCATTTTCAGATACTGGACACTGTAAGCCGGCATGGAAAGCTGTCCGTTCAGGGTCTGTGGAGCGGCTTCTGATGAATCACCGGTCTTCAGCAGGTCAATATAAGATCCCTGAAGTTCTCCATTTCCTGCGGTGAAGTCAGAATCAGAAGCGTTGATGGCAACAAGGATGCGTTCTGTTTCTGTGCGGCGTTCAAAGATAAGCTGATGATTCGTAATGACAACATTTCGGTAAGAACCGTTGCAGAGAGCATCACTGGTGCATCTTACTTCGATCAGCCGGGAGATAAAGTCGGTCAGTTCATTTGGCTTTGGTGCATCAAAGCACGGGCGGAGAGCATAGTCATTATCGGGAGCTTTCACTCCTTCTTCACCCCATTCACTTCCATAATAAATACAGGGGATTCCCGGCATTCCAAAGAGGATTCCGTAACATAACGGTAAGTGGTTCTTGTTCGTCAGAATGCTTGCGATTCTTGTGACATCATGATTATCCACAAATGTCATAAGATGCTTTCCGCGGTAAATACACCACTGTTCCGGTCCGAACTGACGGTTCAGGGAATGTGCGATCTCGAACAGATTCATGCTGTTGAAACTGGAATAAATTCCCTTATAGCATTCATAATTCGTGCAACTGTGAAGCATCTCATCATTGACGATCAGATTGTAGTCACCAAAGAGGACTTCTCCGATCAGTGCAAACCCTGGTTTGATCGATTCACAGAAGCTGCGGAGGCGTTTCATAAAATTATGATCCAGACAATAGGCAACATCCAGACGGAGTCCGTCGATGCCGAAGTCTTCGATCCAAAGCTTTACACAGTCCAGCAGATAATCTACAACAGCCGGATTCTGAAGATTCAGCTTGACCAGTTCAAAATGACCTTCCCAGCCTTCATACCAGAAACCATCATTATAACAACTGTTTCCGTCGAAACTGATATGAAACCAGTCTTTATAAGGAGAGTCCCATTTCTTTTCCTGGACATCCCGGAATGCCCAGAAGCCGCGTCCGACATGGTTGAAGACACCGTCAAGGATTACTTTGACATTCTGTGAATGAAGTTTCTTACATACTTCACTGAAATCTTCATTTGTGCCGAGGCGGCAGTCAATTTTGCGGAAATCTCTTGTATCATATCCATGATTGTCGGATTCAAAGATCGGATTGAGAATGATCGATCCGATGCCGAGATTTCCGAGATATTCCGCCCAGTCCCCGATCTTTAAAATGCGGTGTGCGGGAACTCCGTCATTGTGAACGGGAGCCCCACAAAACCCGATCGGATAAATCTGATAAAAAGTTTCATTATAAGCCCACATAGATGTACCTTCTTTCTGCTTTAGTTCACTGCGTTGGAAATATGCAGTGAGGC
>ENA-UEQX01002107-UEQX01002107.1-human-gut-metagenome-genome-assembly--contig:-NODE-2107-length-11576-cov-6.161318_pt1 | contig 11576 bp, 10 predicted proteins | sample MGYA00242952_ERZ507952 | MGnify/ENA primary metagenome ERZ507952 (study PRJEB26167, sample SAMN06115425) | human gut metagenome | host: Homo sapiens | place: China:Sichuan | collected 2015-04-07... | reverse complement strand
TCGGAAAGCCGTGTGAGGGAGAACCTCATGCACGGTTTGATGAGGGGCGGATGAAATTTTCATCCGCCTACTCTACATGGATGACTTGTGAGAGGACGCTTATACATGCCCGATCAACGTCATGAATCGCACCACAAAATCTGCAATTTACGTTATGGAACTCACGGTTATTGGATGAGTGCCTATAAAGGTGGTGTCGACTAAATGCAGTCATTTTCAATGTCTTGTGATTCATCGATGATAAAGGGTACACCTCCCGGAGTTTAAACTATGATTACTGCTGCTCGTAACATGGATTGACGGATTTTGAGATTGAATTTCTATGGAGTGTATATTCAAAATATTGCTGTTTCATAACTTATGAGATAATGAATGTAAAATGGACGAATATTGTTTTCGTTTTGCGTTATGGAGATGAAACTCTCCATTTGTGGAAGCCTCTGCTGAACACAAATGTTCAGAGAGGTTCATCGCAATGTTTAACGCAACGAAACACAATATTCGTCCATTTCACATTCATGTTTTCATAAACATGTCAGACTGCAATATTTTGTTCATAACCTAAATTATAAAATTCAATCTAAAAATCCGTGCCACCACCTACAAGTGGCAGTTCATAAGTGAAACTCCGGTTTTAGAATGGAAGTCCCCCTAAACCACCCATACCTCCGGTGATTTTTGCCATAGAACTCTGGCTTTCCTCATCAAGTTTACGGAATGCTTCATTGGTAGCTGCCATGATAAGATCCTCTAACATCTCGATATCATCCGGATCAACAACTTCCTCGGATAATTTGATCTTTGTCACTTCATGTTTTCCAGAAACTGTTACTTCAACTGCTCCGCCGCCTGCTGTTGCAGTTACTTCTTTTTCTTCTAACTCTTTCTGAGCTTCCTCCATCTGACGCTGCATTCTCTGTGCCTGTTTCATCAGATTATTCATATTTCCAGGCATACCACCTGGGAATCCACCTCTTTTTGCCATTGTAATTCCTCCATAATTGTTTTCAACTCATGATATATAAAGACTGTCGAGCAAGGCTCGTATAGATAGCGATCATGAAGCTATGCTACATGATAATATAATTTTCCAGATTCGTCCAGCTGGAAATTAGAAATCATCTTCTTCAATCTCAAAATTGATAAGTTGTCTGAGATCCGGATAAATCTCCTCACTCGCGTGTCCGGTGTCATTTTGTTTCACCTGAAGTTCCACTTCTTTTCCAATCCGCTCTGCAATCATCATTTTCAGACTGTCCTGACATTCTGAACGATTTTCCGAAATGTACTCATACGCATTCGGATCTTCAAATACCAGAAGCAGACAGTTATTTGGTCCAAGTGTTGGAACTGCCTTATTCAGATATGTTTTGGTAATTCCGGTAAGCTGGGACAGGATTCCCTTCCAGTTTCCAATAATCTGTTTGATGTCCTCCGGGATTGCTTTCGGAAGCTCCATTTTTGCAATTTCTTCCGATGCAGTTACCTCACTGCCCTGCCTGGGGCTTTGGGATTGTGCAACAACAACACCTTTTTCCAGCTTTTTTTCCAGACTGTCCACACGGTCTATGAGTGATGTATAATCTTTTTCCATTTCTGGTTTACATAACTTTATTACATTTATTTCAATCAGAATACGCTTCTGCGTTGCATATTTGATCTGATTGCTGAGTTCTGAAAAAATACGGATGTATCTCATTAAGATTTCCGGATCGACCATTTCCGCTTCTTCTTTTAACAATGCAAGGTTATCCGCAGAAATGTCAAGTACATCTTCCATATTATCTGAGCTCTGGACAAGAAGAAGATTTCGCAGATACCATGTAAAATCTGTGACAAACTGCCCCATCTCGCGTCCTTCAATGACCATCCCGTCAATCACCTGAACTGCCCCGGTCACGTTTTTATCCAAAATCTGTCTGAGCAAGCGGCTGAACACTTCCGTGTCAACTGCGCCAAGCGTCTCAAGCACTTTTTCATATGTCAGTTCCTGCCCGAGATAGAATGCAATACACTGATCCAAAAGGCTCAATGCATCCCGCATGGAACCATCTGCTGCCTTGGCAATGTAACGGATTGCCCGCTCCTCCACATTTACCTGCTCTTTTTCCATAAGATCTGTCAGGCGTCCTGCAATCGTATCAATGGAAATTCTCCGGAAATCGTATCGCTGGCAACGGGATAAAATCGTAATCGGAATCTTGTGTGCTTCCGTTGTGGCAAGAATAAAAATAACGTATGACGGTGGCTCCTCCAACGTTTTTAGCAGTGCGTTGAACGCTCCTATGGAAAGCATATGAACCTCATCGATGATGTATACTTTGTATTTTCCCTCAGTCGGACGGTATTCCACTTCCTCACGGATCTGACGGATATTGTCCACACCATTGTTGGACGCCGCATCGATCTCGATCACATTCATGGAACTGCCCGCCGCAATCTCTTTACAGGTCGGACATTCCCCACAAGGGCTGCCATCCACCGGATGCTCACAGTTGACTGCTTTTGCAAAAATTTTTGCGATCGTCGTTTTACCGGTTCCTCTTGTTCCGCAAAATAAGTAGGCATGTCCGATACGATCTGCTTTTATCTGGTTTTTCAAAGTTGTTACGATATGATCCTGTCCTTTTACATCTTCAAATTCCTGTGGACGGAATTTCCGGTACAACGCCGTATATGACATGCTGTTTTTCCTCTCTTAGTTATGCCCGGCTCTGACGATGCAGATTGCCGGGCATTCGTTTTTTATGTTTTTAATCACCAAAACTGATTCCGATACGTTTTGCCTCCTGAATCATCTGGCAGTCCGGATCAACGGTTTTCAATTTGCCGGAAACCTCTGCCAATGGCACACGTTTTGTCTCTCCATTGATCATTGCAATCATGCAGCCGTAATCTTCCGCAATGATTGCCTGTGCTGCTGCAGAGCCAAGTCTGGTACAGAGCACTCTGTCATATGGACATGGGCTTCCGCCCCGCTGTGTATGTCCCGGAACCGTAACACGGACCTCTACGCCTGCTGCTTCATAAATCTGATCCGCAATCTCATAGGAAACGGACGGATATTTGCGGTCGGCCACTTTTGCCTTGTATGCCTTCTTCGCAAGTGAAGCATCCTCCTTAGAAATCGCGCCCTCTGCTACAGCCAGGATTGTAAATCCTTTTCCTGCTTTGGTTCTCTTGTTGATAGCTGCTATCACTTTATTGATATCATATGGAATCTCCGGAAGCAGAATAATGTCCGCACCACCGGCAATTCCTGCATATAACGTCAGCCAGCCGACTTTGTGTCCCATAACTTCCACAATAAATACACGGTTGTGGGAAGCTGCTGTCGTATGAATGCAGTCGATCGCCTCTGTTGCAATGTTGATCGCACTCTGAAAGCCAAAAGTGACATCTGTTCCATAAATATCATTATCGATCGTCTTAGGAAGATGAACCACATTTAAGCCCTCTTCCCGGAGAAGGTTTGCCGTTTTCTGCGTTCCATTGCCGCCAAGGATCACAAGACAGTCAAGATTTAATTTATGGTAGGTCTGCTTCATTGCCTCCACTTTATCGAGACCATTCTCATCCGGCACACGCATCTGTTTGAATGGCTGACGGGAAGATCCTAAGATTGTTCCACCTTTCGTAAGGATTCCCGAAAAATCTGCTGACGTCAGAAGACGGTAATCTCCATAGATCAGCCCTTTGTATCCATTGTGAAATCCGTATATCTCAAGTTCATCTACATTATTGCTCAGTCCTTTTACCACACCACGCATAGCAGCATTCAGTGCCTGACAGTCGCCGCCGCTTGTCAACATTCCGATTCTTTTCATACGTAAACATTCCTTTCTCATTACTATATTAAATGATTCCATTGCTAATCTAGATTATAATATATTTTTTTAACAGGTACAACTATTTCAAAGCTTGCAGATTATAGAAAATATGGTATACTAAACAAGTATTTTTATACAAAAAGAAAAGCGTATCACGTTTTTCTATGGAGATATACCCAAGTGGCTGAAGGGTCCGCACTCGAAATGCGGTAGGTCGGTAAATGTTCCGGCGCGCGAGTTCAAATCCCGCTATCTCCGCTAAAAAAGGATATCGCATGGTAATTCCATGCGATATCCTTTTTATATTAAAATTTGCTTTCGAAAATACTTTATTTCACATCTGTCACTTCGTAACCTGCATCTACAACTGCCTGTTTTAATGCTTCTACAGAAGCATCGCCTGTTACGACTGCATTTTTGTTTTCAAGGCTTACGGTAACTTCTGTTACGCCTGCGACCTCTTTTAATGCTTTCTCTACATGTGCCTGGCAATGGGCACACATCATGCCTTCGATTGAAATTGTTGTTGTCATAGTTGATTCTCCTTTATCATTGTTTGTTGATTTTATATTATTATCCAGTGCATTGTGCTGGTTAATATCTGCAATTGTACTTGCAGCGACATCCTGATGCGGTTCACTTTGTGTCTTTTTCGCATCGTGCAGTTTTACCCATCTTAACCGGAGTGCATTACTTACCACACATACGCTGCTCAGACTCATGGCTGCTGCACCGAACATCGGGTTCAATTTTATCTGGAAAAGTGGATACAAAACACCAGCTGCAAGCGGGATTCCGATACTGTTGTAAAAGAATGCCCAGAATAAATTTTCTTTGATGTTGCGGATCACGGCTTTACTTAATTTTACTGCACCTACAGCGTCAAGTAAATCGTTTTTCATCAGTACGATATCAGCACTCTCGATCGCTACATCTGTTCCTGCCCCAATCGCAATTCCCACATCTGCGGAGGCAAGTGCCGGTGCATCGTTGACACCGTCACCGATCATCGCTACTTTATGTCCTGCCTGTTTTAAGGCTGATATTTTCTGCTCTTTCTGTGTTGGCAGAACCCCGGCGATCACCTCATCGATACCAACCTGCTCCTTGATCGCCTGTGCGGTCACTTCGTTGTCACCGGTTAACATAATGACATGGATGCCATAATCACGGAATTTCTGTACCGCCTCTTTACTGGTCGGTTTTACCACATCTGCAACTGCCACAATTCCAAGGAACTGTTTTTCATCTGCAAAAAGAAGTGGTGTCCTGCCCTGTTTGGCAAGTTCCCGGATCTGGTTTTTCTGTTCTGTGGAAAGGCTGATCCCTTTCTCTTCCATCATCTTCTCATTTCCGGCATAGTAGTGTGTACCGGACACTGTACCTTCGATTCCTTTTCCAAATAAAGCGTTGAAATCCGTTACTTTTTCCAATGCAATACTGTTTGTCTCGCAATAGTTTACAATCGCCTCGGCAAGCGGATGTTCGCTTCCCTTCTCAAGACTTCCTGCAATCTGAAGAAGCTGCGTTTTATCTGCATTCTTTCCGGCAGCACAGATAATATCTGTCACGACAGGTTTTCCCTGCGTGATAGTTCCCGTCTTATCTAACACAACGGTGTCGATCTGATGTGCCGTCTCTAATGCGTCACCGGATTTGATGAGGATCCCGTTCTCTGCACCTTTTCCGGTTCCAACCATGATTGCTACCGGTGTTGCAAGACCAAGTGCGCACGGACACGAGATCACAAGCACTGCAATCGCAGTTGACATGGCAAACTCAAACGTTGCGCCGGAGATCAGCCAGATAACTCCTGTGATCAGTGCAATGGTAATAACGGCCGGCACAAAGACTCCGGCAATTTTATCTGCCATTTTTGCAATCGGGGCTTTGCTTGAGGAAGCTTCCTCAACCAGCCTTATGATCTGCGCAATTGTAGTGTCTTCACCGACTTTTGTTGCTTTTGCACGGATGAGTCCGGATTTATTCATGGATGCAGAGACAATGGCATCTCCCTCCTGTTTTGGCACCGGAATGCTCTCACCTGTGATCGCAGATTCGTCAAAAGAGGATTTTCCCTCCAGCACGATACCGTCCACTGCAACCGATTCACCCGGTTTTACAAGGAAGATTTCTCCTTTTCCCACATCTGCTGCATCCACGACCTGCTCCACACCATCTCTTACAACCGTCACGGTCTTTGGTGCGAGATTCAGAAGTTTTGTGATCGCCTCGCTTGTTTTTCCCTTGGACTTCGTCTCAAGATATTTTCCAATGGTGATCAGTGTCAGGATCGTTCCGGCTGACTCAAAGTATAAGTCATGGGCATACTGATGTACGACCGCCATGTCGCCATGTCCCATCGCATAACCGATACGGTAAATTGCAAAAATACCATAGAGAATTGCCGCACCCGCACCGATCGCGATCAGGCTGTCCATGTTTGGACTTCTGTGCCACAATGTCTTAAATCCGTTTTTAAAATATTTCTGATTTGCGATCAAAATTGGCAGCAACAGTAAAAACTGTGTAAACGCATAGATGATTGCATTCTCATTTCCATGCAGAAAGTTCATGGTAAACGGAGGCATCGGAATGTTGAGCCACTGATAAATCATATGTCCCATGGACACATACATCAGTGGTATCCAGAAAATCAGCGAAACGATCAGCCGTTTTTTCATGTTTTTCACATTCTGCTCTACGGCTGAAAGTCCGCTGTTTTCCTGACTGTCCGACTGTCCGGACGTTTTTGTCCCGGATTTTGCGTGCCCGTCTTTTACCGCCGCACCGTATCCGGCATCCTCCACTGCCTTGATAATACCTGCCGTATCAAGTTTATTCTCATCAAATTCGACCTGCATACTGTTTGTCAGCAGATTCACGCTGACATTTTCCACTCCGGTAAGCTTTCCCACACTTTTCTCCACATGGGATGAGCAGGCGGAACAGGTCATGCCTGTAACATCAAATCTCTCTTTCATGTATGTCGTCCTTTCCTGTTATGTTCTGTTTTTGAATATCCGGAGTTCTGCTGAAACTTCGGATATAACTTTGTCAGAGTTCTTTATTTCATCAGTTTCTTCAAAAGTTCGCACAATTCATCGACTGCCTCTTCATTTCCTTCGCGGATATCCTCCGAAACACAGGTTTTGATATGTCTTGCCAGAAGTTCTTTGTTAAACCCATTCAAAGCCGCCTGGATCGCTGACACCTGTGTGAGAATATCCACGCAATAACGATCGTCCTCCACCATCGCCCTGATCCCACGCACCTGTCCTTCAATACGGCTCAAGCGTGTCATGAGCGCTTTCTTCTCCTGCTCATCACGCTGTTTATGTTTTACATTGCCATCCTCATTGCCTTTACAACAACATGTCATAACTTCCACATCCTTTCTGTCCATCGCACCCTCATTTTGTTATCTGAGTATTATTTTCTACCACTTATGATTTTGTCATTCATTATATTTTGCATACCCCTATGGGGTATCTTGAATATAGTATAGGATAAAAGAAAAGTCAAGCATCATTATTTACTATTTTTCTCATTAACAAATTTTCTATTACCGTTCACTTGTCTTTCGTTCCCATAACAATTCCTAACTTAACAATGCAAACAATATAAGTTCATGATATAATGTGCGTAAGCAATGAGCAGTGCCATAGACAGAGAAAATATTTTCTGACTGCTTGCAGGCAAGGAAATATTTTTCCTGTCTATGATAGGGCGAATGCCCGACAGCCAGGAAAATCTCTGATTTTTCTGGCGTGCACTGCGGACTAGAAATCATGATCTAATAAAGACTAAAATAGATAATTGCGAAACTCCTAAAAACGTGAATGAAATTGTTCAAAATTAACAAAAGCTTGAGAAAACACTGGGGAGCGGTCGGCACTTAGAAGGCAGGTGCGGCATAAGCCGTGACTGGCTTCTTAGTACCGCTACCAGCGACACGTAGCGGAAGCGTGTTTTCGAAAATTTTGTTAATTTTGAACAATTTAAAGCAACTTTGCCAGAGTTTCGCATTCCCCAAAAAACCAGAGAAAGGACTTCCCTATGCTTTTGAAAAAAGAAAAAACCGCCCAGATCGATCCCCTCGAAAACTGGCCGGAACATTATTATGAAATAGAAAATGCCAAAGAAAGAAAAGAGATTCTCGCTCAGGCGATCAGCCGGGAGCTGGATCTTCCAAATGACAACTACCGTATGAAATTGTTGGAAAAACGTTATGGAAAAGACGGCAAGAACGATGCCTTCATGAAAGCATGGATGATGATCAAAGCATCCGGTGCTGCCGGAATTTCTTTTTTCAACAAGCGGCATCTGCAAAAAGAATTAAAACAATATATGAAAGATCTCTGTCTGCTCGAATACGCACCTGAGAATGAAACAGAACAGGCAGTTCTGCTGACAGAGTGGGAAAATTTTGCGAAAGTTCTGCTTGCCTCCTGCACGGGAAGCAAAACTTATTGCTCCACTCTTTTTGGCATTGTGCCGATCAAAGATGCATCCGTTGCAAGAAAAATCGCGGAAGAGATCGACTTCGTCACAAGAACTTACCCACAAAAGCTCGAACTTGCTGACGAATTCGCTCCGTTCCGCGAAGTGATGGTCAACACCTACTGTAATATGATAGAAAATGGTTCTTCCTACTGGTACGAAGTTGTAAACTCCTGATCAGAGTAATCCCTGATGAGAATCAATAAAATCAGATTAATCCCTGGATTAGGATAAATAAAATCAATACCGGAAGCACAAACTGGAAATATGGTTTTAATCCTTTTGCGATCTTAAGACCTTTTCCAGTATTTGCTTCTTCCAGATAGTTATCAAATCCCCATCCCCATTTTGTGACGCAGAATAACAGATAAATAAGGGAACCACCCGGTAGCAACAGATTGCTCACAATGAAATCCTCACTGTCTAACACATCCCTGCCACCGATCAGGTGCAGATCACTCCACACATTATATCCAAGTACACATGGCATGCTGGCGATCAGTATGATCACACAGTTGACCAGTGCCGCTTTTTTTCGATTCCAGCCAAACATATCCATACAAAATGACATGATGTTTTCAAATACCGCAATAATCGTGGAAAAGCTTGCAAATGTCATAAACAAAAAGAACAGTGTTCCCCATATACGACCGCCTTCCATATTTACAAATACGTTTGGAAGCGTGATGAAAATGAGTTTTGGTCCTGCCCCGACTTCCACGCCGTAGCTGAAACATGCCGGGAAAATGATCAGTCCTGCCATGATCGCCACAAATGTATCCAGTGCACAGATTCTGGCACCTTCTCCTGCAAGACTGTTATCACGACCCATATAGCTTCCAAAGATCTCCATGGCTGCAACTCCGAGACTTAAGGTAAAGAACGCCTGATTCATTGCCGCTGAAACGACATTTCCAATGCCCACTTCCCTCACCGTTTCCATATTCGGAATCAGATAAAAACGGACACCCTCGCCCGCACCGGATAATGTAAAACTGTGTACCGCAAGGATCACGATCAGGCCAAGCAAGGCACTCATCATGACTTTGCTTATTTTTTCCAGACCATTCTGCAATCCTCTGCTGCACACAAAAAAGCCAAGAATGACCGTGAGTATCATCCAGAAGCTCATCTGCAACGGGTCTGCAAGCAGGTTGGAAAATACTGCTCCGGCAGCCTCCGCATCCATGCCAGCCTGAAACTCACCTATCAGAAATTTGTAAAAATAAGTTACCATCCACCCGGAAACTGTCGTGTAATACATCATCAGCATATAACAGCCGAATATCGCTGCCCAGCCGTGAAGATGCCACTTGCTTCCCGGTTTTTCTAATGCCTTGTAACCTAACACGGCACTCTTACGGCTTGCACGTCCCACGGCAAGTTCCATCGTCAGAACCGGCAGTCCCATGGCAATCAGAAACACGAGATAAAGGATTACAAACAATCCTCCGCCGTTTTCTCCTACGACATAAGGAAACCTCCATACATTTCCAATTCCAATGGCACATCCGGCACTTACCAGAATAAATCCCAGACGTGATTTAAAAGATTCTCTTTTCATAATCTGATCCCTGACTAGATGTTTAACAGATCACTATAAACTTTTAATGCTCCGTCTGTGTCATGTGCAAGAACACGTTTTGCAAGAACTTTTCCAAGCTGAACGCCTTCCTGGTCAAAGCTGTTGATGTTCCATAAGAATCCCTGGAACATTACTTTGTTCTCGAAGTGAGCAAGTAAAGCGCCAAGTGTCTTAGGATTTAATTCTTCTCCGATGATGATAGAAGAAGGACGTCCTCCCTCGAAATTCTTGTTGCGGTCGTCGTCTGCCTTACCACATGCAAATGCTACGATCTGGGCTGCAACGTTTGCGCAGAGTTTCTGCTGGCTTGTGCTGTCCTGTATCACAACATCCGTTCCGATCTGGCTGTTCTTAAATCCGATGAACTGAAGCGGAACAATATCTGTTCCCTGATGTAATAACTGATAGAAGGAATGCTGTCCATTTGTACCAGGCTCACCGAAGATCACCGGTCCTGTCACGTAATTTACAGGCTCACCAAAACGATTTACAGATTTACCGTTAGACTCCATGTCTAACTGCTGTAAATGTGCAGGGAAACGGCTCAAAGCCTGGGAGTATGGTAAAACGGCTGTAGCCGGGTAGCCGAGTACATTACGCTCATAAACTCCGATCAATGCGTCGAGCATTTCCGGATTCTCTAACATATTTTTATTTAAAGAAAGTTTGTCTTCTTCTGCTGCACCGTCTAAGAACTGTGCAAACACCTCCGGTCCGAATGCCAGGGATAATACAGCTCCGCCAACTGCTGATGTAGAAGAGAAACGTCCTCCGATATAATCATCCATGAAAAATGCTGCCAGATAATCATCACTCTTTGCCAGAGGAGATGTCTCACTTGTAACAGCGATCATATGCTTAGAAGCATCCAGTCCTGCATTGTTCAATGCATCTTTTACGAAAGACTCATTCGTCAATGTCTCTAATGTTGTACCTGATTTTGATACAAGTACGAAAATGGAATGTGCAACATCAATAGAAGCTAATACTGCGGCTGCATCATCCGGGTCTACATTGCTGATGAATTTTGCTTCCATCTTGAATGTGTTGTTTTTCTTTGCCCAGTTCTCCAGTGCAAGATACATTGCACGTGGTCCAAGGTCACTTCCGCCAATACCGATCTGAACTACAGTTGTAAACTTTTCACCTGCTGCATTTGTGATCTCTCCGGCATGTACCTTGTTTGCAAAATCAGCAATTCTATTCTGCTGTTCTACATAAAAAGAACGCTTGTCAACGCCATCTGCCTCGACTGCATCCCCTAACTGTCCGCGTGTCATATGATGAAGTACAAGACGTTTCTCGCCTGTATTCACAACTTCACCATTATAAAGAGCTGCAAATTTTTCAGAAAGCTGTGCTTCCTCTGCTAATTTTGCAAGTGCTGCAAGTGTGTTATCATCCACTTTTTTTGCGGCATAATTATATGCAAGTCCCTCTGCCATCGGTGTGCTGTATTTCTTCACACGCTCTGCGCCGTTTTCTCCGGACATTACTTTTGTCAGGTCAACCTCTGCAACCTTTGACAATTCTTCAAAAGAAGTAAGGGTATCTAAATTCTTCCACTCCATGATGTTATCCTCCTTGTTTTGCGAAGCAAAATGCGACTGCCCTTGCAGGAGCAGAGGATTTTACTCCTTGTTTTGCCTTTTATTTAT
>ENA-UEQX01002105-UEQX01002105.1-human-gut-metagenome-genome-assembly--contig:-NODE-2105-length-11590-cov-4.017198_pt1 | contig 11590 bp, 5 predicted proteins | sample MGYA00242952_ERZ507952 | MGnify/ENA primary metagenome ERZ507952 (study PRJEB26167, sample SAMN06115425) | human gut metagenome | host: Homo sapiens | place: China:Sichuan | collected 2015-04-07... | reverse complement strand
ACAAGCTTCTTTGCGTCCCGCTTTTTTACTACTATTGCAAAAGTTCAGTCTGCTAACAGAATTATTGAATATCCAAGGCATCAAAAGCCAGACCTTCCATATTTTCTGCTGAGAGTAATACTTTATAATGTCCGGCGTTGATAAAAGTTCCGGTGGTGGTACTCATCATTTTCCATTTGTCCGGTGTCTTCGGGAAGGTCAGAATGTCTTCTTTGAGCACTACTCCCTTTGAATCGATGAACTTCATTAAAACAGGCATTGGTTTTCCAGTAGTATTCATATATTTAAAGCGAAGGGCATAAACCTGTGCCAATCCGGTAGAGATATTCCATTCAATGCTGTTACCTTTTCCTTTATCAAAGAATACTCCCGTTTGCTTACGATGTTCTTTTTTACGGAATTTGCCTTTCAGGGTTGCCGCTTCAGCTTCATACGCTACACTGATACGGGCATTCTTGTCTTCGGGAAGCAACTCTTTCGGAGTTTTTTCCATGACTTCTTTGCCGGCCTTCTCCCAATTCCAGTCGGATGCGGGGAATAAAATCGGTTGCAGATTTGCTTCAACAGAAGCAATGGCAATACCTGAAATCAGAGCCTGTCCTGCTTTCACTTCCGGGAAATGAATCTTCAATACTCCACCTTTTACTGTAGCGTAAACCACCTTCTTACATACTCCGTCGTGACCACTCTCTGCCCAAATATCAAGATCATCCAATACTACCGAGTCATTTACCGCCACATCGAAGATGCGCAACCCCTCACAGTCGGTGGAAGCACTGCCTCCCGTCCCATGCCAAGGCTCTGTGAAATAGAGTTCAATCCGATATGTTCCGTCAGCTACCGGGAAATTGTACTCCAATTGATGACGTCCAAAACGGAAATGCTGGAACAACTTCCAGTCACGGCTTCCCCGAATCGGATCATTCGTCGTACGCTGACTGGCAAGGTATGGATTCAATTCTTTAAAGTTCGCTGCCCATGAACGGGAATAATGGGTATTATCCTGCATCCATAACTGACCGAAACTATCTGTATAGTCGTCTCCTCCACAGTTAATACGGTACAAGTAATTATATCCGTCTTTCCCTTTCAATACAGGTTTCGTATTCTGATATAATACGTCAAAGTGGGGAGCTTGCTCCAGTCCGTTGAGTACAATTATGTCCTCGGCGACCGGTTTCCCTTTATAATATCCTACAGCACGAAGTACATTATAACGAATATCCCGATTCTCCCACATGAAGTGGGTGCCTGTTCCATTATTCTTTTTGCGTCCCAGATAAGCCACTTTGTCATTGACCATGTCGTTATAAAGCAATACGGAATCACAATTGCTGTAAGCCTCGATAGTAGCCCGACGACGTCCTTTCTCGAAACGATCCGTCCAAGTATGTGATACCAGATATACCATCGGGTCCTTTGCCGCCGGCACATAGTTGGCACGATACATATAATATACATCCAGTGGTTCTTCCCACGGAGTCACCAGTCCTTTATAGTTGAACGGACCTACTTTATCTATTTTCCGGAATGCTTCATCCGGCTGGCGACGTCCGGGATTGTCGTGGCTGCTGAAAATCCATTGGAACTGTCCGCAAACACTGTCTTTGGCCTGTTCTGCCAGACGAATCTTTGTTTCCATCAACTGGCACATACGACTTTCGCTCCATACTCCATTCACTTCAAATTCGCCGGGTTCCGTATGCAGATCAATACTTCTCCATGCACCATATTCTCCATTCAGCAACTGGTTCTTCTGCGAAAGTTCCTTTCCGTATTTCGTAACGTCTCCTCCATACGTGCCGCTCCAATTCTGAATTACATTCCAGTCGGTTCCTTCACCGCCGTTACAGGTGGTGATGATACGCATCGTACGTGCTGTCGGGTCCATTTCGCGAATGATTTCACTGCATTCCTGTGCAAATTCACGAGGCAATGTACTTTCATTCTGCAATCCCCATATCACTACTGACGGAGAATTACGTCGTTCCTTCACCCATTGACGAAGCAGCTTTTTAAAGTTCTCTCGAAACTCCGGTGTGTCATACCATACATGGGCAGAAAGTTGTGTCCAGAACAAGACGCCTTCTTCATCCCAATATTTCTGATAATCGAGATGATGGGGCTGATGGGCATCACGGAAAGCGTTGAAGCCTGCCGCACGTATTTGTTTCACTCTCGCAGCTACCTGCTCCCGACTGAAGGCATGACTTTGCCCGAACTGATGCTCATACTCGCATACACCATTGATAAAGACAGGCTTTCCATTCAGATAGAAACGCCCATCTTCGTCATTTCTCTTTACCGGCCAACTGATTGTACGGATACCGAAAGGCGTAGAGATCTCGTCCGTTGTTTTGGTATCACGTTTAATCATACTTGCCAATTTATAAAGATAGGGATTCTCCGTATCCCATAAAACAGGATTCTCTACAGGAGACTGTTGACGAATCACCTTCATCTCTCCCGGTGCCAATGTTACTTTCTCTACTAGACGGAACACTTGTTTACCGTCCGCATTACTCAACTTATTGACTACTTCTATTGTCTCTGTGGTCTTACCATAGTTCTTTACTTCTGTCTCGACAAAGACATTAGCCGCCTTTTCGTCATTCCAGATGTGTACTCCGAAAGGTTCAATACGGATCTCATCTGTGGCCTCCAGCACCACCGGACGGAATATACCTAACGGCTGAGATCCCTCACTGAATCCCCACTCCGACGAACAGCCACCACATACCCACGGCATATCGGCTATCATTTCCGGATGCTCCGCTTTTACTTCCAGACGGTTCGCTCCTTGTTTCAATGCATCGGTCACATCCAGTGTCAACGTGGTACGTCCTACCGGATAACGTCCGAAATCATGTTCGTTCACTTTAATAGTAGCATACGTACCTACCCCCTCAAAACGGAGGAAATAACGTTTTTTTAATTGAGAATTGACAGTTGACAATGGACAATTATCGAGGGAGAAGTCTTTCACATACATGGCTGTTCCGTGCAGGTTGCCATGAGTCAGTTGGCGATAACCGTAATAGTCATCCCAATTATGAGGTATTTGACAATTAATAATCGGGGATTGATGATTGCTTTTTGAATTGTCAATTGTCAATTGTGAATTGTCAATTAACCAAGTTTTCCAGCCTTCATTCAGTTCAGTGATCATCCGGCGATTCTTCGTTTCCGGCTTCGGGAAGCGAACGGCAGAGCGTCCCATCGGCTTACTTGTAGCAACAGCGATACCACGCTGTTCGGCATTGTTCACCGCACAATAGAAATGATAAACCACTCCGTCGTGTTTGATCACATAGCTTTTATGTGCAAATAATTCGTCGTAATTCTTGGAAGGAATAATCAAATCAGTTCCATGCCAGTCTGTCCAGTTGACGAGATCATAACTAGCAGCAAACGTATTAAAGGCTTTATACTTGCGTGACGGCTCAAAGGCAGAGAAATAAAACATCACGTATACGTCACCCATCTTCTGAATATGAGCATCACCGGTGATTGTTCCATCCGCTTCGTGTGCAAAGACCGGATTGCCGGGATAACGTTTCCAAGTTTTCATATCCTTGGAAAGTGCGATTCCCACCCGTTCACCTTTTAAATCAGTTTTCGGATGACGTCCTCCCGCATTGTAAAACATCACAAACGGAGCACCCAGTGTTTTGTCTTTATCCCAGTAAACGGTACTTTTATATTGAGTCAACTTTTCCCACCACTGCGCATCTTTATCATGGATGCTCAGAATCGGTTTGTCCAGAGACTCCCATTCATGAGCGGTGGAAATATCTCCTTTGGTAGATGCCAGTCCGACAAAGAGTGGTGCTTTTACAGCTTCATAACCTGTACCTTCTCCACCGATGTAAGTCATCCAGTGGCGGCCTTTGTAGGTCTGAAGTTCGTAGCTTCCACCCCACTCCATATCCGGCAGCGCGGGAAATCCTCCACGCTGATTACAATCCCATTTACCGTCCCGATAAGAAAGCACACGTCCTAAGGTACGCCAATCAAGCAGATTATCACTTTCTGCAATCCAGGTTTCGTATCCACGACCATCCGTGCCGGTTTTGCCATTATAAACGACATAAGTCATCAGCCACTTGTCTCCCTGACGAAAGACAGTAGGACAATCGATCTTATGATAATTGTCGGTCGGGGCAACAGCAAGTCCGTACTTATAGGGCGTCTTTACCTCTTCATAAATCTGCTCCATCCGTTCCTGCGTGACTGCACGTTGGGCATACAATGAGCAGTATGCGGCAGCTATACTTAAAAATGTCAGTAATAACTTCTTCATTATACTTTTATCTATCATCTATTTATTGACTTTTTAGTCAGCCCTTTACAGCAATTGTTCATTAGTAAAACATCCAGTCCATCGTTTCTTCGTCTCCGGCAAGTCCGGCATTACGAGTTTTCACATCTGCAGCCGTAAATCCAAGGACCTGAAGGTAGCCTTTGGGCAACATCAACGTATGTTTTCCTGCCGGAAAGCTATATGCGTGTATATTTGCTAATGGCATTCCATTGATATGGATTGCATTAGTCAGTACAGGTTCCGCCTGACCGTAATCATTGGCAGATGCATCAATCTCCAGCTTCGGGGCTTTGGCATACTTCTTCTGGTCGTCTTTAAAATAAGCTACCAACAGTTTGACCGGAGCATTTGTCTCAAAGATAATGCTTGTTCCTTTTTCACGTTGTTCATTTCCATTAAAGCGGAATGCCTTCATTCCCTTCAGTTCAGGAGCTATTGCTTCTATTTTGCCCGGAAGATCTGTGAACAAGGAAGTTCCTTCATTCAGTTTTACTGTCGGATAATTCGATATTAAGTTCACATCCGCAGGAGCCCAGGCAGCGATCTCTACCGTTTCAGTCACGGCATTGCCATTTTGCTTTTCTTTCAGCATGGCAAGGTTCGCCTTGAAGTTCTCCAATTCTTTTTCGTAGTGTACCAGCAGTTCTTTCCATGTCTTATTATGACCATCGTCTCCGCCGATAGGAATACGGCGTTGGGCAGTCTGCATACTGTTGGCATATAAATAATGCTCGTCTGTCAGTTCCACCAGTTTGCGGTAATGTTCCAGACTTTGTTCCATCAGAGGGATGGCTTCTTCCAGATTCTTCATGTCTTTTCCCCACTGATAGTCCAATACCAGTTTCGCAGCTTTCACTTTCAGATTAAACGCATAGGCAAACTCACGGTAACAATGCATATCATTCTGCAAACGTGCGAATTCTTCTTTGTTGGAGGAGATGGAACCGGCTGCCTTGTCAATCGCTGCTATTGCCTTATCACCGTGTTCAATCACCTGAGCGACAATATCCAGCGGCATCTCACCTACATGAGGCTGATTCTTCCATTCTTTCTCTACAAATTCGATCAGCTTTTCGCCTTCCGGTCCGCAGCTTTCATAGAATCCCGGATAGATGGTATATTTGTACGGATTGACAAGCTGGCTCATAAACATCCCCAACAATAACGTCTGACGGTTTCCTTCCGTGATACCAAAACGGCGTAATAACTTCGGAGCAATTTCTCCGCTTTCTTCATAAGCAATGCGAATATTGCCTGCATTCTCGTCGGATGTTCCGTAGAACTGTCCCAGTTGATGATTCCAGTAACCGATCTCATCGGCACGATCCCGATGGCTGTTCCATGCATAACGTCCCCAGGTCTGATACCAGATCCAGTCGCGGTCCAGTTGAAATTCCCGTTCGCCATTTGGCAGTTTGTCGGCTGTATACGGCCAATCCCAGTACGAAGCCTGCGGATAAAGATGCAGTGCATTGGCACCGTGCACGTTGTGCATCGCTTGTACCGCCTTCTGTACGAAGTCCGGAGAGCCCCAACGGAACGGTTCCAGATTTGCCAGGATATGTACATTACTGATATGAATAGATCCTAAAGAGCTCAAATCCGTATGAATCTTCGACCAGGGGCCACGAGGCTCGTAAGTTGTCAGTGATTCGCCATTATACTTATGCATCGTATAAAGATTCTTATATATCGGCAATGCCGCATCCATTACCAGTTTGCAGTCTGTATCGTGTGCGCGCAGCAAAAGAGGCGGTTCGTCGGTACGTCCCAATGCCTGTAATCCGTCTTTTACACCCGGAATGATGGTCTTTGTGAACCATTCCACATCATCTTCTACCGTACACATGGCTTCACCCAAACAAACCAGCAGTCCCACATTCGGATATTTCTCTATAAATGCAGCAATACTTTTACGGGTATAGTCTGCAATCAGAGGAGTAATGGGACGGTTACGGTCCTGCGTTTTCAGTCCATAATGCTCTGCAAATGGTTTGGAAAGGATGATATTGTAGAACATCTGTATCACGAAGATACCACGTTTGTCCGCTTCTTCCGTAAGGAAAGAAAACATCTCTTCATTCTTCTTGAACGTCTCTTCGTCTACTTCCAGCGCAAACGGATAATCTTCCAGTTTGACTAACGATGCAAACGGATGACCATTCCAGAGATACAAGGAATTCATGCGGTTGGCTACCAGCATATCGAGGTATTTAATCCATTGTTCCTTATCATAAAACCAAGGGAAACTTTCCGGAGTATACGGATACTCATACACACCGTGTCCCGGCAGGTAAGTCATCTTCTGCAGACCGACACAAGCGCCGCGGAGCACCATTTCCGGACCATCTTTCAACTCTTCCGGAAAGTTTAGTTTGCCCTCTGAGTCGTTCACACGGTCTATCAGTTCGCGACACCCGTAGATTACTCCGCTTCCGTCTCTGCCGCTTACTCTTGTCAGATTGCCGGTAGTCGTAATATGAAAGCCTTCTTTCTTAAGTGTCGTATCATTCACTTCCGTCAGCAGAATCGTCTTTATTTCAGGATCGGAGAATGTGGTATCCCCTTGTTGCATCATTACCTGATAACCGGCTTTATCCAAGGTAGTCTGTAACTGTTCCGCACTGAACAGAACGCGGTTTGACGCATCCGGCGGAGTCATTATTTTCACGGTTTGCTTACCACACGCAGCTAAGAAAAGGGTGCATGCCGCAAACATGAACAATTTGGTATTTTTCATTCTTCTGATATGTATATTATAAAATGTATAGTTTCATTCTTTTATAAAAGAAAGACGAAGTAAGTCCTTGTTTGTACTCATTTGCTCACTCTTCCACTTTTTGATACCGGATTACCACATCGTCCTTTCAAAACATCTGCAATCCCCCTTATTCTTTAAAATAATATCTATATTTGCCGGACAGTATTCTATAATTAAAAAAGAAAACAGGAGGAAGATAGGAATGAAGAAAAAAATTTTAAGTGTTGTGCTTGCAGTAACGATGGCAGGAACAATGTTAGCGGGGTGTGGAGCTAAAAAGGAAGTAAAAAATAAAAACAGTATTACAGTACTGGTGGAAAGTGGTTCGCCGGCAGAGGCACTTGCAAAAGAAACAGCAGCATCTTTTGAAGAAGAAACAGGATGTGAAGTTATTATTGATGCAGTTGCTTATACAGGAATGTATGACAAACTTGCTACAGAGATTAAAGCAAAGCAGGCTGCACATGATGTGGCATGTATGGATGCGGTATGGTTAGCAGCATTTGCAGATGCAATTGAAGCGATCAATGATGCGGATACAAGTGATTTCCTGCCAACCCTACAGGAAAGTGGAACAATTGATGGTAGCCTTTTAGGATATCCTATGTGGGTAAATACAAAAGTGTTGATTTACAGAAAAGATCTTATTCCGGAAGATAAAGTTCCGCAGACATGGGAAGAGTATCAGGCACTTGCAAAAGAACTGAAAACAGATGATATGAGTGGAACAACAGTGTTCGGAAGCGGTTCTGATGCGGTATGTTCATTCCTTGATTTTGCATGTCAGGCTGGTGCAGAAGGGCTTGTATTTGATAAAGATGGAAATGTAAACATTACAGATCAGGCTTATGTAGACGCATTGAATTTTATGGTAGAGAATGCAACTGCTGATTATACTCCAGACGATTCACTTGCTACAGCGTCCACAGAGTCTCAGGAACTCTTTACAAACGGAAAAACAGCAATGCAGCTGAACTGGAGTCATCAGTATCCGGCAGCAGTAGAAGCTCTTGGAGCAGATAAAGTTGGATGTGCACCGATGATTGGCGGAAGTGCAGGTGTTGGTGCAACAACAGGACCTTGGTATGAGTGTGTAATGAAAGGTTCTGAAAACAAAGAGATGGCTAAAAAATATGTAGAATATATGTATAATCACAATGCGGATTATATGGATCTTACATTAAAGATTGCAGGAAGAACATCTGTATATGAAGAGGCCGGAAAAGAAACTGGTAATGAACATACAACAGCAGTTCTCGAAACATTAAGAGCAGAACAGTCACAGGCCAGACCTATGGTAACTAAATGGGCTCAGATTGAAGAAGTTTTAATTGGTGTCGTAGAAGCCAGTCTGGGTGGCGCTGATGTTAATGAAACATTGGAAAGTGCAAAGGCTGAAATTGAGGCAATTGCAAGATAGCTGAATTAACGCAAATAAATGGATTAGCAGAGGATATTCTGAAAAGATAATCAAGAAAGGAGATCCTTTTTGCTTAGAAAAGGTGGTAAATAGAATGAGATTGATTTCAAGAAAAACCTTATTATTATTCTTTCTGCCAGGTGCCATATTTATGGGGGCATTTCTCATATATCCGATTATTACAATGGTAGTTGACAGTTTCTTTGAGATTGGAATTACAGGGGATAAGACATTTGTTGGACTGGGAAATTACATTCGCGCTTTTACAGCGGGTGGATTTTTAAAACAGTTAAAGAATACGTTACTTTATATTGTGATAGCGGTGAGTATTGAAACTGCAATCGGTTTATTGTTTGCATTGTTCTTTGAATTGAATTATAAAGGAAGCAAAATAATCCGTTCATTAATGATGGCACCTCTTATGATAGCACCATTGGTAGCTGGTCTTACATGGAAATTGATGATGAGTTCCAGCTTTGGAATTGTTAATGAATTACTGGCAAAAATCGGAATTTTATCAAGCAGCAGTGATATTCTTTGGCTTGCAGATGAAAAGTGGTCATTGCTTGCATGTTGCATTGCAGATATCTGGCTCACAACACCGTTTATGATGTTGATGATATTGGCTGGATTGCAGGGACTGGATTCCAGTATGCTTGAAGCTGCCAAAATGGATGGAGCAAGTTTACTGCAGCAGGTGTTTGCTATTAAGCTTCCGGTTATCAAACCGGTTTTGTTGACCGCATTGTCTGTAAGAATTATTGATGCCGCCAGAACTTTTGATATTATCTGGGCGATGACTGAGGGAGGTCCGAATAGTTCTTCTGAAACACTCAGCATCATTATCTACAAGACATTGACACGATATAATGATGTTGGTTATGCAAGTGCGATGGCAGTGGTATTTATTGCAGTATTAGTAATATTTACGCTTGTGTTTATGCAGAGTTTATGGAATCCGAAGAAAAAGAATTGTTAGTGGGTTTGATAGGAGGCGAAAAGAGTGAACAGAAAAGGTGAAATCGGAAAAAAGCTGGGAATCGGTTTGTCAGTGATCTTTACAGTGTTCTGGCTTGTTCCGTACATATATGTAATTTGTTGTTCGTTTAAACCGGGTTCAGAGGTAATTGCAGTTCCTCCAAGTTTTTTCCCAAAAGCATTCTCTATTGAGAACTTTACGGGACTGCTTGAGAGAATGGATGCACTTCAATTTTTGTGGAACAGTTTGAGTGTTTCGTTGATAAGTACAGTGATTGCATTAATTTTGGGTTCGCTTGCAGCGTATGCGATTCAACGTTCAGGTGCTAAATTATCAATTATATTGGTTGTTTTGGTTTTGTGTTTGAAGATGATACCTACTTCAAGTATTGTAGTTCCGATTTACGAACTGATTTGTAATTTGGGTCTGTATGATACAAAAATTGCTTTGATTATTGTTTATGCAGCTATTAATATGCCGTTTGTAATGTGGACAATGTTAAGTTTCTATGAAGGTATTCCGACAACATTGGATGAGGCGGCGTTTGTGGATGGTGCAAGTAGCTTTAAAACATTTTGGAAAGTCATTCTGCATGGAATGATTTCCTTGTAGCATTATTACTGACCAGTACAAATGCAAAGACATTTACAGTTGGTCTGGCTGGATTTTTATCAGCATACAATCTGGATTTGGGACCGATGTGTGCAGGCGCATTTTTGTTTAGTTTTCCGGTAATGATTATTTCTCTTGCAGCTCAAAAATATATTGTTCAGGGAATGATGGCTGGAGCTGTAAAAGGTTAAAAATAATGGAGGAGTCCTATGTCTAAAGAATTATTGAAACAGAATATTGAAAAGGCTCAGTTTGAGATAGACAGAAAAAAAGATATGATAAAAAGCGGCAAAATGCGTCAGCATTACCATTTTATGCCGCAGACAGGATGGTTGAATGATCCCAATGGACTGATTTATTTCAGAGGAAAGTACCATTTCTTTTTCCAGCATAATCCCTATAGTGGATTTTGGGACAGTATGCATTGGGGGCATGCAGTCAGTGATGACATGCTTCATTGGGAGTATTTGCCGTTAGCACTGGTTCCTAGTGAAAAATATGATAATCATCAAAAAGGTGGCTGCTTTTCAGGAAGTGCTATTGAACATGATGGAAAACTGTTTCTGATGTACACTGGTGTAACAAATGAAGGCAATGGGTATGAACAGGTGCAGTGTATTGCATATAGTGAAGATGGAATTCATTTTGAAAAATATGAGGGAAATCCGGTGCTGACTGCACCGGAAGGAATCCCGACAGATATGTTCCGTGATCCCAAAGTATGGAAGCATGAAGATACTTATTATATGGTATGTGGCGCAAGCCGCAATAACAGAGGGATGGCACTGCTGTATCGTTCCAAGAATATGCTGAACTGGGAGTTCTTTAATGTGCTGGCGGAAAGCCGTGGAGAATGGGGATTTATGTGGGAATGCCCAGATTTTTATCCAATTGGTGATAAATATGTTCTGACATTTTCGCCTATGGGTTCAGGTGACCATACTTCGGTGTATTTGGTTGGCGATTTTGATTATGAAACGGGCAGTTTTTATTCCCATGTCAGTGGAGAGATTAACTGGGGATTTGATTATTATGCACCGCAGTCATTCCTGGCGCCGGATGGAAGAAGAATTATGGTAGGATGGGCCAATGAATGGGAATGGATGCCATCGTGGAAAGATTGGGGACCAACATACAAGGAAGGTTGGTGTGGATCTTTTAATATTCCAATGGAAGTACGTTTAATGAAAGATTCCACCTTACAGTTTCTTCCAATTAAGGAAATAGAATCTTTGAGACAGGGTGGACAGTTTTGGGACAATCTTGTGGTTACAGAAGATGAACTGGAACTGAAAGCCGGAGATGGTGTGACATTTGAATTGAAGATGAAGATTGACCTGGAGAAAACAGATGCAGATAAGCTGGAATTTACCCTGCGTTGTGGAGAAGATAAGAAGACAGTGTGTATGTTCGATTTTAAAAAGGCAGAAATGACTGTAAATCGAAATAATGCAGATGGGTGGAGCAGAGGCATTTCAAGAAGCGTTATGTATC
>ENA-UEQX01002096-UEQX01002096.1-human-gut-metagenome-genome-assembly--contig:-NODE-2096-length-11620-cov-6.452395_pt1 | contig 11620 bp, 8 predicted proteins | sample MGYA00242952_ERZ507952 | MGnify/ENA primary metagenome ERZ507952 (study PRJEB26167, sample SAMN06115425) | human gut metagenome | host: Homo sapiens | place: China:Sichuan | collected 2015-04-07... | reverse complement strand
TTTGTGCACAGTGCTTAAGTGATGGAGAGCATGGCTGGTATGATGCACCGAAAATAGATTTTGACACATGGAGAAAGACCATTCTTGGCTCACAGCTTGAGACAGAAAAGTACGGTTTTAAGGCCAATATTATAGAAAATCACGATGAGCCGAGAGGCGTGTCAAGATTTTTGCCGGAGTATGCACAAAATCCTGCCGGAATCAAGATGCTTGGAACCGTCAGCGTGCTGCTTCGAGGCATTCCGTTTATATACCAGGGACAGGAAATCGGTATGCAGAATGCCGAATGGAACAGCATAGATGAGTATGATGATATCAGCACAAAGGATCAGTACAAGGTCGCACTTGCAGCAGGCTTGTCAGAGGAGCAGGCACTTGCAGCCTGTGGAAGAATGAGCAGGGATAATGCAAGGACACCTATGCAGTGGAGCGATGAGGCAAATGCCGGTTTTACCACAGCAAAGCCATGGCTTAAGGTCAACGAAAACTATAAGGTTATCAATGCTGCGGCGCAGGAAAAGGACCCTTCATCTGTTTTGAATTATTACAGAAGGCTTGTGGCGCTCAGAAAGTCAGATGAATTTAAGGAGCTGTTCACCTACGGCAGATGTGTTCCGGCATATGAGGATACAGATGGCGTCATGGCTTATTACAGAGAGGATGCAGATAAACGTGTGCTGGTTGCGGCAAATTTTGGCAGGGAAGAAGCACAGATCAGGCTGGATGGCAGTGTGAAAAAGGTGCTTTTGTCTAATCAAAATAATGCTGCGAAGAGCACAATGACAGAGGGAGCATCCGAACTTAAGCTTGAGAGCTGTGAGGTTTTGGTGGCGCTTGTCGAATAGCATAATCGGATACAGAATGAAAGAAACGGTGCCAAAATTTACAAAAAGAGGCAGCTAAAAGAGATATGGAGGGCATAATGAGCAAAAATAATAACGAAAAATGGTGGAAAAAGGCGGTAGTTTACCAGATTTATCCAAAGAGCTTTCAGGATTCTAACGGAGACGGCTTTGGTGATTTACAGGGTATCATCAAAAGACTTGATTATCTTGAGACGCTTGGAATCAATGCAATATGGCTTTCGCCGGTATTCAAATCACCGCAGGCGGACAACGGTTATGACATTTCAGATTACAGGGATATTGACCCGACGTTTGGCAGTCTCGATGATATGGAGGAGCTCATAAATGAGGCAAAGAAGCACAAAATAAGGATTATGATGGACCTTGTCTTAAATCATTCTTCAAACGAGCACAGATGGTTCAAGGAGGCGAAAAAGAGCAAGGACAATCCATACCATGACTACTATATATGGAGAGACGGAGAGGAAGGCATGCCGCCAAGTGATATGAAGGCTGTTTTCGGTGGAAGCGCATGGGAATATGTGCCGGAAATTGGGCAGTATTATTTCCATCAGTTTTTACCGGAGCAGCCGGACTTAAACTGGGAGAATCCAAAGGTCAGAAGTGCAATCTACGATATGATTCTCTGGTGGATGGACAAGGGAGTCGGCGGCTTCAGAATGGATGTGATCGACCAGATAGCCAAGGAGCCGGACAAGAGAATCACCATAAATGGACCAAGGCTTCAGGAATATTTTAAGGAGCTGAGTAAGGAGACCTTCCAAAAGGGTGATCTGATTACCGTAGGCGAGGCATGGGGCGCAGACACGGAGCGCGCAAAGCTTTACAGCAATCCGGATGGCAGCGAGTTTTCCATGGTGTTCCAGTTTGAGCACATAGGGCTTGACCAGAAGGAGGGCGGCGAGAAATGGGACCTTGCACCGCTTCCGTTTAAAAAGCTCAAAAAGATAATGGCTCACTGGCAGAATGAGCTCTACAACTGTGGCTGGAACAGTCTGTTCTGGGACAATCATGACCTGCCACGTATCGTGTCAAGATGGGGCAATGACAGGGAGTACAGAGTGGAATCTGCAAAGATGCTTGCCATATTGCTGCACGGCATGCAGGGTACACCGTACATCTATCAGGGCGAGGAGCTTGGCATGACTAATGTACAGTATGATATCGAGGATTATAAGGACTGTGAAATCATAAACATGTATCATGAGCGCCTTGAAAAAGGATACTCAAAGGACGAAATCATGAAGTCCATTTACGCAAAGGGGCGTGATAATGCAAGGACACCTATGCAGTGGGATGACACGGAAAATGCAGGCTTCACCACAGGAACGCCTTGGATAAAGGTAAATGACAATTACGACAAAATAAATGCCAGATCACAGGTGGATGATCCTGATTCAATCTTTAGCTGCTACAGGAAGCTTGTTCAGCTGAGAAAGGATTATCCAGTATTTGTTGATGGTAAATTCACACTCTTACTTGAGGATGATGAGAATATTTTTGCATACAGCAGAAAGAATGAAGAAAAGACCATGATTGTTGTGTGCAATTTCTTTGACAAGGAGATACCAATGCCGCTTGCAAAGGAGTGCGGGGATATGGAGGTGCTGATTTCAAATTATAAGGATACCTCTGATATGTCAGTGCTCAGACCTTATGAGGCAAGGATGTATATACGAACAGAATAGTACGGACAAATAAAAAAGAACTGAAAGTCGGTTCTTTTTTATTTGTCTGAAATTCTGCTGGATTAATGCTTCTCAGGTTCCGGATAATCAACACCGAAAGTTTCAACTGTCACAGTTTTCATTACCTGTGGCTGTAACGGACGGTCAGAGTAATCAGTTGCTGTTTCCGCAATTTTATTGACAACATCCATACCCTCGATCACTTTGCCGAATGCAGCATAAGCGCCGTCTAAGTGTGGAGAGTTCTTGTGCATGATGAAAAACTGGGAACCGGCAGAATCCGGGATCATAGTTCTTGCCATGGATAAAACACCTTCAGAATGTTTTAAGTCATTCTTGAAACCATTCTGGGAGAATTCTCCTTTGATCTCATAGCCAGGACCACCCATTCCGGTTCCGTCTGGATCGCCGCCCTGGATCATGAAACCGTTGATGACACGGTGGAAGATGACGCCGTCATAAAAACCTTTTTTTACTAAACTGATAAAGTTGTTTACAGTATTTGGTGCGATTTCAGGATAAAGCTCTGCTTTCATGATATCGCCGTTTTCCATCTCGATTGTAACAATTGGATTTGACATAATAATTGATTCCTTTCATTGAATATGATATCGTGATTTTTCATATACACACCATATTGTAACGAAAAAATATGTTTTCGTAAAGATAAAACGCAAAAAATCAGATCGTTGTATTCTGAAAGCAGACTCTGATCTTTTGTGCAATGCCTGCATCAATAAAACCTTTATCTGCCATATCATCAAGAATATCGCAGGTTTTTTCATGCGAAAAGCCCTGCTTATAAGGGCGGCTTTCGGTGAGTGCCTGATAAATGTCGATACATGCCATAATGCGTTCCGGCTCGTTTAATTCGGCGGCAGTTTTGCCGAAAGGATAGCCTTTTCCGTTCAGTTTTTCGTGGTGGAATGCTGCCCAGTCACGGATGTCTTCAAAATCGTTGATATTGGACAGAATCAGATAAGTATATCCTGCATGGTTTTTCATTTTTGAAAATTCTTCATCGGTCAGCTTATCCGGTTTTTCCAAAATATCATTGTCGATTGCCATTTTGCCGATATCATGAAGTGCGCCAGCCAGATACATTTTCTGAACCTGTGTGGAATCGTAGCCGGTGTACGCTGCAAATGCGGCGGCTTTCTCTGCAACACCAATGGAGTGTCTGCTTGTAAAAGAAGATTTATAGTCGACGATCTGCGCAAAAAAGTCGGCGATATTTTTGCAGGTTTCCCAGTCAAAGGTCTGTTTTTCTCTCGGAACGATCTCCCAGAGTTTCGTTTCAAAGGAGTCATCCCTGAAAGCTGCAAATTCGTTATCTGAAAATATATGGAAAAAAGCATCCACACATGCGGCGTCAAAAAGTTTATCCGTATGCCGGATCAGGTACTGTTTTACCATATCCCATCTCTGTGTTTCAAATGCACCGCTGTGCCCGATGATATCCACCACATCGGCAAGGTGGATAATGCGCGCAGACAGAGGAACTTCATCCCATTTTTTGTGAAATGGTCCTGTGCCGTCCGCATGCTCATGATGATATAAGATTGCGTTGGCTACATCGGTTTTAAAAGGGATTTTTGCAAGATTCTGTTCACCGTAGATGCAATGCAGGTTTGTAGTGTTTGCCACAAGGTCAGCGGTCAGGTCTTTTGCAGAATGCTTCTGCAATTCCTCGGAAATATATTGGGTGAGGGCGTTGTCGTGCAGCAGAGCGCAGATTGCAAGATCCTGCAGGGCATCCTCCGGCAGATCAAAATACTGCCCCATGCGCACACTGATATAGGCCACTCGCTTTCCATGTTTATTTTTAATATTCACCAGTTCTGCCTCGATGCAGTCGAGAGCATAGGAACAGGCACTGATCAAACCGATAATATCTATCTCCATAATTTATTTTAATGAAATCGGACGGCATACAAAGCCATGCCTTGCGATTTCATAACCTCCTTAAATTAGTAATAATTCCTATTATTGAATTATAGAATCAGTTATCCCTATTGTCAATATGTTACCGTTCACAGGTTACCCTGCGAACGGTAATTTCGCAGCCCCATGTAAAGTTTTGCTTCGCAAAAGGGGGCTGCTCACACCCGCATCACGTTCATACGCACCTGAACAGCATGGTGTTCAGGTGCTGAGTGAACAGTAACGTCAATATTCGTTACAGTATTCATATAACCATGATTAGTTTTGGAAAGAATAGCAGAAGTTTCATATTTATAGGAAGTATATCGAAAAACTTCCTTGTAAATTTTTTTGTTTTATGGTTTGATAAGTACAGAAAAAGAGTATCGGAGAATAAAGGAGAGAAAAAGTATGCCAGTTTTTGATTTCAGCAGCGCTTCAGAGGAAAAAGAAGCGTTTGTATGTACATATACCGCATTTACATCAGACAGTTCCGAAAAAACATCGGACGATCCGATCCTGGTGTTAGACAACCAGCAAAAACAGTGGAGCCATCATTCCACCGGAGTATTTTGCAACCAGAGCCAGTGGACAGCATTTGAGTTTAAGGAGGAGGACGAGACATTCCGTTCCAATATCCTGCGGATCGATGCACGTTTTGTGAATCTGATCAAATGGCTTGGGGAGAACCGTATCAACGTTCTTTTGTCCGGGGAAAACAGGGCGGACGGCTATGCCGTGTACAAGATCAGGGAAAATGCTTTTCACGGTGGAACGAAACTCTCTGCGGCGGATGGATTTTTACAGTATGTGATGGAACGCCTTTTATCGAGCAGTGCACCGGAGCAGGAGGATGAGGACGAAGAGTTAGACGAGAGCGGCGACAGCATGAAGCTTACCAGTATCCAGAGTATTTCGGATTTCTTAAACTGCGCAGGAAGAACCATGCCGGACAATATCAGACTGTGGGCGAGAAGAAATTTAGCAGTTGCACGTTCCAGCGAAGTGTCTGCTGAGGAACGCCGCCACGCCCAGCGTGCACTTTCCATTATGACGAATATCCAGTGGAAAAATAATTATTTTGAAGCAATCGATCCGGTGGAGGCGCGCAGGATTTTAGATGAAGAACTATACGGAATGGAAAAAGTAAAACAGCGTATCATGGAGACTATCATCCAGATCAACCGCACACACACACTTCCAGCGTATGGACTTCTGCTTGTCGGACCGGCAGGAACCGGAAAATCGCAGATTGCCTATGCAGTGGCAAGAATTTTAAAACTGCCGTGGACGACACTCGATATGAGTTCCATCAATGACCCAGAGCAGTTGACCGGAAGCTCCCGTATCTACGGAAATGCGAAGCCTGGTATTATTATGGATGCATTTTCCATGGCTGGCGAGTCGAACCTTGTATTCATCATCAACGAGCTTGATAAGGCTGCATCCGGAAAAGGAAACGGCAATCCGGCGGACGTACTTCTTACCTTATTAGATAATCTTGGATTTACAGACAACTATATGGAATGTATGATCCCGACCGGCGGTGTCTATCCGATTGCAACTGCCAATGTAAAAGAAGATATCAGCGCCCCGCTGATGTCACGTTTTGCAGTGATCGATATCCCGGATTATACGCAGGAAGAGAAAAAAATCATTTTCTCCAAATTTGCACTGCCAAAAGTATTAAAGAGAATCGGATTGCTGCAGGGCGAGATCGTTCTGACCGGGGAGGGACTGGATGAACTGATCGAGCAGTATAAGAATACATCGGGAATCCGTGATCTGGAGCAGGCGGCAGAGCACCTAGCAGCAAATGCACTGTATCAGATTGAGGTTGACCATGTAAAGCAGGTCGTATTTGATGCGGAAATGGTGAAAAAATTATTTGCGTAAAAAACAAAATATATGAAAGGTAAAAAGACCACTTCATGAAATTTTTCGTGAGGTGGTCTTTTACTGTCCGAATTAATGGACAGAAAATATGGATAATGGGAAGCAGCAAGAGGGCAAAATGACGGAAAGTGAGGAGCATGGCAGATGAAAACGGAATATCAGATTATTGCGGTAGACTTTGACGGAACACTTTGTACGGACTGCTTCCCAAAGATCGGACAGCCGAATACAGCACTGATCGAACTGCTGAAAGGATTGAGAAGGCAGGGACGCCAGATTATTTTGTGGACGTGCCGCTGTGGAAATCAGTTAGAGGAAGCAGTGGAATGGTGCAGGAAGTGGAAACTGGAATTTGATGCGGTGAATGAGAATCTGCCGGAGATTATCGAAAGGTACGGATCAGACGGAAGAAAGATTTATGCGGATGTTTATATTGATGACAAAAGCTGTTTTCCATGGGAGGTAAAAAAGGATGAGAAAGTTGGATTATGAATTTATTTTTACATGCGGTATTGTTGCATTTATCGCAGCGCTTGGAATGGTAGCTGGCATTGTTGTGCTGGCTGGTGCAAAGATTTATATTTATAACCTGCCTTTGATCGTGGGAAGCTTTCTGGCTATCGGAGGACTTTTGTGGGGATTATTGTTAGTTTTGAACAATGGTAAGGTGGAAAAAAGGACAAAACATCGTTACTGCTCAGACAGTATCTGAGCACTTTGCTGTATCATACATATCAGTTACTATATTTACCAGATTAAGGTTGACGCTCTATCGTGAATTACATATAATAAGCATGATTTACTGTGTCTTTTTGGGGAATACCGAAGGCATTTGGAGGAAAAATGAGAAGAAACCTTAATATAAAACAGAGAAAATGGCGGAGCTTTATCTTTGCAACGATTTTTGGTGTGACAGCAGCGACTGCGGTCATTACGGTAAAACCGTTGGAAAGTTATGCGTATACGGAGACGGCGGGTGTTTTGAATGATGGACCGGTACAGATGCGAAAGACTCCGGTAGATGGGGACAAGATCACATCTTTAGCTGCGGGTACAGCAGTCCGTGTGATAGATGAAGTGGATGGCTCCGATGGAATGAAATGGTATAAGGTACAGATTTCCTATAATGGAATGGCATCCACCGGATATATCCGGTCAGATTTTATCACGCTTTCAACAGAAGATACCTCTTCCGGAAGTGCGATCACAGACAGTTCGGCACAGGGAGCGGTCGGAGTGGTCACGAACACCAATGGCAACGTTTACGTGAGAACCGGAGCAAGCACGGCATATTCGCCGGTGACCATGGTAAAAAGAGACCAGACGGTGAATGTGCTGGGACAGACAACAACGAATGGGACAATCTGGTATAATGTGACGTTTAATAAAGATGGGGTGGATTATGCCGGGTGGATCTGTGGAACATACCTTGCGGTAACCGGACAGACTTCTGCGGATGGATCGCAGGGAGACACCACAACGGTGACGGATGATGAGTATGTTGCATCGTTAAAAGCAGCGGGATTTCCGGACAGTTACTGTAATTCGCTTCTGGCATTGCACCAGAAGTATCCAGACTGGCAGTTCGTTCCGGTACAGACCGGACTGGACTGGAATACCGTCATTGCAAATGAGAGTGTTGTCGGAAGGAATCTGGTGCAGAGTTCTTCCAATGATGCGAGAAAGTCAACGGAGACGGGTGCTTATGACTGGGCGACCAACAAATGGTATGGTTATGACGGAGCAGGCTGGGTAAGTGCCTCCTCCAATTACATAGCATATTGCATGGATCCGAGAAATTACCTGAATGACACGTATATTTTTCAGTTTGAAACGTTAGAATATGCGCCATATCAGAACGTAACAGGAGTTGGAAATATTCTGTCAGGCAGTTTTATGAGTGGAAACTATAGCGATACAGACGGAGCATCGCGAAGCTATGCAGATACTTTCATGGAAGTGGGACAGAACTTGAGTGTCAGTCCTTATCATCTGGCTGCAAGATGTAAGCAGGAGCAGGGAAATAAGGGGACAAGTCCTTTGATCTCTGGCAATTACTCTGGCTATAATGGATATTACAATTACTTTAATATCGGAGCATATACGACATCGTCTGCGTCTGCGACGGTCAACGGATTGATTTATGCGAAAAATAACGACTGGAATTCTATTTATAAATCAATTAATGGTGGAGCTGGTATCGTTGGAAATAATTATGTGAAAAAAGGGCAGAACACCTTATATTTCCAGAAATTTAATGTGGTGAATATGAACAGCATATACTCACATCAGTACATGACAAATGTGCAGGCGGCAATGTCAGAAGGAAAAACAATGAGCACCGCTTATGCGGATAAATCACAGGGATTTATATTCCGTATTCCGGTGTATAGCAATATGCCGGAGTCAGCAGTGACGTTTTCAGACAGTGGTAATCCGAATAACTGGCTCTCTTCTCTCAGCGTAAGCGGATATGGACTGACACCGTCTTTCCAGGGAGCAGTAACCGATTATTCCGTGATCGTTGGAACCGAGGTAAGCTCGATCAATGTAGGTGCTTCGGCAGTTGCACCGAAAGCGGGAGTTTCCGGAGCGGGAACTTATGCATTGAATTATGGAAATAATGCGATCAACGTAACTTGTGTGTCACAGAGCGGTTCGGCAAAAACCTACACGATCAATGTGGTAAGACAGCAGCCGGCAGCAGACAATACCCAGACACCGGAAAGTGGTGGAACAACGGTTGCGGACGGCGTATCCGTTTCTACCTCCTATAAACTGGGAGATACCGTGATCACAGGTATTACACCGGGAACAGGCGCTTCTTCTGTACTTGCCAATATCTCAGCGGGAAGCGGCACGGTCAAAGTGCTGAAAGCAGATGGCACAGAAAATACCGGTGCAGTCGGAACAGGTAATAAAATTGCAGTACATGCAAATGGAACACTGGTGAAGCAGTATGACGTTGTCATTTACGGTGACATCAATGGAGATGGAAAAATCTCTGTGGTCGATCTGGTCATGATGCAGAAACAGATTCTTGGAACATCACAGCTTTCCGGTGCGTATGCAGCGGCTGCGGATATAAGCAGAGATGGAAAAGTTTCCGTAAAAGACCTTGTGCTTTTGCAGAAACATATTATAAATGCAGCACAGATTGAACAGTAACAGGGCTGTGTGGATAGAAAGAGTTATTTTAGTGAGAAAATACAATTTTCACACATAAGAATGGAGAGTAAAATGAAAAAGAAATTAGGTGTGATCATTACACTGTTAACATTATGCATCTGCCTTATGACACCGCAGATGCATGCCAAGGCGGCTTCCGGAAAAACAACGATCGCTGTGTCTGCCAGTTCCCTGAATATCGGACAGACTGTGACGGTAACGGCAAAAGCATTAAGTGCATCCGGGGACAGTGCATATGCCAATATGGTTTTGACCTATGATGCCGGCATTCTGGAGTTTGTGAGCTGTAATGCAACTTATGGCGGTGGCGGCGGAAGTATTTCGGTAGCGAGTGACAGCTTCAGTGTGACATTAAAAGCAATTGCTGCAGGGAAAGCATCCATATCCCTTTCTGCTACAGATGGAGTTATTTTCAGCACCGCGGAAGAATTGGATTCCATGGCAGGCAGCAGCACTTCTGTGACGGTCAAAAACGAAGCAGCAGGCAGCAACACAGGAAATAACAGCAGTGCCGGTAACAACGGAAGCTCCGGCAGCAATGGAAATGCGGGAAATGGAAGTAATACGAATACGGCAGCTTTATCCGCAGATAATTCCTTAAAGGCACTGACGATTTCACCGGGAACATTGTCTCCGGCTTTTAAGGGAAGCACCACAAAGTACACGGCAACGGTTGATAATTCCGTGACAAGTATTGCAGTGAGTGCAACACCGGTCAATGAAAAGGCAACGATTGAGTCTGTGACTGGAAATACAAATCTTGCAGTTGGGGCAAACGTTGTTCAGATTGTCGTAAAAGCAGAAAATGGTACAACAGCCACTTATAAAATCACTGTGACAAGACAGGCTGCAGGAACCACCGGAAGTGAGATGACAACTACAGGCGGTGAAAACGGAGACGACGGAAATGGTGACAGCGAGACCCCAGAAGATACTGAGGAAGTGGACACAACGGAAACTCCGGTATCAGCGGCAGATGTTGTGATCAATAACACGACCTACCATATCGCAGACAATTTTACAGAGGAACAGATTCCGGCTGATTTTACAGAAGCAACAGTTAATTTCCGTGGAACGGAATGCAGAGGTCTGACGTTTGACAAAGGAACAATTTCTCTGATCTATCTGGAAACAGACAATGTGGACGCAACGACCGGCAGATTCTTTATTTATGATGAGACCAGGGATGTTGTCTATGATTTTATGAAGTTTACTGCAGGTGAGAGCAGTTATGTGATTCCACTTTTGGCACCGCTTGATTCGGTACTGCCGGAGAGTTATGTGCAGGTGTCCCTGCAAATGCCGGAAAATACCGTGATGACCGCTTACCAGCTTCCGGTAGAGGATGGAGAGGAAGCATCTGATTTCTATATCTTTTATGGAGTGAACCAGGATGGAACCGAAGGCTGGTATCAGTATGATGCAGCAGAAGGCACTTACCAGCGTGTCAATGGAAATATCACCGAGACAGCGGATTCTTCTTCGGATGATCTTGCAGCATTGCAGAGCGAGTATGATGAACTCTCAAAGAAATATAAAGATGCAAAATCCTTTTCCAGAAACATGATCGCTGTGCTTATTTTTGTATTGGCAATCGCAGTTGTGGTCATACTGAATATCATGCTCTTTGGCAGAAAGAAAAAAGGAAAAGACGAACTCTCAGAGGACGACGATCCGGAGCTTGACGAGCCAGAGAACGAGGACGACGAAGCAAACGAAGAGACAGAAACCGAGAAAAAACCTTTCTTGGGAAAATTCCGTGGATTCCGAAAAAAAGAAAAAAATGAGGATGAGGACGATTATTTCGATGACGAGGAAGAGTACATCGAGGAAGAACATCCAATCAACAGGGCTTACCGCGAATGGAATGATTATGAGGATGAAATTCCATCCCCGTCTAAGAAACCAGTGACAGAAGAAATGTCCGAGAAAAAATCACCTATAGAAAATGAAAAAATGGATGTGCCGCAAAAAAATGAAAAAGGAATGGAAGTTTTCGACCTAAGATAATAGTTGATTAATACCACCGTCAGAAATGGCAGGTGGTATTTTTATACA
>ENA-UEQX01002086-UEQX01002086.1-human-gut-metagenome-genome-assembly--contig:-NODE-2086-length-11640-cov-3.783534_pt1 | contig 11640 bp, 6 predicted proteins | sample MGYA00242952_ERZ507952 | MGnify/ENA primary metagenome ERZ507952 (study PRJEB26167, sample SAMN06115425) | human gut metagenome | host: Homo sapiens | place: China:Sichuan | collected 2015-04-07... | reverse complement strand
ACACTCTTTCCCTACACGACGCTCTTCCGATTGCTTGTCTGCACGATATCTCGCAAAAAAGACAACTTAATTTTTATTAAATGCCGCCTTCCCCGGATACTGTGCGCCGGTTCCCAGCTCTTCCTCAATCCGCAGAAGCTGGTTGTATTTTGCCACGCGCTCACTCCGGCTCGGTGCGCCCGTCTTGATCTGGCAGGTATTCAATGCGACCGCCAGATCTGCGATCGTCGTATCCTCGGTCTCGCCGGAACGGTGGGATACAATCGCCGTGTAACCTGCCTTATGTGCCATCTTGATTGCCTCCAGTGTCTCGGAGACGGATCCAATCTGGTTCAGCTTAATCAGGATCGAATTGCCGCAGCCGAGACGGATACCTTTTTCCAGGCGTTCGGTATTTGTTACAAACAGATCGTCGCCGACCAGCTGCACCTGTCCGCCGAGTTCTGCGGTCATCTTCTGCCAGCCTTCCCAATCCTCCTCGTCCAGACCATCCTCGATCGAGGCGATCGGGTATTTCCCGCAGAGCTGTTTCCAGTGTGCGATCAGCTCCTCGGAGGTGAAGTGTTTGCCACTCTTCGGAAGCAGATATTCGCCCTTCCTGCCGCTCTTCCACTCACTGGATGCCGCATCCATCGCCAGGACAAAACTCTCGCCCGGCTTATATCCGGCTCTCTCCACTGCCTCTAAGATGCACTGGATTGCTTCTTCGTCACTTCCCAGATCCGGTGCAAAACCGCCCTCATCACCGACAGAGGTTGCCAGTCCGCGATCTTTAAGCAATGCTGCCAGTACATGGAACACCTCGGTACACCAGCGGAGTCCCTCACAAAAGCTCTCTGCTCCAATCGGCATAATCATGAACTCCTGTACATCGATGGTGTTTGCCGCATGCGCGCCGCCGTTTAAAATGTTCATCATCGGAACCGGAAGACGGTTTCCAGACACACCGCCGAGGAAACGGTACAGCGGGAGACCATACGCATTGGCTGCTGCCCGTGCGTTCGCGATCGAAACCGCCAGGATCGCATTCGCGCCCAGCTTGGATTTATCCTTGGTTCCGTCCGCCTCGATCATCGCTTTATCAACCGCATAGACGTCCGCCGGATCCATGCCCCTTAACACCTCTGCAATCACGGTATTCACATTCTGGACTGCTTTCTGTACGCCCTTTCCGCCGAAACGCGACTTGTCGCCGTCTCGCAGCTCCAGAGCCTCAAATTCACCTGTCGATGCACCGCTCGGTGCCGCGCCGCGTCCTATGCTTCCGTCTGATAGATAAACTTCCGCCTCCACTGTTGGATTTCCTCTCGAATCAACAATCTCCCGTCCAATCACCTTTTCAATTTCCAGATGTTTCATAGCTTGTCCCTTTCCGCCGCGTGGGCTTATGTGATTTCTATTTTTGTCTAACCCGCAAATCAGGAAACTTTCTGCTTTTTATTATCGGCGTTTTTCTGTTTTCTATTCATAGTCTCCACGGGGCTTCTCTGCCCCACGTCCGGCAGGGCAACCGTGCCCACGCTTCTTTCTTTCACATTCATAATCAGCATCTGCAGGCGGTTTTCCAGATTGGCAAAGCTCACATCCGGATCGTAGTCAAGCGGCAGGATCTGGGCGTCCGGGTACATTTCCCGCATTTTTTTTACGATGCCGCGTCCTACCACATGGTTTGGCAGACAGCCAAATGGCTGTAAAATCACAAATGCCCGGCAGCCGTGCGCCGCATGGTGCAGGATCTCACCCGGAATCAGCACGCCCTCGCCCGCATCAAAGGTGTGCGGGATGATCGGGTCACTTTCCTTTACCAGTTCCGGCAGGCGGCAGACAGGCGTATAGAGCGGATGCTGTTTCGCTATCCGATCCGCTGCCGCGTGCGCAGCGTCAAATACCCGGTTCGCCACATGGTACCAGTTTTTCTTGACAAACGGCTTTTTCAGATGATACGTCCGAATCTGCTCATCCTGGCAGAAATACGTTTTCCGGATAACATCCGTCATCCGCGCCTCGATAATCTCAAATCCATTTTTCTCCAGGTAGCGCTCAATCTCATGATTCGCGCCCGGATGGAAATTGAGGAGATACTCGCCGACGATCAGGACGCGCGGGCGCGGCTGGCTCCGGTCATATTCGATCGCATTCATCCGCTGGATCGCCTTTTTAAAGCCTCGCAGAGCGCCTGAAAGCCCATGCTGCTCCAGACCATCCACGACGAAATCCATCGCCTCGCCAAATGCCTGATCGCTGCTTCCAGAAACTTTCTCATACGGGCGGATCTTGCGAAGCAGCTCTTCCAGAATATCGATCATCGGAAGCGCTCCCGCCAGACGGATCGACGACACAAGGTTCATCCGGAAGCCCGGATGCAGATCATGATAATCGACGTCATCGTTCGTCAGAATCGCCACCTCCGGGTAGCCGGCGTCGTTAAGCGCCTTGCGAAGCAGCGCACTGTAATGGGTCAGGCGGCAGTCACCGATGTATTTTCCCATACCGATCGCCGTCTCAGATGGCACATACTGACCACTCCGAAGTGCTGCCAGCGCCTCGCCGATGACAATCTGCGCCGGGAAACAGATATCGTTGTGGACATACTGCTTTCCGAGGCGGATCGCCTCTTCCCTGCCGACCGCCAGCGGAACTGCCCGGATTCCCTGTGTCTTCAACGCCGCCGACATAATCCGGCAGAACGCGTGGGAGGTGTTCGGGACCAGAACCGTGCGCTTCTTGCGGTCTTCCACCTCAAATTTAACCGGATATGGATCCGAAAGTTCGTGAACCTGCCAGGATTTTTGAATGTCTGGTCCCAGCGCAGCCGTCCCGCATTCATTTCCGCCGCCCGCATTCTCCTGTCGGCTTGTTCCAGGCTGGTTTTGCAGCCTCTCCGCCATCTCCCGCTTCTTCCGCCGCATGTTGATCGTCTCCAGGAAGGAACGCACCCTGATCCGCAGCGGTCCCTGTACCTCGCTCTCGTCAAGTTTCAGGATCAGCGGTGATTTTCCGGAGATTTCCCGCATCATACGCTGGATCTCATCCGACAAATATGCGTCATGCCCGCATCCAAAGCTTACAAACTGGACATATTCCAGATTCTGGCTCTGTGCCGCCAGAACCGCGGACGCCAGCATCCGCGCGTGGTAATTGTTTACGACATCCAGACGGCTGTGGCTTAAATCCACATTTTCAATGCCCGGAACAGAATCTGCCGTCAGAACCGGAACGCCGAACTCGGTCAAAAGCTCCGGCAGGCTGTGGTTGACAAGCGCATCATTCTGATACGGTCTTGACGCCAGCACCACCGCATAGCGCCCCTCTTTTTCCACCTCTTCCAGAACCTTCGCTCCCGCCTCTTTCAGGCGGCTCCCAAACTGCCGCATCGCATCATTTCCTGCAAGAACCGCCTTTTTCGTTTCCGACGGCTGGATGGAAAATGTCTGTTCCATATATGTAATAAGCTGACGTTCTTTATCTTCCTCCCTGTACCAGTAAAATAACGGTGCATCAAACGGAATGCCCCACTGTTTCTCCGGAGAATCCGAGTTGCGGATCACAAGCGGATATCCCTTCACGACTGCACACATGGACTCGCTCGTTGATTCCGTATTTTCCGATCCGATCGCCGCAATCGACGGCATAAAAATACGATCCACTTTCTTCTTTACCAGATCGCGGATATGCCCGTGCACCAGTTTTGCCGGAAAGCAGACGGTATCTGAAGTTACCGCGCTTAAGCCTTCCTCAAACATCTTGTGCGTGCTCGGGGATGAAATCTGAATCTCAAAGCCCAGCGAACGCCAGAACGTCGTCCAGAACGGCATCGTATCCCAGAAAGCAAGGACGCGCGGCAGACCGATGGTTATATTTCGCCGCACAGTATCAGACACAGCATTCGGCACAAGACCAGTCTTAGCGGCTGCCCGCTCTGAATGACTTTTTGCAGACGATGCATCCCCTTCTTCCGCTTGATCCAGATAATCTGCAAACAGGAGTTCTTCCCGCAATTTATAGAGATTTGGCACTTTATTCCGGGTTTCTGACGCTATTTTCAGTCGCTCGCGCACCTTCACATCCTTCGGATCGCCAAGAATCTCGCCCCGCTCACAACGGTTGTTCGTGATCCATGAGGTTCCATTCGAAAACCGCACCACCGCACGCTGACAATGGTTCATACAGAACGGACACGGCACATTCGCCTCCTGCTGCCAGGTCAGGGACTCCATTTGATCCAAACTGGTAAAATGCGGCTGTTTCCGGCTCTGTGCTTCTTCCTTCGCTAAAAGCGCCGCACCGATCGCCCCCATAATGCCCGGATACGGCGCCCGGATCACCGGGCGGCCGACATACTGTTCCAGCGCACAGAGAACCGCATCATTTTCAAACGTTCCGCCCTGTACGACAATCCTCTTTCCCAGAGAATCCAGGTTCGACACACGGATAACCTTTGTAAATACATTTTCAATGATCGAACGGCACAGCCCCGCCATGATGTCCTCCGGCAGCTTTCCATTTCTCTGCTCCGTCACGATACTGCTCGTCATAAAGACGGTACAGCGGCTTCCGAGCGCAGCCGGATGCTGCGAAGAAAATGCCTTTTCAGCAATCTCCCGCGCCGGAATATGCAGGGAGGATGCAAAATTTTCCAAAAAAGACCCACAGCCGGATGAGCAGGCTTCATTCACGACAATATTTGTGATAACGCCATTGTCCAGCCAGATTGCCTTCATATCCTGACCACCGATGTCCAGAAGAAACGTCGCATCCGGCGTGTATTTTGCCGCCGCACGTGCATGTGCCACCGTCTCAACCGCGTGTGTCTCGGCCGAAAATGCACGTGAAAACAGCATTTCTCCATAACCGGTCGTCCCGGCTGCCAAAATCTCCAGCCGCACGCCGTGGGACGCATACTTTTCCCGCATTGCAATCAGTGCTTTCTTTGCCACCGTCAGCGGATCGCCTTGATTCGGCGCATAAAAGGAATCCAGAAGTTCCTCATTCTCATCTAACAGGACAAATTTTGTCGTCGTACTGCCCGAATCAATACCCAGATAAGCCCGCAGCGTACTGCCTAGCTGCGGATATACTGTTTTTCGTTCCGGGCGTCTGTGTCTCTCCTGAAATTCCGTCTGCGCCGCCTGGTCGGCAAAAAATGGACGGGAACGGAACGTGCCCTCCGCCATCTCATCGCCATTTCCGGCTTCACTTTGTTTCTTTTCTTCCTCGCGCGCCGCACGCACCTTCTCGATCCGATCTAACAGTCCGTCTGCCGTGGTGAGCGCCTCTTCCTTCGAAAAAAGCTTCACTGCCGCACGCGCCGCACCGCAGGCAATCAGAAGTTCCGGTCGGTCCGGACTTAAAATTTCCTCCGGCCGAAGGTCCAGACGTTCAGCAAACACGCGCACCAGCGTCCGGTTAAAGGTCAGCGGACCGCCCTCAAAGACAACCGGCTTCTCGATCGAAAGTCCCTGTGCCAGACCGCCGATCGTCTGTTTAGCAATCGCATGGAAGGAGGAAAGCGCCAAATCTGATTTTTTAACCCCCTGATTTAAAAGAGGCTGGATGTCGGTCTTGGCGTACACGCCGCACCGTCCGGATATATCATATACGTTTGTTCCCTGTGCCGCCAGCGCGTCAAATTCCTCAACCGGTGTCTTAAGAAGAGAAGCAATCTCATCCACAAACGCACCTGTACCGCCAGCACAGCTGCCGTTCATCCGCATATCTGCGACCTGCAGCTCGCCCGTCCGTTTATCCCTCTGGAAAAAGATAATCTTCGCATCCTGTCCACCCAGCTCGATCGCCGTTCCGATTTCCCCGTACATGGCTTTCAAGGCGATCGAGTTCGCCACTACCTCCTGTACATAAGGGATCTCCAGCTCTTCCGAGAGGTGCTTTGCGCCCGAACCGGTCATCGCCGTCAGAAATGACCGCCCCGCAAGCGTCTCTTTCACCAATTTTACAGCTCTCGACACACTCTGAAGCTGATCCGAGTGATGGCGTGTATAGTCCGAAAACAGGACTTTCCCCGTTGCCATCTCCATCACTGCCACCTTCGTCGTCGTTGAGCCAACGTCAATTCCGACGAGAATCTGTTCCTGTCCGTTTTGTCCCTTCTGTTCCATTCTGTATCTTCTAACTCCTTTATCCCAGATGTCTGCAAACTTGTGCGGTCATTCTATCCGACACAAACAGCCTGCGCCCTGTCATCTCTTTTCTCTTCATCTTAACAACTTCTTAGCATCCGCCAAAACATGAAGAAGAGGCATACGGTTTTTCCCCGCACACCTCTTTACCGTATGGATCTGTACGCATCTGCCTTCCAGCATTCTGTACAGCCATAAATATGCTACATTCTAACAAATTTAAAATAAAAAGTCAATTCCCGGGAATTTCAAAGGTGCCGTAAGAAAACGTGGTGGCAGCAGGAATTTGCCGTATTGAAATGCGAAGCCACGGCAAATTCCGTTACTGGGCACGTATGCGTGAACCGTAACACAGTAACCTATCATCTGCCTGTTAGCGCATCAGCCCTGCGTAGAGCTCCGTCGGCACATACGCCTCCACGTAAATGCCATCTTCCCGGTACTCTTCTTTTAAAAGCTGACCGTATTTGCGGATCGCCTGGATGCGTCCGGCTTCCTGGTAGGAAAATACCTTTTCCAGATAAATCTTGCGGTTTCGCAGAATCATTTCCAGAATATCCTTCAGCTCATCCAGCCCCGCGCCCGTCTTCGCGGAAATCTGCACCTGATAATCAGAATGCAGATCTTTCAGCGTCTCCGGCTGTTCCACCTGATCCATCTTGTTAAAGACTGTTACCACCGTCTTATCGCCGATCTCCAGCTGACGTAACGTATCATATACGACATACATCTGCGTGTCCATCTGCGGATTCGACGCATCGACCACATGGAGGACAATATCGCTATAACGTGCCTCCTCCAGCGTACTCTTGAACGCCTCGATCAGATGGTGCGGCAGTTTGCGGATGAATCCGACCGTATCTGTCAGCAGGATCTCCTGTCCGCTCGCCAGCTTTAATCCACGCGTCGTCGGATCCAGCGTCGCAAACAGTTTATCCTGTGCCAGGATTCCTGCACCCGTCAGGGTGTTTAAAAGCGTTGACTTACCGGCATTCGTGTAGCCGACGATCGCCGCCGACAGTGTATATTTCCGGTCGCGCTGTTTTCTCGTCACCTCGCGGTGGCGTTTGACATCTTCCAGTTCCGACTTTAGCTGCCCGATCCGCTCATGAATCAGACGGCGGTCCATCTCCAGCTTCTTTTCACCCGGTCCTCTCGTACCGATACCGCCGCCCAGACGGGACAGGGAACTGCGCAGACCGACCAGGCGCGCTGCGCGGTAACGCAGCTGTGCCAGCTCAACCTGAATTTTTCCCTCGCTCGTCGTCGCATGCGCCGCGAAAATATCGAGAATGACCATCGTCCGGTCCATTACCTTCGTATCCAGCGCCGATTCCAGATTGCGAAGCTGTGCCGGGGACAGTTCATCGTCGCAGATCACGCCGGTTGCGCCCATTTCCCAGACCATCTCCCGCAGTTCCCCGATCTTTCCACTGCCCAGATAGGTGCCTGGATGAATCTTCTCCCGGTTCTGCACCAGACGCCCGATCGCCGTCGCTCCGGCGGTATCCGCCAGCTCCTCCAGCTCATCCAAGGACGCCTCCGTATCATCTTCATCAGAGGTGCTGACCGCCACCAGAATGACGCGCTCCTCCAGTTCTTTCATATCGAACAATTCTGCCATATTACCTCCAATATTTACCGGCTTTCCAGAAAACGGATTTCCTTCTGCACCTCCGGTGTGTCCGCACCGGCTGCCTGACACTCCTTAAACTGTTCCAGCGCCTTCGCAAAATCGCCCTCTTTCTCATAGAGAACCGCAATATTCTGCCGGATTACCAGCGCCGTCTCACTGTCCGCCAGCGAAAGCGCCTCCTCATAATGGGACATCGCGCTCTCATAATCGCCAGCCTCCATTTCACTGATCGCAAGTTGATTATAAATCTCCGGCCCCGACACGCCGCGCTCGATCGCCTGATTGCAGTACTGGGCTGCGAGCTCACTATCCCCGGCATCCCGCGCCGCCGACGCAAGCGCCGTAAACGCCAGACTCACACCCGGAGCCGTGGCGCTGCTCTTTTTGCTGTTCTTCGCCTTTTCCTCCGCTGCCGCAAAATCCTTTTCGGCATTCTCCGCCTGTCCGGCTGCTGCCTCCGATGCCGCTTTATAATAGAGGTATTCCGCTTTTCCGCCGTCTACCTCCGCCAGAATTCCATAGGTCTGCGCTGCCGCCTTATAATCCGCCAGTTTGTATTCTGCCTCGCCGCGGTATTTTAAAACATCCAGCTCAAAAGAATTGACGATCCCATCGCTCTCATCCAGCGCTTTTCCAAACGAATCAATCGCATCCTGATAATTACCTGCATTTAACTGCTCGATTCCGGTCATACGCGCTTCTTTCGCTTCCTTCGATTCAGTGCCGCAGCCGGAAAGGATGCCCAGTGAAAGCACCGCTGCTGCCAGAAAAAGACTTACTTTTTCTCGTTTTAACCTCTTTATCTGCTTCATTTTTTACCAAACCTTTTTATTAATTCCTTCCCGTACTTCCGATCCCGCCGCGATCTTTATTGTCAAGCTTCTCCGTCTCCTCAAATACGATCTTCGGCTGATGCTCCATGATGCGGAACTGACAGATGCGGTCATTGACATGGATCACTGTATCACGCAGCGCATATGCCGGAAAATGCCACTGATCGTTGTCTCCACAGTAACTCTCATCGATCACACCCATATGATTGGTCTGGATGATGCCGAAATTTTTAAAGGTACTGCTGCGCGGAACTACATGCGCCTCATAGCCCTTCGGCAGCTCCATCGCCACGCCAAGCGGAATCAGGGCAAAATCACCCTTTTTCAGCACCACCTCACGCGCCGCACGCAGGTCGATCCAGTCAGATTTGCCGTCAATGTAGGCGAGGCGGTCAATGGCGTCTGTGAAATATTTGATCTTTATGTTCATGCTGTTCATATCTGTATGAAATCCTTTCTTATGTCACATTTTATCCGGTAATGGCTGCCTTGCAGGTTTGTTTTTCACAAAGCACCTCCCCGAAAAATATTTTTCAACTTTCCAGTTTCTCTATAATACCACACGCGCGCGTTTTCCGAAAGTATTAATTCGTGCAGGCACGGACTTTCGCTCGTTGCACGCGAAAAATCCCGGCGGCCTGGAAATCCAGAACCGCCGGGAAGGAAATAGGTTGGAGCTACTTCAATATCAGAATATTTTAAATGGATACTTTGCTGAACCAGCCGTCAAATTATAAGAGGTTCATGAAAGTAGTCAGTACCATGGAGTTAAAGAAGTCTACGAATAAGCTTCCTACTAACGGTACGATGAAGAATGCACGCGGAGCCGGACCATAGCGCTCTACCAGTGCTCTCATGTTTGCCATTGCGTTCGGGGTTGCGCCCATACCGAAACCACAGAATGCGGTGGTCATTGCAGCTGCCTCGTAATCACGGCCCATGATGTTGAATACAAGAAAGTTTGCATACAGGAACATAACAACCGTCTGAACTAACAGGATAACAATCATCGGAAGCGCCAGAGCTGCTAACTGCCACAGCTTCAGGCTCATCATTGCCATCGCTAAGAACAGGTTCAGGGACAGACCGCCCAGTGCGTCAACTTCTTCCATCGGAAGATCTTTGTGCTGTACATCCCAGATGTTACGGATAGCGGCTGCTGCCAGCATCGCACCGATGTAAGTCGGGAATGTAAGACCAATGCTCTTAAAGAACGCGAAAATGAAGGTACCAACACCGATTGCAACTGCAAGGAATACAGCCGCGGTGGTGAATTTCTGACCGTCGATCGGCGATGCTACTTCGTCAACTGCATTGCCTTCCTCGGCTGCGGTTGATTTCAGATGGTGTTTCTCAACACGGGCACGGGCGATAGGACCACCCATCATACTGCCGGATACCAGACCATATGTAGCGGATGCCAAGGCAACTGTAGTTGCGCCTACAACTGCGTATTCCTGCTCCAGAAGCGGTCCGAAGGAACCACTCGTTCCGTGACCTCCAACTAACGGCATAGAACCCATACATAAGCCGAGAAGCGGATTCAGACCAAACGCTGCTGCCAGACCGCTGCCGACTGCATCCTGCACGATACAGATACCAACTGCCAGCGCCAGGAACATAAATACCTGAACGCCGCCCTTCTTTAACAGACGGAAGCAGGCGGTAAAACCGACGCTGCAGAAGAAGATCGTCATAAATACGCTCTGTAAGGTTGTATCAAAGGAAAGCTCCAGAACTCCTGTTGCATACAACGCCAGATGAGCGAATGCAAATACGACACCGCCCGCAACCGGAGCCGGTATACAATACTTGCTCAGGAAGGGCAGCTTTTGTACAAGCAATCTTCCCAGACAGTAGACCAGTGCGCCAAGAGCACACGCCTGATACATATCAAGCTCAAGTGTCAACATAAACAATTCCCCCTTTTGTTTTGCTGGCTTCTTTCATTTATGTAGCGATTTGAAAGAGCTGCTTGTTTGTTTGTGTTGACCTCATTTTCCACGTTGGCTACAAAAAGTTACAAGAAAATACAGAAATATGATGTTAAGAATCTGTTAATGTCAGAATTGAATGAATATTGTTAAGAAAACGTTAATATTTCATTTCCTTCTCTGCCTCTTCCGGCAGTTTCCCCTCAAACTTCAGCTCTTCCTCCGCCTCCATGCGGAACTCGTCGATTCGTCCCGGTGCCGGTTCCGGCAGTTCTTTCGTCGATCCGACTCCAAACCGGCGCAAAAATTCCTCCGTCGTCGCAAACAATGCCGGACGTCCCGGCACATCCAAACGCCCTACCTCGTAAACGAGATTGTACTCAATCAGTTTATTGACCGCGTGATCCGATTTAACCCCGCGGATCTTTTCAATCTCAAGCTTCGTGATCGGCTGTTTATAAGCAATGATCGAGAGTGTCTCAAGCACAACATCCGTTAAAATCTGCTTCTTCGGCGTCGCTGCCACCCGGATCAGATTCTCATAATATTCCGCGCGGGTCGCCATCTGCCAACTGTCCTCCAGCTGCGTGATCTGCATGCCCCGCTTTTCTGCCTCATAACGGCTCTGTAATCGTCTGACCGCCGCTTCCGCGCGCTCTGTATCCGTCCCGAGCGCCGCCGCAAGCTGGCGCAGCTCAACCGATTTTCCCATTGTAAAGAGAACCGATTCCACGATGGCTTCCTCGCGTTTTTCATCTAATTCTGGCATACTCTTCTCCTTCCTCCGTCGAAAGTTCCAGCTCTGCCTCGCCTTCCGTTTCATCCACATCCACCGTATCGAGCTGCATCTCATCAAACAATTTTTCCTGCACCAGATGAATCCGTCCCATCTTCATCAGCTCCAGCACTGCCAGAAACGCCACGACTATCTCCAGGCGATCGGATTCCCTCTCCAGCACATCGCTGAATTTAAAATGACGGTGTTCCCGCGCATAAGAAAGCACCGACCTTACCTTCTGCTCCAGGCTGATCGGTTCCCTGCGGATCGTACTGAACCGGCTTCGCACCGGGTCAAGCTTATTGGCATTCCGCTTCATGAC
>ENA-UEQX01002078-UEQX01002078.1-human-gut-metagenome-genome-assembly--contig:-NODE-2078-length-11655-cov-28.332873_pt1 | contig 11655 bp, 10 predicted proteins | sample MGYA00242952_ERZ507952 | MGnify/ENA primary metagenome ERZ507952 (study PRJEB26167, sample SAMN06115425) | human gut metagenome | host: Homo sapiens | place: China:Sichuan | collected 2015-04-07... | reverse complement strand
ATAATCTATCTTGTTTTATAAACTACACCTCCTGGTTTGGATATTCTCACTAAATGATTCTGCATTGATATTGGAAGAACAAATCTGTTGACAATAGGAATAGTAGTCCATGTTCCCAAATTACTTGTTTGTTGTAGCCTTGTCCCTTTCAGAGCATTTGACCCACTTTTATTCAACACGTCATATACCATTGTTGTACAATTATTACTTGTCAGCTTATATTCATCAATAATACGAGCAGAAGAACTGTTATAATAATCACTTTTAGGATTATCTGGCATTGTAGTTGACATATTAAACTTTTCGTCTAAAATATTAGCAACTTTTTCATCTGCCACATCTGTTACTACAAATACAGACATTCCACCAGCTGCTTTTTTTGTCATTGTAAGCTTTTGCTTCATCCCCCATTAACTTTAAAAGAACACCGGAACCATTTCCTAAAGAATTAGAGCTTCTATCTGGCCCTTTATTAGTTCCATTGTATCGTCCGTAGCTATAAACAGTCATATTAGATCCTTCACCAACACTAATCCATGTGTGACCAAAGGACTGAGTTTCAGTGCAAATTCTAATACTATCTCCATTCACATCAATATTAACAACCGGACTATTCGCCCCGTACTGATACGGAGACATCGAATAATACTTCTCGGCAAATCTGTCATTAGTCGTAAACCTTCCTAACGCCGTATCATAATGTCTCGCCCCATAATCATACCAATTCAAACCCTTCTTATTGTCAAACTCCTTGCCGTTATACTTGTAAGGCTGGGTATTGCCTGTAGTGCCAAAAACACCGCCGAAAGGATAGTAATGATTCGTCTCCTCTACAGTACCTGACTGGTTGATTACTACACGGTTGTTGCCTTGATGGTCCTTCAGATAGTAATGATACTGCTGGGTACCGGCCAGGTTGATGTAACCCTCTTCTGTGAGTAACAACTTCTGAGTACCGTTTTCATAGATCACATTACCGCAATAGTCAGTCGTTGTGGTTGTACTACCTATCTTATGGACTGTTCTCAGTTTCGTGCCGTCAGCACCATAAGTATAGGTAATCGTGCTACCATCACTGAACGATACCGTACTGGGCAAATTTAATACATTATATTGAATATCGGCAATTCCCTTATTCAAATCTTTCGTTAAATTACCATTGACATCGTAGGCATACTCCCCTGCGGCGCTTGCACCGTTCACAAAGGCAGTGTTTGTACCGTATGCAGCGGTACTCACCGCATCCTCCACACAGCTCAACTGATTACCGGTCAATGTGTAAGTCAGGTTATCAAGCAGGCCGTAGGCACTGGCACCAGTCTGGCCATAACGTTGCAAACTCTTGATGTTACCGTTCTTGTCATAACCCGTAACGTTCTCTGAGAAGCGATTCGCATTTGTGCTGATACTTGCTGTCTCGCCATAGGTAGCGTTCAGCATCCGGTCAAGACCGTCATAAGTGAATTTGTAACCACGGACTGTACTTTCGTTCCCGGACTTCCAGGTCATGCTGCTGATGCTGCCGTTGTACTTCGCAGTACCCACACCCGTGTTGTAGTACAGGTTCTGCGTGAAGCGTGTGCCGCTGATTCCCGTCAGCCAGCTACGCAGGTTGTAGGTATAAGTCAGCTTGTTGGTGCTCGTACCGTGATACTGCTTGGTCAGCAAACGGCCGAAGTTGTCATAAGTGGCATCGTACAGAGTGATTGAAGTGCCGCCAAGACTATGCCGCACTTTGCTTATTCTGTCCGCATGGTCGTAGGTATAGGTATATACTTCCGTGCGCGTGGTCTTTCCGCTGGCAGTATGTGTATGTGTCACACCAGACGGCTTGTTGGAGAAAGTATAAACCGTACTTGTGATGTCGTAACCACTGAGCAAGTTGTTCTGCACAAGCACGGTAGGACTGGAAGAAGGATTCCCCCCTGCAGGGTCAGCCGTCCCAGACTGTCGTACAAATAATACATATAGGAAATGTTATCCAGATAGGAAGTGCCCGTGCTGTTAAGCATCCGGAGAGTACGGATGTAGTCCTGCATGACCTACATCATTTGATAGACCTAAAAAACTATCCTAACATACAAGATATAGCATATCTGATGTTAGGATAGTAATTAAATAAATCTCATTGAAAAAAGGCAACTTATATTAGAGTAATATTTTTTATTTAGTATGCAAAAGCTTTATAATCTCACCATTACTTTTTCTTATTTCCACATAAGATTGTCCACAGAAAGTCAGCGCACTATCATTTCCATTAGGAATATGCCCTTCTATTACCCATATTCCATTTACCAAGTTAACAGAAAAAGGTTTTTCTTTCTCTATACTTTCCTTTCCATAAATTTCCAATAGTACGCATTCCGCTATCTTTACTGCAATATCCGCTGTAGGTATAAATCCCTCTGCAGGAACATAGCTTTTCATATCAGTATAAAAATCTGTTGAGAGACTATCATTCATTACATACTCAATCTGTTGAGATGATTGTTGATCTTCTCCGACCTTCGATGTACTGTTTGTACATGACATCGCAAATAGCATTAAAGCAAAAAAATAAGTCCTATACATATTGCTATCTTTTTAAAATACCCAATGAATATGTTCTCTCTGGCTAACAGGAATGTTTAAATCTGGCTTTTGTAGCAATTCTTTCATTCTTTGTTTACCCTTTTCAGCAGGAATATCTTTCGGATTAATATTATTCTTTCGTTTAGGATCTTTGGGATCACTAGGAAGATCACTAGTCACTATTGATGTTTTCTTACTATAAGGATTATATTCTAACAAATCGCCACTCGGCGTAGCCAAATAACCATTTTCTTTTGTTTTCTCAATATATTTTATATCAGCTTTTGAGAATTTATTATTTATATGCTCTGCGTCCGCGTCTCCATGCGAATGAATCGATCCTACAAATCTCTCACCGTTAGGAGGTAAGCTTATAGATACGCTGTGCTCTCCTTCATTGGCTGCACTATAAGAATATCCCTTTAGCTTTCCCTTTTGCTTAACTTCATAAATAGAAGAGCCCATTTCACGTTTACGTATAATAGATGCACCATTATAATACATACCCCAATCTTTAGCTGCTGCTCTTTTAGTCTTAAACAGATCACCAGGAGCATATTCCATACCATTTGGGTCTATGAACTTTACCGGATTATCGGCACAATAAGTATACGGACTCATCGAATAATATTTCTCTGCCAACGGGTCATTCGTCGTAAACCTTCCCAACGTAGCATCATAATGTCTCGCCCCATAATCATACCAGTTCAAACCCTGCTTCGTATCAAGCTCCTTACCGTTATACTTGTAAGGCTGGGTATTGCCTGTAGTGCCAAACACACCACCGAAAGGGTAGTAATGGTTCGTTTCCTCCACAGTACCAGACTGGTTGATCACTACACGGTTGTTACCCTGATGATCTTTCAAGTAGTAATGATACTGCTGGGTACCGGTCAGGTTGATGTAACCCTCTTCTGTGAGTAACAACTTCTGAGTACCGTTTTCATAGATCACATTACCGCAATAGTCAGTCGTTGTGGTTGTACTACCTATCTTATGGACTGTTCTCAGTTTCGTGCCGTCAGCACCATAAGTATAGGTAATCGTGCTACCATCACTGAACGATACCGTACTCGGCAAATTTAATACATTATATTGAATATCGGTAATTCCCTTATTCAAATCTTTCGTTAAATTACCATTGACATCGTAGGCATACTCCCCTGCAGCGCTTGCACCGTTCACAAAGGCAGTGTTTGTACCGTATGCCGCGGTACTCACGGCATCCTCCACACGGCTCAACTGATTGCCGTTCAGGGTGAAAGTCAGATTATCAAGCAGGCCGTAGGCACTGGCACCAGTCTGGCCATAACGCTGCAATCCCTTGATATTGCCGTTCTTGTCATACCCCGTAACGTTCTCCGAAAAGCGGTTGGCGTTCGTGCTGATGCCTGCTGTCTCGCCATAAGTAGCATTCAGCAGACGGTCCAGTCCGTCATAAGTGGACTTGTAGCCGCGGACGGTGCTTGCCGTTCCTGCCTTCCACGTCATGCTGCTGATGCTGCCGTTATACTTGGCAGGCCCGTTGCCGGTGTTATAATACAGATTCTGCGTGAACTTCGTTCCGCTGATGCCCGTCAGCCAGCCGCGTACATTATAGGCGTAAGCCTGCCTGTCCGCGTCGGAGCCGTGCAGCGACTTCGATTGCAGACGACCAAGGTTATCATAAGCATAGGCAGCAAGCGTCACCTTCGCCCCTCCCAATGTATGCTCCACCTTGGAGAGCCTGTCTGCATGGTCATAGCTGTAAGTGTATGCTTCCGTCCGGCTGTCCTTCCCGCTTGCCGTGTGCGTATGCGTCACCGTGGCAGGCTTGTCCGTAAAGGTATAGACCGTGGATGTCACGTCGTACCGGTAACGGAAAGCGTACCGCTCCAAGTCAGCATGCTCCTATATGAAATTCCCTGCTTACATCCAACATAAGCAGGGAATTGTTTAGATTATAGAATCAGAGATTCTTAATATATCAATATTCGAGCCAAAAATAATCAGGTGTACGTAAAGTATCCCACAACAAAATACCACCGTTGGAGCTACATGAAATTACAATATTGGGAATATTATCAATCCGGTATCGGAACGTACTATCTATGACCCTTTTTCCACAATATAATACCGTATCCAGAGATGTGACACGTATCTTTATTTTTAAACTATCATATCCGCTTTTATCGAAACGGGTGATTTCCATTCCAAGCCAATCTTCATGGTAGTCCAATATTTGGTCATCCGTCTTGTTCACATACAGTCCATTAAAAACAAGGCTGTCATTCACCCAACATTGGATATAATCTTTACCGGTACGCTCCTTAAAACCAGTACCTACTCGAATCATGAAATCATTCTCTGAGTCCAAATGACCAATGCACGCCACCAGCATGGCAAGTATGATTATAAAAATAAATATACGTGTCTTCATATTACTGCCTTCTTTTAAGTTTTTGCCTCCAGTTAGGAATATGCCTATTCAACTTGTTATGGATATAATTATCTCGGACTGTTTGTATCTGAGAACGGTTTAACTGAGTTGCTTTAAGATAATCTCCATCAAAATCTTGAATAACTTTTTTCTGTGTCATCAAGTTTTCCACATTCATTGTATGCCCCAATCCTCCTGAATGACCAAGTTCGTGAGCAAAAGTCCGGTTATCATCATTGTTCAACATATTAGAAACCGCTTTCGTTCCTATTTTCACATCCAGACTATTTTTATAAGTCTCAGCCATAACTACACTTTTATCCGTTTTTGTCAACATATCTTGATCAACAATCTGCAAAACGTGTTCAGTGTCCTTTATATCATCCACCGAGTTGACAGTTCTCAATTGCATATCCATAGTCGAAACAAAGTCATCACCTGAAATCGTATATGCGGCATTCACTTGCTCTACTATTTGTCCAGCCAAAGTCTTTATATCAAGCTCCTTATTATTAGAATTATTTATCAAAGCCGCTCTTACCGTAATTTTATATTCTATCTTATCCGTTTCACGATTATAATGGGTTTGCACGCGCCAATCATTTCCATCCGGATCAATGCGACCGACAGGCTCATTTCCACAATAGACATAAGGAGATACTTTAAAATGTTTGTCATATAAAGCATCAACCGTTATAAACCTTCCCAACACCGCATCATAATGCCTCGCCCCATAATCATACCAATTCAAACCCTTCTTCGTATCAAGCTCCTTACCGTTGTACTTGTAAGGCTGAACATTGCCTGCACTTGCAAATACCCCGCCGAAAGGATAGTAATGGCTCGTCTCTTCTACCGTGCCGCTCTGGCTGATGACTACCCGGTTATTCCCCTGATGGTCTTTCAAGTAGTAGTGATACTTGCTGTCGCTCAAAGTAATATAACCCTCTTCGGTAAGAAGCAGCTTCTGGACTCCGTTTTCATAGATCACATTGCCGCAATAGTCAGTCGTTGTGGTTGTACTGCCTATCTTATGGACTGTTCTCAGCTTTGTGCCGTCGGCTCCATAAGTATAGGTGATGGTACTTCCGTCACTGAACGTTACTGCATTCGGCAAATTTAAGAAATTATATGTAATGCCGCTAATACCTTTGTTTAAATCTTTAGTTAAATTGCCGTTGGCATCATAAGAGTACTCATCGGCGGCATTGGCACCGTTTTTGAACTCGAAGCCGCCATTGTAGGTGGAAGCCGCTACCGCATCATCCACGCGGTTCAACTGATTGCCGTTCAAGGTGAGAGTCAGGTTGTCTATCATGCCGTAGGCGGTTGAAGAGAGTTGCCCGTAACGCTGCAATCCCTTGATGTTACCGTTTTTGTCGTAGCCCGTCACGTTCTCACTGAAACGGTTCGCGTTCGTGCTGATACCTGCTGTTTCGCCATAGGTGGCATTCAGCATCCGGTCCAGTCCGTCGTAGGTGAACTTGTAGCCGCGGACGGTGCTTTCATTCCCGGACTTCCAGGTCATGCTGCTGATGTTACCGTTGTAGCGGGCGGTACCCACACCCGTATTGTAGTACAGGTTCTGGGTGAAGCGCGTACTTGTGATGCCCGTCAGCCAGCTGCGGAGGTTATAGGCATACGTCAGCTTGTTCGCCGCAGAGCCGTGCAGGGACTTGGTACTCAGACGGCCGAAACTATCGTACGTATAGTCTGCCAGAGTTATTTTGGTTCCTCCCAAAGTATGCTCCACCTTGCTCACCCTGTCAGCATAGTCGTAGCTGTAAGTGTATACTTCCTCTCTTGTAGTCTTTCCGGAAGCGGGAAGTAAATAAAAAACTATCCTAACATGCAAGATATAGTAATATCTGATGTTAGGATAGCAATTAAATAGATTATTTCAAGAATATAAAATACTTATTTATTTAAGATATACAAAACTCCAGTTTCGCAATCTGTATTAAGATAAACTCCATGATGAAATAACAAATAAATCAAATATTTTTCTTCTGGATATGACAAACCAACAGAAAGTACACCTTTCTCATTAAAAAGCAAAGAAATAAGATTTTCTACTTTTCCTTTATAAATTGAATCTATGTATGGCTGTGGAGTTACCATACAGTCCATTTCCTTTAGTGAACAAAATGTAATGCTGTCTATACCCAATGTCTGTTCTAATAAAATTGGAAAAAGTTCATATCGATATTTCTTATTAGCTACCCCATCATTCAGAAATAGGTACATATCTCCTTCTCTTGGAACTATCGAATATACACTATCTTTGTATTCTATATTCATTGCAACAAAAGGACTTTGCCAAGTAGAATCAACAAACATATCTTCATACCTCTCACTTGTTTTATGTACACACATTACAAATAAGAGATTAATACCCAACATAAGGATAATCTTATTCCAACAGTTTTTGGGGTATTTTCCTTCCACGATATTCCGTTCTTTTTGCATCTCCTGTTCTTTTTCTAATTTTATTCTCAGTATTAATAGCACGAATTTCTCTCATGGGTATTCCATTTCCTATATTTTCATAAGACATAATACCTTTATCTACATCCGACGAATGCTGTAACTCATGGCTTAAACCAATTCTTGGTGTCCGATGATTTCCATTAATATCCGTTTTAACATCAGGGTCATAATTTATAATGCTTCCTTGCGGAATGTCTTTTTTAGCTTTTTCTCTATCAAATCCTGAAGAATTAGACTTTCCTCGTTTAGTCCTTGTTATTGAATGAACATTCTTACTTTTCTCCAGTTCAATAATCATCTCACCAATTTCCTTATCATCCTTCTTAAGTTGCTGCAAATCTGCTTTCACGTCCTTTTGATACTTGGTATCAAATCCAAAAAATATTCTCACATTATCTATCAAGCCATTAGGATTAGGATTTACAACAATTGTATCTCCATTCACATCTATGTTATTCACCGGATTATTCGCCCCATACTGATACGGAGACATCGAATAATACTTCTCGGCAAATCTGTCATTCGTCGTAAACCTTCCCAGCGCCGCATCATAATGCCTTGCCCCGTAGTCATACCAGTTCAACCCTTTCTTTGAGTCAAGCTCCTTACCGTTGTACTTGTAAGGCTGAACATTACTTGTACTTGCAAACGCCCCGCCGAAGGGATAGTAATGGTTCGTCTCTTCTACCGTACCGCTCTGGCTGATGACTACCCGGTTATTCCCTTGATGGTCTTTCAAGTAATAGTGATACTTGCTGTCGCTCAAAGTAACATAACCCTCTTCGGTAAGAAGCAGCTTCTGGACTCCGTTTTCATAGACCACGTTTCCGCAGTAATCGGTAGTGGTGGTAGTACTGCCTATCTTATGGACTGTTCTCAGCTTTGTGCCGTCGGCTCCATAAGTGTAGGTGATGGTACTTCCGTCACTGAAAGTCACCACATTCGGCAAATTTAAGAAATTATATGTAATGCCGCTAATACCTTTGTTCAAATCTTTAGTTAAATTGCCGTTGGCATCATAAGAGTACTCATCGGCAGCATTGGCACCGTTTTTGAACTCGAAGCCGCCATTGTAGGCGGAAGCCGTCACGGCATCATCCACACGGTTCAACTGATTGCCGTTCAAGGTGAGAGTCAGGTTGTCTATCATGCCGTAGGCGGCTGAAGAGAGTTGCCCGTAACGCTGCAATCCCTTGATGTTACCGTTCTTGTCATACCCCGTCACGTTCTCACTGAAACGGTTCGCGTTCGTGCTGATACCTGCTGTCTCGCCGTAGGTGGCATTCAGCATGCGGTCCAGTCCGTCGTAGGTGAACTTGTAACCGCGGACGGTGCTTTCATTCCCGGACTTCCAGGTCATGCTGCTGATGCTGCCGTTGTAGCGGGCGGTACCCACACCCGTATTGTAGTACAGGTTCTGGGTGAAGCGCGTACTTGTGATGCCCGTCAGCCAGCTGCGGAGGTTATAGGCATACGTCAGCTTGTTCGCCGCAGAGCCGTGCAGGGACTTGGTACTCAGACGGCCGAAACTATCGTACGTATAGTCTGCCAGAGTTATTTTGGTTCCTCCCAAAGTATGCTCCACCTTGCTTACACGGTCTGCATGGTCATAGCTATAGGTATAGACTTCCGTACGTGTGGACTTGCCGCTTGCGGTATGGCTATGCGTCACCGTGGCGGGCTGTCCCGTAAAGGTATAGACCGTATTAGTCACGTCATAACCGCCCAAAAGATTGTTCTGTACGACTTTAGTTACACGCCCCTTGACGTCATAGTAATAGCCTTTGTAAATTTTAGTACTGCTGCCGGATACAGTCACCGCGCTTCCTGTCAGGGAGCCTTTACTGTAGCCCGAAGTGTCGTTCGTGAACTGGCTCGTCGGGAAACCCGTACCGCCCAGTTCTGCACATGCACCACCTGATCGGAAGAAACCGTCTTGTTCGTGCACTCCCCCTGTTGCGTCAGCCGTCCACCGTTGTCATACACATACTCCGCGAGCTGCGCATCCGGAAGCTTCTTCCAAGTGCAGAGATTACGGTGGTCGTCATACACACAATAGGTATCCTACGTCTCGCTGATAGAATAACAAAAACTATCCTAACATACAAGATATGGAATATCTGATGTTAGGATAGTAATTAGATAGATTGGTTTTTAATCAACCTATATCAGAGGAAGACAGTAGTTCGTTACGACGAATTAACCTAAAGCATCAGGCTCTAATAAATCTGGATGTAGTATTACTGATTTATCTAATGCTCTAACAAAATGAGATTTATGGGAATATAATACTTGATACTCCTCACTCTTCTCATTTGCCCAAACTTTCAAAACTACAGCCGCTTCTAAGGGTAAACTCTTCCCGCAGAAACAGCAAACAACCATTTCTTTATTTAATATTCCATCCATAATTTTTCGCTATTCTATTAATAGATTTTTGAGACCAATTTCCCATTGTTGTTATTATACCTTTCCTCCCTTCTACAACAGCATTAAATCTACCGGGAGTAATTTCATGAAGATAAACTGTAGCTCCATCAGCCTGAGTAAAAGCCTTTCCTACAGACTTTGTTACTCTTACTTCATTCACAGAAAGTACCCCTCCTCTCGTTGCCGTTGTTCCAGCAATCCGTTGCACTCCGTGAGCAGTTGATTGTATTGCATTTTGAGTACCTCTTCCTGCCACCTTTCCTACAGCCCATCCTATTGCCTTCCCCAACAACATACCGCCAAACTCTCCGGCACCAAAGCCAAAGGCAGCTTCGCCTATAGGTCGCGCAATAGCATCTATAGAACGACTGTTCAGAGAATTGAAAAGGGCAGACTTAGAGTCTTCAGATAAAGGACTGGTTTTACCTAAGAACTGATTCTGAAGTTTACCGCAGGAAGCTATCAAGTCAAAAGCATTAACAGCCTGATTGGCTAAGATACCTCCATTCTGATAGAAGTTCAGATAGTTGTCATTACCTAACGCAATAGAGGCAGATGAACCGATATTAGTATAGCCTTTTAAGGCTTCACTGCCTTCCTGCCAACGTAAATTCCCTTGTTTATCTTCATACCAGTCAGCTCCTGTTGGGTCTATTCTGCTGATAGGGCTGTTACCACAATAAGCATAGAGACTTGTTTTGAAGTAGTTTTCAGCAGAAGGGTCCACCGTCTCAAACCTCCCCAACGCCGCATCATAATGCCGTGCCCCGTAGTCATACCAGTTCAGCCCTTTCTTCGAGTCATACTCCTTGCCGTTGTACTTGTAAGGCTGAACATTACCTGCACTTGCAAATGTACCGCCGAAAGGATAGTAATGGCTCGTCTCTTCTACCGTGCCGCTCTGGCTGATGACTACCCGGTTATTCCCCTGATGGTCTTTCAAGTAGTAGTGATACTTGCTGTCGCTCAAAGTAATATAACCCTCTTCGGTAAGAAGCAGCTTCTGGACTCCGTTTTCATAGATCACATTGCCGCAATAGTCAGTCGTTGTGGTTGTACTGCCTATCTTATGGACTGTTCTCAGCTTTGTGCCATCGGCTCCATAAATATAGGTGATAGTACTTCCGTCACTGAACGTTACTGTATTTGGCAAATTTAAACAATTATATGATATACCGGTAATATTCTTGTTTAAATCTTTAGTTAAATTGCCGTTGGCATCGTAGGTGTACTCGTTCGCCTGCTTCATGCTGTCCTTGAACTCGAAGCTGTTATTGTAGACGAAAGCTGTCGCGTTCTCGCGGAAACGGTTAGTGTCTGTACCAATGATTGTAGTATTATCATAGGCGGCGTTAACATTTGCTTTAAAGCTCATTGAATAAATTTTGCCATTGGGCCTTCATTACTCCACTTGGCAAGTTAGACTGCTAATATTTCTATTATAGTGGGTACCCTATAAAAAGAAACAGCGGATGTTTCCACCCGCTGTAATAGAATTGTTATAAAAATATTATTCAATTATTTGTTTTTTATTTTTAATATAAAATAGAATAAGAGCATAATAAAAACCTCAGATAATACACCTGGTAAATATAGAAACCCTATCATTATATCAAAATTAAAACGCCAAAATATAAAGAAAATAGTAGAAAGAGAGACAACAAGTATCAATTGCAGGCAACAATATAATAATGTCGTTTTAAGATTAAGCCTCAAATTCAATAATAATAATAAGAAAAACAAAA
>ENA-UEQX01002074-UEQX01002074.1-human-gut-metagenome-genome-assembly--contig:-NODE-2074-length-11664-cov-3.296539_pt1 | contig 11664 bp, 12 predicted proteins | sample MGYA00242952_ERZ507952 | MGnify/ENA primary metagenome ERZ507952 (study PRJEB26167, sample SAMN06115425) | human gut metagenome | host: Homo sapiens | place: China:Sichuan | collected 2015-04-07... | reverse complement strand
CGGTCACGATCACCATGTAAGTGTAGCTGCCTGCAGGCAGTTCGCCAAAACGGATCTCGCTGTCCAGCGTCTTGAAGGAGAAGCCCGCCGCATTGGGCGATGCCTGCGCCGTGACCACAGTCTGGTCATTTTCATCCAGCACCGCCACCTGAACATCGGTCAGCGTCATACCCAGTGCAGCGTTCGCGGTACCGGTCATGGCCATGCCCTTGCCTGCATGGATGTTGATGGGATAACTCATACCTTCCAGCCGCAGGCTATCCGGCGAGGACGCAACCGCGTTGTGATCGGATGCCACATACCAATAGCAGGAAGAGCCGTTGATCGAAACAGTGGAGTTTTCCAGCGGGATACGGCCGGACTCAAACATCAGATAAAGGGCGGCTGTACACATTTCGCAATTCTGGAGACCGATTTGATTTGCATGGTCACAGGGCGTCGGCGGCGTCCAGACCGGCACGGCGTTCGGGCGAGCGATACAACGTATCTCAGACCCGGCGGGAGGCAGGATGCCCAACGAATCAAAAGGACAGCGTATCCGAAAGTAAAATTTGTAGAGGCCTATCAAAGAATCACCTCCTTTCCGGGGGTATTGTATCATAGTCCAAAGAGAACAAGATGGAAGAAATAATTATAGTAATGCCCGGCGACCACACCCGTCTGGCGGGAAAGATGCAGTTCCACTACCGGCTGGCTTTTAGCGAAGACGGCAGGCCGATGCTGCAGGTCTTCAACACCTGCAAGCACTTCATCCGCACCATCCCGAACCTCGTCTATGACGAGAGCAATGTGGAGGACATCGATACCACGCAGGAGGACCACATCTACGACGAGTGCCGGTATGTGCTGATGGAGAACCCCATCAGCGCCGCAAAGCACACCCAGCCGCCGCCCATGCTGGACGACCCGCTAGATATGGACCCGAGGAAGGACAAGACGAGGTTTATGAGGATTTGAACAGGAACGCGGAAAGGAAAATGGGATGGAATTTGGTAAGAAAGAGCTTGACCTGACAGCAGATGAAAGCCCCGGCGGCGAGAGTCTGGCCGGGGTGCTGGATGGTGAACCGGCGATCGGCGAGAAGGAGATCAGCGAGGCGATGGCCATCCTCGAAAAGTACAAGTCGGCCAAAGCCAGTCTCGACAAGCGGATCATCGACAACGAGGAATGGTACAAGCTGGGCCACTGGAAGCAGTATGGCAACCGGGTGATGGAGGGCAAGCGCGCCCCCAGCACGGGGTGGCTGTTCAACTCCATCGCCAACAAACACGCCGACGCCATGGACAACTACCCGGAGCCGAACGTGCTGCCGAGGGCGCAGGACGACGAGGAGACGGCGAAGCTCCTCTCCGACATTCTGCCGGTGGTGTTGGAACAGGCCGACTACGAGAGCGTATACAGCGACACGTGGTGGCGCAAGCTCAAGCAGGGTACCGGCGTCAAGGGCATTTTCTGGGACCCGGCGCTGCGGGAGGGCCTTGGGGACATCGCCATCCGGAGCATGGACCTTCTGATGCTCTACTGGGAGCCGGGCGTGGAGGACATCCAGGACTCGGCCAACTTCTTCTCGCTGGCGCTGGCCGACAACGACCGTCTGGCGGCCCGGTGGCCTCAGCTCGAGGGCAAGGCGGGCAGCAGCGGCATCACCGTGGGGCAGTACGTCAGTGACCAGAACATCGACACCAGCGAAAAGAGCGTGGTGGTGGACTGGTACTACAAGCGGGAGAAGCCCGGCGGCCAGACCGTGGTGCATTACTGCAAGTTCTGCAACGGCGTGGTGCTCTACGCCAGCGAGAACGACCCGGCGATGGCCGAGACCGGTTTCTATGACCACGGAAAATATCCCTTCGTGTTCGACCCGCTCTTTGTGGAAGAGAACAGCCCGGCGGGCTTCGGGTACATCGACGTGATGAAGGACACGCAGGACGCCATCGACCGGATGACGCAGGCCATGGACGAGAACACGCTGGCGGCGGCCAAAAAGCGATACCTTATCTCGGACACGGCGGGCGTGAACGAAGACGAGCTGCTGGACACGGCAAAAGACGTGGTACATCTGGTGGGCCGTCTGGATGAGCGGGGCTTCATGGAGCTGGAGACCGCTCCGCTGCCCTCCAACACCATCGCTTACCAGCAGAACCGTGTGGCCGAGCTGAAGGAGATCAGCGGAAACCGGGACGTGAACCAGGGCGGCGCGACCAGCGGCCTGACCGCTGCTTCGGCCATTGCGGCGCTGCAGGAAGCAGGCTCGAAGCTCAGCCGGGATATGCTGAAGAGCTCTTACCGCTCCTTTGCAAAAGAATGCTACTTCATCATCGACCTGATGCGGCAGTTCTACGACGAAGAGCGGGTCTACCGCATCACCGGCCAGCAGGGCGGCACGGAGTACCGGGAGTTTTCCGGCCAGATGCTGCGGCCGCAGCCGGTGGAGAGCGTGGGCGGCGTGGAGCTGGGCGCCCATGAGCCGGTGTTCGACATCACGGTGAGCGCGGCAAAGAAGAGCACCTTCAGCCGCCTTAGCCAGAACGAGACGGCGAAGGAATGCTACCAGCTGGGGTTCTTTGCCCCGGCCAACGCGGACGCCGCACTGGCGTGTCTGGACATGATGGATTTCGAGGGCATCGAGAAGGTGCGTCAGCGGGTGGCCCAGAACGGCACTCTGTACCAGCAGCTGCAGCAGGCGATGGCACAGATCCAGCAGATGGCGGCGGTCATCGACCAGCAGAACGGCTCGAATCTGAGCGAACAGGCCGGTGCTGCTGCCGCTGCCATGACCGGCGGCGGGGGCGGTGGAGAGACCAGCGCGAAGACAGTGACGAATTCTCTGGGCGGACAGGTGGGCGGCGGAACGAACCCGCTGGCCACGAAAGCTGCCGAGAGGGCGATGAATGTGAATGATCCGAATAAATAACGCTTTGCTGGGGCTATACGCGCCGGTGGCGCGGGGCGGGTCTTCTCTAACGGTCAAATGGCTATCCACATGAATCTGCAGCTGTTTGCACAGCCTGCAAACCACACCGGTGCGACTGGCATGAGCGCCGAAATGAAGACCTACTACGAGAAGCGTCTGCTGGACCAGGCAGAGCCGCTGCTGGTGCATGACCAGTTTGGCGACAAGTATCCCATCCCGGCCAACAACGGCAAGACCATCGAGTTCCGCAAGTACGAGAGCCTGCCCAAGGCCACCGAGCCGCTGACCGAGGGCGTGACCCCCAATGCTCAGGCTCTGACCGTCACCCCCATGACCGCCACCGTGAAGCAGTACGGCGGCTGGGCAGCCATCACCGACGTGCTGCAGCTGACTGCCATCGACAACAACATCACTCAGGCGACCAAGGTACTGGCATCTCAGGCGGGCCGTACGCTGGACACCGTGACCCGCGAGGTGCTGGCAGGCGGCACCAACGTCATCTACGCGCCGGCTGGCGACACCGCCGTGACCAGCCGCGCCAATCTGACCACCGCCAGTGTGCTGACGCCCGACCTCATCGACCAGGCGGCCACTGCCCTGAAAGCCCAGAATGCCGACGCCATCGGCGAGAGTTACGTTGCTATCGTCCACCCCTATGTGGCGTATGATCTGCGCCGCAACCCGGAGTGGATCGATGTCCACAAGTATTCTACCCCCGAGAACATCTACAACGGCGAGATCGGCAAGCTGGCCGGTGTGCGCTTCATCGAGACCAGCGAGGCGAAGATCTGGACCGGCACCGGCTGCCCGAGCGGTCTGGCCGTGTTCGGTACGCTGGTGCTGGCGGCTCACGCCTACGCTGTGACCGAGGTGGAGGGCGGCGGCCTGCAGCACATCGTCAAGCAGCTGGGCGCGGGCGAAGACCCGCTGAACCAGCGCGCGTCCGTGGGCTGGAAGGCCATCAAGACCGCAGAGCGGCTGTGCGAGCAGTACATGGTGCGCATCGAGAGCGTCAGCCCGAAGTACAGCGCGAAGGCGAAGGCAAACTAATTACGGCTTCGCCGAGGATTTCAGGCTTTAGCTGAACAGGAACGGCAAAACGAAAGGAGAAGGATCTGTTTATGGCAACTAAGAAAGAGACTGCTGCGGCCCAGGCCGTGGAGAACACGGTGGAGACTGTGGAGAAGACCGAGGCGATGGACGAAGCAAAGGACGAAGAGAAGACCGAGGCAAAGGACGACGGCATGGTGACTATCCACCTGTTCAAGGATGACGACCGCTATTCGGCACCGGTGTTCGTGGGCGTCAACGGCGACAGCTACCTCATCCAGCGTGGCATGGACGTGAAGGTGCCGAAGGCTGTGGCCGAGGTGCTGGAACACAGCATCAAACAGGACGCCGAAGCGGCCCGGAAGAGTCAGGCCATGCAGGCGGCGGCCGGAACCCAGATGATGACCATTTGATATTTCCCCCGGTACAGCTTGCAGGCGCTTGCTGCGCCGGGGGATTTTGTTTTGGAGGTTTTTTATGACAGCAGGCGAAGCGATAAAGATGGCGGATGAGCTGAGGCCGCACAATCATTTTGAGAACCAGTTGAAGCAGCTATGGCTGCGGCAGGCAGACAGCGGGATGCGCCGGAACATCGTGGAGCGCAGCCAGACCGGCGGCGACTTCGAGGACAAGGGCGCGGATATTCTGTGGAACGATGGGCTGGAATATGACACCCCGCTGCTGGCCTGCTGTGCGGCAGAAGCACTTTATCCGCACTGGCTGGCTGCGCAGATGGACCTTGCACTGGGCGAGACGGCCCGGGCGGCGAATGAGCTGCAGCTCTACACGAGTTATGTGCAGGAGTTTGCGGTGTGGGTGAGGCGGAACTATATGCCGGCAGGCGGCGGGAGGCTGATGACGTGACGAATCTGAACCAGATAAACAGCCAGCGGCAGCTGCTGCGGGTATTCGGCGGGCTGAATGAGGGATATGCGTGCAGCGAGGCAGAGCTGAGCGAAGAGAAAAACTTTTCTTCACGAGGATACCCGGCACTCGAGACCCGCAAGCCCCGGCGGAAGGTGCGGGAAGCAGCCGGGATGAATGGGATGTACCATCTGAACGGCCTTTTGACCGTGGAAGGCACGACCCTGCGGTATGCCCCGGATGACGGCAGCGCCGCTGTGGAGCTGAAAGGCGCCCTGAGCGACAATGAAAAGAGACTGGTGGGCATGGGGACCAAGGTGCTCATCTGGCCGGACAAGATGTCCTTTGACACTGCGAGCGGAACGCTGAGTGCGCTGGGGTCCAGCTGGCAGCAGGGCGGAGTGAGTCTGACCGTGACCCCCTGCGATGCTGCCGGTGTAGTGTACACGCCGAATCTGTTCGGTGCGACCGAACCGGAAAGCCCGGAGAACGGCGATGTCTGGCTCAAACAGGCCGAAGACGCCCCGTGGAGCTACCGCGACGCCCTGAAGCTTTACAGCACGGCGGGCGGCTGGCAGAACATCCTACTGAATTACTGCCGCGTGACCTGCAAGGGGCTGGGCGAAGCTTTCAAAGCCGGGGACACTGTGACGCTGACGGGCATCCCGTCTGTGGTGAAGAATGCTTACTCTTCTGATTTCAGCGGGGACGTAGTGGTGGACGACGTGGCCGGAGACTCGGTCATCCTCTCCATCGCGCCGGACATCGAGAGCGTTTTGTACTACGGCACCTGCGTGGTGACAGGCCAGAGCGTGGTGTGGACGGCCATGGACGGCAAGACCACCCAGACCTTCGACGGGCCTTTCCCGGACGTGACGGCCCAGCGGCGGGTGCCGAACCTCGACTGGCTGACGGAGCACAACAACCGTGTATGGGGCTGCTCGAGCACCGAAAACGTCATCTATGCCTGCAAGCTGGGCGACGCCACCAACTGGTTCTCCTACCGGGGAACGGCAGCGGACAGCTACGCCGTGACCGTGGGCAGCGACGGGGCCTTTACCGGTGCGGCCACCTGCATGGGATACGTGCTTTTCTTCAAGGAGAACGGTCTGCACAAGCTGTACGGCACCAAGCCCAGCGACTACCAGATGAGCAGCATCCAGTGTTCGGGCGTGGCCAAAGGTGCGCACCAGAGTCTCTGCGTCATCAACGAGACGCTGTACTACCTCTCGATGGACGGCGTCATGGCGTGGGACGGCAGCCTGCCCACCAAGGTGTCGGCCTCGCTGGACGAAGAACGCCTCAGCCATGTGACGAGAGCCGCCGCCGGAGGGCTGGTGGGCCGGTACTATCTGCACACCGAAAGCTCCGGCGGGCAGCGGCTGCTGGTATACGACACTGAGAAAGGGCTTTGGCACGAGGAAGACGCCACCGGCTGGGCCATGTGCAGCACCGGGCGACAGCTCTATCTCTGGGACAAAGAGGCCATCTGGGCCGCAGACGGAAGCCGGGAGGTCAGCGGCGAAGAGGACACGGTGGAATACGAGGCTGTGACCGGTGACATCGGACTCGGGAGCCCGGACGACAAGTATTGCAGCCGGGTGACGGTGCGGCTGGACGCGATGGAGCGGACCGTGGTGACGCTCTGGGCCAGCTTCGACGGCGGCGAGTGGCAGGAGATGGGCCGGGTGGACACCGCAGGGAAGCGTGTGAGAGTGAACCTGCCCTTCGTCCCGACCCGTCACGACACCATGCGGCTGCGCCTGACCGGAAAAGGGCAGATCGCAGTGAGGAGCATCGCCATGACGCTGAGCAGCAGCGAGGGCGGAAGAGTGAACGGAGGTGTACCGAGACGTGGCTAGTATCGTAGGGCTTTCGAAGATCTCCATGCCGAGGCTGGAGGGGCTGGATACGGCCAGCGCCCGGGAGCTGAGGAATTATCTGTACCAGATGGAAATAATACCGCTCCGGTGGACGGGCGTTTCACGACGGCGCGGCAGGGCCTCTGGATGCTGATGGCCACGGACGGCGAAGGCCGGCGCGAGATGACCATGCCCGGGAAATATGTGTGCTACCAGACGCTGGAAAACGGCGAGGGAACTGGCGCAGACGGACCGGCGATGCCGCTGCGGTATCAATATTTACAGCTGGTGCTTGAGCAGGAAGCCCGGGCAGCGCTGGAAGCACAGAGAGCCGCCCGATACCGGCAGTGGGTGGCCGACCGATGCGCTGCAAAGGAACACGCGCTGCTGCTTGAAGCGCTGAGCGGAATGCGTTACTCCGACGCCAGCGCATGGGACATGATAGCGCAGCTGAAGCAGCGCTGGAACAGCCCCCCGCCGGAGCAGGCAGAGCCGGTGGCCGTGGAGAGTATCCGGCTGGACAGCAAAGAGCTGAGCATAAAAGTGGGAGAGTCCTGCCCCCTGAAAGCCACGGTGCTGCCCGGAAGCGCACCTCAGACCGTGGAGTGGATGGCCGAACCGGAAGGCATCGTGCAGCTCCGGGAAAATACTCTGACCGCCGTGAAAGGCGGCACAGCGCTCCTGACGGCCATCGCAGGCGGAAAGCTGGCGCAGCGCAGAGTGCGGTCGGTGGCTGTATCGCTGGAAAAGCTGGCGTTGGACAAACCGTCCGTAAAGCTGAAACAGGGCGAGTCTGTGACTCTGACCGCGACTCTGACGCCGACCCAGTCCACCGTGACAGCGGTGAGCTGGACAACGAACAATGCGGCGCTGGCCGTGATGAAAGACCAGACGACCGCCGTAGAAAACGGAAGGGCCGTGAACACGCTGGCAGCCCTGAAGGACGGCAGCTGCATCATTACTGCTGCCGCCGGAGGAAAGAGCGCCGTGTGCAGCGTCACGGTGGAAAAGAATGGACAGAGCGGCGGGGATGAACCTGCCATCGTGATGTATGCGGTATCCAACCGGCTGAACGGGCTGAGCACGAGCCGGGCGGACGTGGTCGTCCAGAGCGGCAAGGCGTACACCGCGGCTCTGACGCTGAACGAGGGATACTGGCTCATATCCATCAAGGTAACGATGGGCGGCGAAGACGTGACAGCTACCGCATGGAACGAGAAAAAGATGACCGTCTCCATCCCCGATGTGACGGGCAACATCGTCATAACGGCAGAGGCGAAGCTCCCGATGCTGAAGGAACTGGCGGTGGGAGCGGTGAAAAAACTGGTGGAAAAGGACGGGACAGCGGCGGAAAAATTCGTGGTCATAGCGCAGGACTACGAGAAAGAGCTGAACGGCGAAGGCCGGACGCTCCTTGCCCGGCGGCACGGTATCACCGGGAAAAAATGGAACACGACATGGTGTACGTATGCCGACAGCCTGATTGACGTCTACCTGAACAGCGAATACCTGAAGGACGCCCCACAGGCGCTGAAAGACATTCTGACGGAGACGAAATTTTACTACACGCCCGGTTACTCCGGAAGTGGCAGCAACTATACAGGAAGCCACACGGTAACCACGCTGAGCCGGAAGGTCTTTTTGCCCTCGTGCTATGAGTTCGGATTCGAGTCATACGGATACACTTCGGCCAGCAGCCCGAAATACTACCACCTGGAAGGCTCGACCTTTGCCGATGCAAAGAAGCTTGCTCTGGCGCTGCTGGCGGCGGATGCCGAAACGGCGGGGAGCGTACCGAACACCGATTTCCATTTCTGCCTCTGGACCCGGACGCCGGTACTGAACGACTACGGCAGCGGCCTGACCGGAAGTGCACTGAAAGAGTATCTGTACAAGGGCGCTGAAGCGGTGTGGGCGCAGATGCTGACGGCACCGGATAAGCTGGACTGGGGCGGATACAAGGTGAACGAACCGGAAAACATGAGCTGGCCTGACCTTTACAGGTGCTGGACGCACCCCTGTTTTACACTGCCGGGAAATACCGTTATCGACGCAAAGGGAAATATTGTGGAGGTGAGAGAAGAATGAGCACGGATAATGCACTGGACGCCCTGACGGCGCGGATGCTGGAAGCCGTAAAGAACACCCGCGAAAGCGCGGACTCCGCTGCAGCCAGCGCCCAGCAGGCACAGAAGATGGCGGAGGGAGAGATGCAGGGAACGTCGCTGACTGGCGCAGAGAAAAAGCTGCTGGTGCAGATATTGCAGCGGGCGGCGAACAAGAACAGCGAGATGCAGCCTGCGGTGGATGAGCTGAAAAAGCTCTGGAAGGAGAGCTCCTGATGATAGAACGCAATATCTCCCTCGCCTCGACGGGTTCGGCGCGGACATCGGGCTGTGACAACCAGCTGCGTCTGGGCTACAGCAGGAACCGGGGGATATACCGGCTGAACATCACCCAGACCGGCGAGTGGGAGGGAATGACCATCCGGGCGCTCTGGCACACAGAGCGGGGAATGCTGTTTTCGTCGCTCGTGGAGGACGGAAAAATAGAAGTACCCGCCATCGTGACCTCTACACCCGGGTGCGGCAGGCTCGTCTTTGAGGGAAGCGACGGAACCCGCACCCTGACCAGCGCAGACATCAAGTACAGCGTGGCCATGAACAGCGGCACGATGGGGGACATCCCCGAACCGCCGGTGCCTGCATGGCAACAGCTGGTAGCCCTCGTGGAGCAGGCAAAGAACGAGGCGTGGCAGGCCGGAGAGGACGCCAGACAGAGCGCCGCAAAGGCCAATGAAGCATATGAAAACACCATCGGCGCAAAAGACTCGGCGGTAACGGAGATACGCAAAGCCGAGACGGATGCACTGAACAATGTGGAGGCATCAGCCGGCCCGGCGGCGTCTGCAGCTGCGGATGCTGCCGCAGCAGGCGCAAAGGAAAAAACCGAAAAGGCCATTCAGGAAGTAAAGGACAGCGCGGTAAAGGAAGTGAAAGATGCCGCAGCAGGGGCAGCCGCCCGCGCTGCCCAGTCGGCAACGGATGCGGCCAGCTCTGCCGCCGAGGCAAAGAAGACAGCTCAGGACATCCAGGGCTACTACGACGGCGTACAGGATCTCGTGACCGACACGCTGCGAGACTACACCGGCGGCTACTACCGCAGCTATGATTTGACCATCCCGGCGGCGGGCTGGAAGGAGATGGCCAAGTCCGTAGGACGGTACTGGTACAGCTGCGACGTGGCCATCGAGGGGTGCGACAGCTCTTACGTCCCGATGGGGACCCTGACGCTGGACACGGCCGGAGAGGTCGAAAAAGCAAACCTTGCGACTGTGCTTCAGACCGTGGAGGGCGGTGTGCGGTTCTACGCTGCCATCCCCCCGAAGGTGAACATCCGTGCCTTTGTAACGCTGTTTGCAAAGGGAACGGCATCGATGCAGCAGGCATCCGCTGAAGAAGTGCAGAGGATGCTTGACGAAATTTTTAATGGATAAAAGAAAGAGAGGAAAAAACACATGGCTAGTTATGATTTGACCCGTATCCCCGCGCTGCGCGACCTGCAGGAGCTGGGCCGCCGCCAGAAGAATGTGACGGACGGTCTCGGCCAGCGCGTATCTGCGCTGGAGACCAATGCTCCCACCAAGGTGGGCGACCTGACGAACGACAAGAAATATCAGACGGAGACGGAAGTCTCCGCCGCCATCAACAAAGCTGTCGCTGCGGCAGACCACCTGAAGCGCAAGACCGTCGCCTCGACCGGGGACATCGACCTGAAGGCGGCAGACGCTGCACAGTACATCTACATGGTCCCGAAGGGTACTGCTGGTACCTCCGACAAGTACGACGAGTACATGGTCATCGACGGCGTGCTGGAAAAGATGGGCGACTGGAAAGTGGATCTGAGCGGCTATGTCCAGAAGGAAGCCGGCAAGGGCCTCTCGACCAACGACTACACCAGCGCGGACAAGCAGAAAGTGACCAACATGGAAAAGACCATGGACGCCCGCATCACCGCCAGCATGGCGACCGACACCGAAGTGAACGCGATGCTGGATGAACTGTTTGGCTCTTAAAGGAGGACAAGATGGGGATAACGCTTGCTCATCTGAAGGAAGCCGTGGACCGGCTGCTGGACAGGATCGCACTGGTGGCTCAGACGGCCTCCAAGAGCATCGAAGAGATGGGAAAGACAAAGGCAGATAAGGTGAACATCATGTCTTTGACCATCCCGGCCAGCGGCTGGTCGAGCGACAGCACTGCGGGATGTCCGTATTATCTGGACATCCCGGTGTCCGGCCTGACGGCAAACGACTGTGTGGCCGTAGTGGTAGCACCGACCTGTGCAAAGACCGCCCTGACGGCAGGGCTCACATCGACCGAAAGCTTTGCAGGAAAACTGCGGCTGCGAGCGCAGCAGACGCCGACAGCTGCCATCACGGCAGTTTATTACATTGTGAAATAGGAGGGATGGACCTATGGCATGGGGTCCCATATCGGTCGGCGGCAGTGTGAGCGGTTACACGCTGCCGACAGCAACGGCCAGCGTCCTTGGCGGCGTGAAGACCGGCAGCAACATCACGAACTCCGGCGGCACCATCAGTATCACCAAAGTCAACGTGACGGAGGCCCTGGGCTATACGCCGCCCACGACCAACACCACTTACGGTGCCGCCACCCAGAGTGCAGCCGGCCTGATGAGCGCTGCCGACAAGAAAAAGCTGGACAATGTTGCCGCCGGCGCAAACGCCTATAGCCTGCCCACGGCAACGGCCAGCGTCCTCGGCGGCGTGAAGACCGGCAGCAACATCACGAACTCCGGCGGCACCATCAGCATCACCAAAGCCAACGTGACGGCGGCCCTGGGCTATACGCCGCCCACCGCCAACACCTGGCGCGGCGTGCAGGACAACCTGACCAGCACGGCCACCGACCAGAGTCTGAGCGCAAATCAGGGCAAGGTGCTGAAAGGCCTCGT
>ENA-UEQX01002071-UEQX01002071.1-human-gut-metagenome-genome-assembly--contig:-NODE-2071-length-11673-cov-3.110210_pt1 | contig 11673 bp, 9 predicted proteins | sample MGYA00242952_ERZ507952 | MGnify/ENA primary metagenome ERZ507952 (study PRJEB26167, sample SAMN06115425) | human gut metagenome | host: Homo sapiens | place: China:Sichuan | collected 2015-04-07... | reverse complement strand
GATAATTATAAAGTATTATCTAGAGATTATATCAGAGAATATCGGGGAAATATCCGCGTAGATGAGAGTGTGAGGCTTCGGGGTGCCGTGGTAGCCCACGCTCTGCTTCCGCTATCACTTCATCCCAGATTTTGGGTACTGATAGGCAAGCTAGAAGAGTTTCAACCTTTTCTGGAGAGCGATAAAATCTGTATGCTTCTTCAAGCATTATCTGTTGTTGTGGAGAAAGATCCTGCTTTAGTTCACTGTTTGAAAGATATTCAAGATATTTTAACACCCACTTGGTTGAATACTCCCAACGTATTGCGTACTTAATCGCGGTACGCGCGACGTAAGCACCATTTTCAACTTGACCGCGTGCTCCTTCTGGGCCGGGATAGCCACACATAACAAAAACTCCTTGTTTGAATTTGTTGATAAGAATGATGAAAAGACGGCGGCCTTCATGTGATCATCGGGATCGGAAGGTCGCCTTTTCATCCGTATGGTGGGTGTGAGGCGGGGAGAGGGAGTTAATACGTTAGAAGCGCATCCAAGAGTTCCTGTTGGTTGTTTTCCGTCATGGTCCCGCGTTTGGAGGCGAGGCGTTGGTAGTCGGATTTCCGCACTTCATGGCGGAGGCTATCGTCCTCGCTGAGCAGTTCGTCTTGCGCTTTCTGTCGGTATGCATGGATGATGCGGTTGATGGCGACGGCGCGGGGGCCGCGTTCCTTGTCGGGCGGATCTCCAATGGTGTTCCTGTCGATGTCGTATTGCTGGCTGGCGAACAATTCCCCTAGGGACTCATGCAGCGTTTTGCCGCCGATGGTCGTCGTGCCGTGCAGCTCGTTGAGCCGGGAATACTGTGCCGTGGAAAGCTCGACGCCATGTAGTTTCTTGGCGGGCGGGCCATAAATGCCTTCCGCCATCCTGTTCAGTTCATCGAGCACGGGGTCGTTGGCATTCGAGGGGATGAGGTTGTAGTTGATGGTATCTCCAGTGACCCAATTCCTCCGGGCGGGGAGGGTTGAGGACCAGCCGGGGATGGTGTTCATGGTGTAATCCATAAAGTCTCGCATCTCGCGCATGGGATCGTCGGCCTGCTGGCGCGCGAATCGGGCCGCCGACGCGAAGGGGACGAGGGTAGCCCCCATCCTGCCGAAATACTGGATGGCCTTTTCATTGGGATCATTGATGAAGTCTATAAGTTCGCTGATTCCCTGCATGTACGTCTTTGACGTGACGTTGTTCGACAGGGCGGCTACAGCCATAGAGACGGCATCATCATACTGGTCTTTGTTGAGATACTGGCCCGCAACGGCAAGGTCTGCGGCAATGCCGAGGAACATCCCTGCGGGATCGAGACGTCTGTAGGAGAGGTATTTGTCCCCGACCTTGATGCTGTAGGGCTGCCAGCCTGTGGCTTCAAGGGCTTGCCTGAGCTTGTTGTCCTTCGGAGGGGAACCTGTGATCTGCCCGCTGTGCGCCATCATGACGGCTCCGGTCCACATCAGGGCACCCATCGCCATTTTGGATTGGGCGAGGGCGGCTTGTTCCCCGCCCTCCTTGATCGCCTCCCGGTAGGTTTTGGTCATCTGCGCGACGCCGGGCGTATGGGCCACGAAGTCGCGGAACAGGTTCGTCGGCGTCTTGATGAAGGGTATGGCGATGCGGAGGACGGGGTGGGTGTTGGCAAGGTTCTGGATGCCGCCGCCAAGCGTGTTCCGTCCGAGATCCTGCGTCCATGTGGATTCCCTTGCGTACTGGATGCTGTCCTTGACGGCATCGTCCACATAGCGGCCCCGGATGGCGGAACCGTCTTTCTTGAAAGCGAGGGCAAGCCGCTCCTCGACATAGTGGGCCAGCTCCCCGGCATCCTTGATGCCCGCTTCCCGGCCTTCCCGCAGGAGCGAGGCGGAGAGGGAAGATCGGTAGTTCAACTGCTTGAAGAACTCGTCGGTGCTCATCAGCAGCCGGGAGGGGATGCGGAGATAGGGACCGACCAGACCCATTGCTCGGGCTATGTTCTCTTGAAGGGGGGACAGCTCGGTCCCCTTCGGGGCATCCTTGAGCATGAGGTTGCGGATGTTCTCATAGGTCATCGCCGCCGAGTTGGTTTCCATCTTTCCGCCCATCCGGTCGAGGATGTTGTCCTCCACCTTCCACGCCTTTTTCGCCAGACGGAAGCTGTCATTCCAGTAACGAAACAGGCCGGAGAAGGTGTCGAGGGCTTCGCGCTGCACGGCATCATCCCGCATGATGGTGCCCGCGAGGTACTTTTCGGCAGGCATGAGCAGGGTTTTCAAGCCGTTGGTCGCCGCGTTCGCGGCAAGCGTGAAGGGGCCGGACAGCATGTTGTTGATGCGGAACTCGTTGAAGACGTTGAACCATGATCCGGGTTTGACGCTGTGGGCCGCCTGCGCGACGGCTCCGAGGTTGTCCTTGTTCAGGCGTATGTCACGGGCCATCTTCTTGATTGTATCGGGGGTATAGCCTTTCTTGGCAAGTTCACTGGCGATTTGTTCCGTGGTGCCGCCTGTGGGGGAGGCATACCATTTGAACATCTTTTCGTCGCTGAATATGCCGCCCTCATTGCGCATGAAGCTCAAAAGCCGCCCGCCTTCCGTGGTCAGGTTCCGTTCGGCGAGATACAGGTTATCGAGATTTTCCTTTAGGTATACAAAGTCCTGCATCTCCTGCGGGGAGACGGCTGCCGGGTTCACCTCCATCTTTTCAGCGATCCTGTAGAGTTCACGGGAACAGAACTCCGTGCCATCCTTGAGGAGTGTCAGGGTCCGTTTCGCCTTGTTCAGAGGGATGTCGCCGGAAGCGGCGAGTTCGACCACCTTCTGGATTCTGTCCATGCCGTAATACTTGAGCCGTTCAGCGTCCTTGAGCACAGCATCGAAGGTTTCCACGCCCTGACCTTTCAGGGTTGCGGGGGAGATCTGCTCGTTGATGTCGTCAAGGATGCGGAGGCCGTTCTCATCACGGATAAGATGCGTGCGGATGTTGTAATCCTTGGACAGGCTCTCAACGACTTCCTCTCTGCTCTTGGTGGACGTGACGACATCAAGGATATGTTCCTTGATAGTGTCGGCTTTGATGGCTTCGGAAGGCTTGAGCGGGTGTTCCTCCGCTTTGGCTGGCGTGAGCGCATCGGTGTTTTGGGATTCAGGAAGCGTATGCTCAGAGGCGGGAGGCGTGGTTTCTTTTCCTCCCGCTGCGGAAGGAAGGGGAGGTTCGCTTTTACCGGCTGTCCCGGCGGCGAGATCATGGGGCATCTCTTTATCGCCGCGCAGTTGTTCCAGTTGGCGGGCTGTTTCGGCTACGATTTTTTCCTTGGCGCTCTTGCTAGTGGCCTGCGCCAGCCTCCACCCTCCATAGAGGGAGATGGCCCCCTCAAGAGCCATACCGATGCCGAGGTCTTCCAGCCCATGCTTGAGGCGGCCCACGATTTCGTTGTCGTCCTTGCTTACGGCAAGGGCTTCCGTCACCACGTTCTGTAATGCCGGGTGTTCCTGAATCATATTCGAGAGCATTTCTTCGTGCCCGTCAAACGAGGTAACGGTGGAGTAGAAGCTCTTGGCGGCACCTCGGGCGGCTATGGCACCCTTGCCTGCGCCTTGCAGCACTTTTATGCCTTCAAGCAGTTTCCCCCCGGTAACGAAGCCGGACACAAACGTGGAGATGTCTTCGGCAAATTTCCCTGCCGAGGTTTGCGTCTCCCCAAAGTTGCTCATGTCCGTGAGCCAGCCGCTGTCTTTGGTGGCCTTGGCGACGTCGACTTCCTCCCCGCCGTTCAGGATGGTTCCCGCAAGATCGATGGTTTCGTTGACGGAGTTCACCGGGCCGTTGGCGATGCCCTTGATCACATCTCCGACGTAATCGAAGAAGGAAAGATCATCGTCTTTTGGGGATGTATCCGGGGAGGGGGCTGGAGCGTTTTCGGCGACGGCGGCGGGGGCCGTGGTGTTGGCATCCGTGGCATTGAGAGGGGCTTCGCCAAGCCCGTGCATACTGGAAAGGGCTTCTTCCCCGCCCTCCAAGCCGTTGAGGGTTACTTCAATCGTGTTGTTCATTGGTTCTGCTGGCCTCCGTCATTGGGGATGAGCACGACTGGTCTGGGTTTTACCTTGTAGCCCATCTGTTCAAAGTGCTTGGGAATATAGTCGATGGCCTGCTGTATTGTGGTGACGCCGAGGGAATCCGGTGTTGCTCCCACGGCGATGAAGAAGGTGTTCTGCCACGACAAGCCGCCCGGCGTATGGCTTTGGGCATAGGCCAGCATGTCTTGAACGCTGTGCATCCCCCTGTAGTCCTGTTCGGGAATCTGATCGGGGAAGAGGGTATTCAGGGCAGTGAGCGAATTTTTGAAGGGGGCATTGTAGGGGCTAGACATCATGCTGGATAGCGCGTCGAAAGGATTGCTGCGTTCTCCGGCAAGGGTTTCCTTGACAACATCATTGAACTGCTTGTTGTTTACAGATGTTTCCTTTTCCGCTGCATAGCGTTCCTTAAGGGTGCCAATCATTGTGGGGAGTTTTTCCGCTACGAACTGTTGCTTGTACAAGAGCATTTCGGATTGCGTGAGGGCCGCGTCGTCTTTCCCTTTCTTGGCCCGTTGCTCGTTGATGAAGCTCTCGAACTCGGTGGTGATGCCCGGAAGCTGGCTCATGGCCTCGGCAATGACGCCGACGGGAGCCTTGCGTCCGGTCGAGTAGGCCATGTACATGGCTCCGGCTTCTTCCACGGAAGCTCCGGTGATGGCTGAAAGGAAGGTCTTGCCGATGTCTTGGATGGAGGAGGACAGGTTGATGTTCTCTCCCGCCTTTTGGGACAGGGCGAGATTCTGATACACGGAGGCTTCGCTCGGCGGGATGCGGCCCGTCCGTATGCCTTCCTCCACGGCGGCCAATCCGTCCGTGCCCGTGATGATGCCGTATTTGAGCCTGCCGAGATCGATCTGGTTCTCCGGCTTGAGATAACGCCCCTGCGCGGCGGCCCGTGCGTTCCTCACAAATTCGGGATAGGTTTCATCGGTGCAGAGATGCAGCTTGTCCACGACCGTTTCCCGCGTGAGGTCGTCGTTTTGGGAACCATAGGCCGTCCCCGCTGACATGGCATTGCGGACCGCCCGTTGGCGCGCCCATTCTTCTCTGGTGTGCGACCGTGATTCGGCCTGCCAAGCCCTTTCGATTTCCTTGTCTTTGAGGGCTTCGATGCCTTTGGCGATGCCCGGCTGCGAAAGGAGGCTCACGGGTTTTCCATTGATGTTGACGGTGAGGCTTTTGGCGAGTCCTTCGGCTACGGCTGCGGAGTGGTTGCCCATCAGCACGGCCATGATGACCTGAGCGGCATCCGTTACATAGCTTTGGCGTTCAGCCGGGATGTGTACGTTGTAACCGCCCGTGAGGGGGTTCATCTTTCCGGCGAGGGTGTCGGAGATGTTCTGGAACATCTGCTGTTCGAGCAGGTTGGCGTTCTGGCTTTCCATGTCCCGGTTGTGCTTGCCGAGGAGGTTGTCGAGGGAAGTGGTGGTGTAGGCCGTGTAGTGCTCGGCTATGTCGAGCTGGTCCATGTCCTTGCCTTCACCTTTGATGCCCGCCTGTTCGGTGTACTGCTTTCGGAAATCCTGTCCCCATTTGAGGATCTTTTCAGGGTCCCTTTCGTTGACCATGCCGCTGGTGACATAGGCATCCTTCAACGCGGCGTCGAAGCCGAGGGCCGAGGTTTTGAGGATTTCCTGCTTGATGTACTTTTTGACGTAAGGGTTCATGTTGAGGATACGCTCGTCTTTCTCGGACGCCTGACGCCACGCCTCCATATTCTTGGTCAGCTCGGGGTTTTCCACGGCGAACAGGGAGGCGGCGGATTTGTCCTCGGCTATCCGTCTGTCCAGCATCTTGGTGTAGGCATGGGCGATGCTCGGCTCGAAGCTGGACAGGCTGGCGGCGATTTGCCGCATAGGGGCTCCGGCGTAACGGTCATAGCCGACTTCTCCGTGGCGGGCGTAGCTGAACGAACTGAGCCCTTGGGCGTTGATGGCGGGGGTCAGGGAAGCGTTCCCGCCTATATCTTTTTTGATGGTTTTGGCTTCGCGTTCCCGTGCGGTGCTCATGATCATTTCACTCCGTCGCGTTTGTTCTTGGCGGTCCAGTAGCGGTCATAGGCCGTGGCGCCCGCGCCGCCGATGCCGAGCGCCGTTCCGAGCACGTTCATGCCCGTCGAATAGGAGGAGCCGGGGGAGATGTAATTCTGCTGCCCGTTGATCCGGTTCTGCGCCCTGTCCTTGTAGGCGTTGACGTTCAGATCGGATTTGGCGGAACTCATCTCGTAGTTTTCACGGATCATGTCTTTGCGCGTCGCCTCCTGCCGTTCGTAGTCCGCCATGAGGAAATCCAGAGCCAGCCCCGAGGCGTTGGTCGAGGCCAGCATTTCGCCTTTCTTTTGCAGGGCTTCCTTCTGGACTTCCTGCGCGTCGCGGGACGCCTTGTCCTGTTCCTGCATCTGCGCCATGCGTTCGGCGGCGGACTGCTCCACGTATTCCTGCGCGGCGGCCTTGTTGTTGAGTTCGTTGACGCGGGCGTATTCGGCGGCCTGCGCTTCCTGATACTGCGCTTGGGCCTTTGCCTGCTGGCTGGCGGACACGCCCGACGCGACGGACGAAGCCGCCCCGATCACGAAGGAGGCCACCGCCATAGTCATTGGATCAAATCCCATAGTGCGTTTATACCCTCGCGTTTCTGGTGTTGTAGAAGCCTTCCCAACTGGCGTTGACGAGCGCGAAGGGAAGGAACGAATCACTTCCCACTTTGACTTCGACCTGTGTGTTCAGGCTGAGAATGGGGAAGTTGATCGTGCCTGTGTAGAGGGGGATCGCCCCGATGATGTTGGTGCCGTGCCCGAGTTCCCGGCCCGTGAAGGTATAGGTGCTGGTGGGCCGGAACTTCGGCGTGACGTGCATGTGGAGGAATCCCGTGTTCGAGCAGTTCAGGGTAAGCCGCCTGAGCTGGAGGCGTCCGGTGGTGACGGCGTTCCCCTTGCTGTCCCCCTCGCGTATGGCGAAGGTGGAGAAGGTGTAGGAGGACTCGTAGGGGATGCCGATGAAGAGTTTCCTGCCGTGCGCGTCCGGGCCTTCGACGGTGAGCGTCCGGGGTCCGGTCACGTCCACCCGGCGCAGCAGGTTGCCGGGGGCGTCCGGCCCGCCTGTCCGTGTGACGACCACGGGCGTGTATCCCGCCGGGATGTCGTAGGGGAGGGTGATCGCCGTCGTCTTGTTGATGGCGTCGTAGGCCCCGAGCGTGACGTCCCGTTCGGTGATCTTCCTGTCGAGGCAGTACTCGAAGGTTTCGCCTTCATCCTTGTACCCCGGCGTGATGTCCATCTTTTCCAGATAGACCCCCGTGTTGAGGATGGCGGCGGAAAGGACTTCCCCGCACATGTCCCACCGGCTCCACGCGCTCTGGATTTTTTCGCTGCCGTTCCAAAAGTATTTGTAGAGCCACAGGCTGGTCCGCATCTCTTCGGACAGGACCAGCAGCATGTCCTCGTTCGTCGAACATTCGAGGCGGCTGACGTTGCCCCGGACATAGCGCGGGACGTGGGCCGTGATGTCGGAGGCGTCGTTCTGGTCCGAGTTATCGGGCAGGGTGATGTATTCGCGCACGCCTCCCCATTCCCCTTTGTCCGTGGCGAAGAAGACCGTCTTGCCGGAAGATACGGGGGCGGCCTTCATGGATGCCTCGAATTCGGTGACGGGCTTGATGCTGACCGTGGCGTTCGAGAGCACGGTGTCGTGTTCGAGCACGAACTGGCTCTGGTCGCTGAACAGGAGGAGCCCGCCCGAGAAGGTCACGGCATGGTGGAGGATGCTCGACTTGGTGTGCGAGGCGGCGACATCCACCACGTCGCTGTCCACGAGGGTGGTCACGGTGGTCAGGAAGAAGTTGAAGAACTCCCCGACCTCGGACATGACCACGTTCTCCCCGGAGAGGAAGGACAGGCGGTTGCGATAGAAGAACAGGCCGTTGAGGGTCCGGCCCACGAAGGATGGGAAGGGGGCCGAATCTTCGTCGCCGCAGATGCGTTCGCCCCACTCAAGGGGGCCGAAGGTGAAGGTGCCGTCGGCCTGCCGGATGAGGGCGTGGGGCAGGGTCGCCGGGTCCAGCTTGCAGGGGATGCCGGGTTTGACGGTTTCCTTCCATGTGCCTGATCCGAAGGCGTCGCCCGCGTCGGACGGCTCGAACACGCAGAAGTAGTTGTCGAAGGAGCTGCTGGCGTCCCCGATGATTTCCGTGACGAAGCCTCGCGGGGCCACGGTGGGCAGGTCGCTGAAACGCTGGACTTTCCCCTTGCAGGCCGAGGTATGGGTGTTGGAACGGGAATCCTGCACCTTGACGGTAAAGTCCCCGCCGTCGTGCCTGCGTATCCAGATGGTGGAGTTCGAGGTCTGGACGGAGAAGATGCTTTGCGGGATTTGTGCTGCGAGGGATTTGGCGATGTCCATTGAAGAGAGGGGGTCCGCCACCTGCGTGTCTTCCGTCGCGCCCGATCCTGTCGTGATGCTGTATTGCTGTCCCCTGATGACGACGCCGTATGTGGTGTAGGGGGCTATGCCGCCAGTTATTGCCCATACGTTTGCGGATGCGCCTGTGTTCGTCATGTTGATGCCGCTCACCTCGCTTGCCGGGACAGTGAGCACCAAACCAAGCGGGCTTATTGTGGTTGCGACATAATCGGAAGGTATGGCGTCATGAAGCGATCTGTAGATGCCTATCGCGTCGGGGAGTGGGGAGGCTTTCTCCGTGTCGCTCAATCCGTCGGCGGTGAGGGTGGAGTAGACGTTTCCGTTCAGCGTCAATTGGTAGGTCGTGTTGTAGGACGCCTGTTTGATGAAGACGATGGCTTCCGGCTGTCTTTTGGGCGAAAGGTCGGGGAGCGTCTTGACGGCGACGCGGCGGTTGAGGACGAAGGTGTAGTCGTTGATGGTCAGGAAACGCAGGTCCCGGTTGGGGGCGGTCGCCGCTGCGAGATAGGCGGCTCCCGTTCCCGTGACGGAGACGGTTTTGGCGTTGCCCTCAAGGTCGAAGACGTTGATGCCGCTGGCGTCCGCCGTGACGATGTATTGTTCCGTCTCGTCGCGGTTGATGTGGTGGCTGGCGATGCCGTTGGCGGCGGGGGTATCCCGGATGCGGGCGAGGTGCCGGGTCGCGGGGCGGCGCTTGAGGAAGTCCGTCACGCTGGACTGGCAGTTCACCTGCTCTTCGGCCTGCGTGGGGAGGCGGACGTTCCAAGGCTGCTGGCTGACCCCGGAGATGAGGTTGGGGATGGTGGAGGAGACGAGCTTGCCCATATCAGAATCCGAGCCTCCGGGTTGTGTTGTTGCGGCGCATCACGGCATCACGGACGCGCCACGTGCCGACGGGCGGATAGGTGCCCATGAGCAGGTTGGGCCTGTCCTGCCTGCGTTCCTCGCCCATGAGCTGGACGCGGGCGCGGGCTTCGTCGGCCTGCTGGTATTGGCTGAGGACTTGCGACCCCACGACGCGCTCCTGAAAGATCCGCAGGGCCTTGAGCGTGGTGTAGCGGCGGGCGGCTTCGGGGAGCTGCTCGAAGGGCAGGAGCAGGGTGACGGTGCAGAAGATTGCCGTGCCTTGCGGGAAGGTGAAGGTGTGGTTGATCCGGTCATAGACCTGATTGCCCCGGATGGTCAGTTCCCGGTCGGACGGTTCGCGGAAGTGGACGCGGACGATGGAGGGGTGGAGCTTGACGAGGCCGTGGATATCCGGGGTGAGGGGGTAGTTGTCCTCGACGTTCCATTGGAAGCCCTCAAGCTGCACTTCGCGGGAGGTTTCGTTGAGGATGTGCCGGGCGAGGGAAACGTCCGCCGTGACTTCGGAGAGACTGTTGACGGGAGCCTCCCCGATGCCGGACAGCATGATGTTGACGGCTTCGAGTTCCGTGGTGAGGGTGGGGGATGTGGTGGACATGAGAGGGAGACTCCCGAAAAAGGGGAGAAGGGTCGCCCCCTCTCCCCGCAGGTTGATGGTTACGCCTTGGCAGCCGTCGAGAGTTCGATGGCGTAGGAGGGGTTCAGGACGCCGTGGCCCATCGCGTATTTGGCGACCATGAGCGTGGACTGGTACACGATGTTGAAGTCGTGCCCGGACTGCTGGACGGTGAGGTCCTTGAGCTTGACCGTGGCGATGGCGTTGGACTGCATACACAGGCCGAGGGTGTTGGTGAAGTCGCCGTAGTAGGTGTTCTTCTCGCCGTCGACGGCGGAGGCGATGTTCTTGTTGGGCAGGTGGTTGGACATGAGGATCTTGATGCCCGCGATCTTGTCGAGCTTGCCGTCGGAGTACGAACCCGCGCCGAGCCAGTCGCGGTTGAGCACCTTGGTGGTCTGGTTGAGCAGGTAGAACTGCGCCGGGCGCAGGATGAGGCAGCGTTCCTGTTCGGGCACGTCCTTCTCGTCGAAGGTCTGGGAGCAGGAGAAAACGGCCTCGGCAAGCAGTTCGCCGTCGGTGGCGAGGGTCGCCCCGCCCTTGATGACGGAGCCGCCGGGTTCGTCGTCGATGATGCCGGAGCTGCGGGCCGCAAGCACGGCGACGCGCATGGTCGTCTCGTCGAAGCGTTTGGCGAGGGCCACGCCGAGCTGCTTGGAGTATTCGCGGCGCACGTCGTAATGGTTCATGGCGTCTTCGAGGTCGTAGATCGCCACGTCCGCGATGAGCAGGTTGTCCACGTTGATGGTGCGCTCGTTCGCGGCGATCTTGTTGCTGCCGAGGATGGCCTCGCCAGCGGTGTGGTAGCGGGCGTTGGCGCGGCCCATGACGGCGAAGGAGGCGGACTTGCCGTGCGTGATGGTGCGCATCTTGTGCCAGTCCTTCATGATGTTGTGTTCGTCGAAGGCGGTGAGGACTTCCCCGGTGAACACGTCGCGGAACATTTTCGCGGGATCGGAGCCGAGGTTCTGTGCGCCGGGACGGGAGAGGGTGAGGTTTTCAGCCATGAGGGGAGGAAACTCCTTGGTTAAAAGGTCAGGGATTAAAGACTGCCGTTGCTTTCCGCGTATTCCATCCAAAGCAGCAGGGCTCCGGCTTCATCGGGCGGAAGGCAGATAAGGCCGTCAGGGGTGATGATCGCTCCGGGCGTCGTCGGAACCGGAGGCAGGGAAACGTCTGTCCGTGCCGCCGAGCTTGCGCAGCCAAGCGGAAGCAGGGTCAGCGCGGACAGCAGCAATACGGTTTTCAGCATCGTGTTTTTCCTTGTCGCGCCTGTAGTCGGACACCAGCCTGGCGAAGAAGACGAACAGGTTGCCGAGCAGGATCAGCAGGTTATTCATTCCGGCGCGACGAGGCGACATCCGTGGACGTGACGGCGTTCTTCGCCTTGCCCACGTTCAAAGCCACCCAGTTGATGAAGGTGTGGAAGGCTCGATAAAGGATGCTGCCGCCCTCCTTCGGCAGGGGAAGGAGCAGGACCAGCAGATTGGCGAGGCCCGACGCGCACAGGGTCAGTGCGGGGAACAGGACCTCTGGATTGAGCTGATTGAGAAAATCCAAGAATACCTCCTTGTTGTGCGGTTAGAGGAAGGTTTTCACTTCCCCGGTGAGGAAAAGGTGGGCTTCGGTCAGGCGGCGTCGGGTGAGGGCGCGGAAGGGTTTCTTTTTGCCGCCTACCGTCACC
>ENA-UEQX01002055-UEQX01002055.1-human-gut-metagenome-genome-assembly--contig:-NODE-2055-length-11751-cov-30.378705_pt1 | contig 11751 bp, 10 predicted proteins | sample MGYA00242952_ERZ507952 | MGnify/ENA primary metagenome ERZ507952 (study PRJEB26167, sample SAMN06115425) | human gut metagenome | host: Homo sapiens | place: China:Sichuan | collected 2015-04-07... | reverse complement strand
ACAGAGACTCACTGTCAATACGGGGCAGCCTCTGATGCCATGTTCAAAGCCACTACTTCAAGGTCTGAGAATTTAGGAACAACTCCTCGTCTTGGTACATTTCCAGATTCATTGACTAAATTGCCGGCAATTTGCTTGCATATGTTTAGTAATTTTGCGAATATTGCATATAAGTTGTGCATACGATATTGGTCTATTAGAAGTTTGGTCACCTTTAATTTACTAAATATCAAAAACATGCACAACTTTTTAAACATAAATCTTTTATAATTTAATTCCGCCAACAGGTTTGTTTACTTTGTGTTTATATTAAAAGTTGATATCATCTATGATTACTGCAGAAAATATTTTACTAGTCGGGTCTATTTTAATCTTTACAAGTATTCTAATCAGCAAAACCGGATATCGTTTCGGTATCCCTACCCTGCTGTTATTCCTGCTGGTAGGTATGGCTTTCGGCAGTGACGGTCTCGGCATTCAGTTCAACAGTGCTTCAGACGCTCAGTTTATCGGCATGATGGCACTCAGCATCATCTTGTTCTCGGGAGGAATGGATACCCGATACGCCGATATCAAACCAGTCTTAAAACAAGGTATACTGCTCTCTACTGTGGGAGTATTGGTCACCACACTGCTTACCGGATTGTTTATTTTCTTCCTTTCGCATTACACGCATGCCAACATAGAACTTACTCTGATGGTTTCTTTGCTGCTTGCTGCAACCATGTCGTCTACAGACTCGGCTTCGGTATTCAGCTTGTTGCGCTCACAACGCATGAACCTTAAATACAATCTCCGCCCCATGCTGGAGCTGGAAAGTGGAAGTAACGACCCGATGGCATATATGCTTACCATTGTACTGATTCAGGTTATCGGCAGCGGAAGCAATTTCGACGTAACAGTCATACTGAAAGACTTATTTATACAGTTCCTGTTCGGAGGAGTCATAGGATACGCCTTCGGTAAGTTCGCTGTCTGGCTTGTCAATAAAATAGAACTTTCCAACAGTGCTCTCTACCCGATTCTTCTGCTTAGTCTGGTCTTCATCACATTTACTCTTACCGACCTGGTTAAAGGAAACGGCTATCTGGCAGTATATATCGCCGGAATGATTGTTGGAAATGCCCGACTGGCTTACCGGAAAGAAACCAATACGTTCATGAACGGACTGACATGGCTGTTCCAGATAATCATGTTCCTGACTTTGGGACTTTTGGTCAATCCTCATGAAATGCTCGATATCTCTGTAACAGCTCTGCTTATCGGCGTCTTTATGATTCTGATAGCACGCCCGGTCAGTGTATTTTTGTGCCTGCTTCCATTTAAAGGAATCACTAATAAGGCACGAGTTTTTATTTCCTGGGTAGGACTAAGAGGAGCCGTTCCTATTATTTTTGCAACTTATCCGGTAATAGCACAAATTCCCGGCTCAAACCAGTTGTTCAATATCGTATTCTTCATTACTCTGTTATCGCTTACTATACAGGGAATGACTATTTCGAAAATGGCACGCTGGCTCAAGCTTGACTTGCCTGAAGAAAAAGAAGGTAATGAATTTGGTGTAGAACTTCCGGAGGAAATCGACACCCACCTGGATGATATCACGCTTACAGAAGACATGCTCTCAACCGGAAACCGGCTAGCCGACATGAATATTCCTAAAGGCACACTCGTGATGCTTATCAAACGAGGAAACGAATTTATTATTCCTAACGGACAGATAGAACTTCATGCCGGAGATAAACTGCTGGTAATGTCTGAAAAGAAATAAAAGTAAGGTTTACAGCTGTTTATTTCCATTTTATTTATTACATTTGGGAAACAACTTTAAAATCAAATCTTATGGAAACATATCTTTTTTGGTTGGTTCCCATTGCATCAATTCTGGCATTAGCTTTTGCCGGATATTTCTACAAGCAAATGATGCGGGAAAGCGAAGGCAGTCCTGAAATGCAGAAAATAGCTGCCCATGTTCGCAAAGGAGCCATGTCGTACTTAAAACAACAATACAAAGTTGTTACGCTTGTTTTTATCGGACTTGTTATTTTGTTTGCCATCATGGCATACGGATTCAATCTGCAAAATCACTGGGTTCCGATTGCTTTCCTTACAGGAGGATTCTTCTCGGGACTGTCGGGCTATCTGGGAATGAAAACTGCGACCTATGCTTCGGCACGTACAGCCAATGCTGCACGCAATTCACTGAACGGCGGGCTACGGATTGCTTTCCGAAGCGGAGCAGTAATGGGACTCGTAGTAGTCGGACTAGGGTTGTTCGACATTTCCTTCTGGTATATTCTTCTGGACAAATGTATTCCGGCAGATGCCATGAATCCGACTGCTAAATTATGTGTCATCACCACTACAATGCTTACATTCGGAATGGGAGCTTCTACACAAGCCCTATTCGCCAGAGTTGGAGGAGGTATTTATACGAAAGCTGCCGATGTAGGAGCTGATTTGGTTGGTAAAGTGGAAGCCGGAATTCCCGAAGACGACCCACGCAATCCGGCAACAATAGCCGACAATGTAGGTGACAATGTCGGTGATGTAGCTGGCATGGGAGCCGACTTGTATGAATCGTATTGCGGATCAATACTTGCAACAGCCGCACTAGGAGCAGCAGCCTTCATCGGAATAGGCAATACAGAAATGCAATTTAAGGCTGTTATTGCTCCGATGTTGATAGCAGCAGTAGGAATTATCCTTTCCATTATTGGCATATTCGCTGTACGTACAAAGGAAAACGCTGGCATGAAAGAATTGCTCAAAGCGCTCTCTACCGGAACAAACCTCAGTTCTGTTCTCATCGTAATAGGTACATTCCTTATTCTTTGGATGCTAAACATAACCAATTGGGTTAATATTGCCTTTGCTGTAGTAGTAGGACTATTGGTAGGAATCATTATCGGACAGTCTACCGAATATTATACATCCCAATCGTACAGACCGACTCAAAAGCTTTCGGAAAGTGGAAAAACGGGGCCTGCTACTGTTATTATCTCCGGAATCGGGCTGGGAATGATCTCTACAACAATACCTGTCATTGCAGTTGTAGCTGGAATCATCCTTTCTTACTGGCTGGCATCGGGCTTCGATTTCACCAATATCGGTATGGGACTATACGGTATAGGTATAGCCGCTGTAGGAATGCTCTCGACATTAGGCATCACCTTAGCAACCGACGCTTATGGTCCGATAGCTGACAATGCAGGAGGAAATGCCGAAATGAGCGGATTGGGCGAAGAAGTACGTCACCGTACCGATGCACTCGACTCTTTGGGAAATACAACAGCTGCTACTGGAAAAGGATTCGCCATCGGTTCGGCTGCACTGACAGGGCTTGCTTTGCTGGCTTCCTATATTGAAGAAATACGTATCGGTTTGGAACGTATCGGAACAACACTTCTCGAACTACCAGGTGGTATCAGCATAACGATCCGCGAGGCTAGTTTCACAGATTTCATGATGTATTACGACGTAACACTGATGAACCCAAAGGTTCTATCGGGTATGTTCATCGGAAGCATGATGGCCTTTCTGTTTTGTGGTCTGACTATGAATGCCGTAGGACGTGCTGCTGCCAGCATGGTAGAAGAAGTTCGCCGGCAATTCCGTGAAATCAAGGGTATACTGGAAGGCAAGGCAGAGCCGGATTACGCACGCTGTGTACAAATCTCTACCCAAGGAGCCCAGCGCGAAATGGTCTTTCCATCACTTCTGGCTATAATAGCTCCTATTGTCACCGGATTATTATTCGGGGTCCCTGGAGTAATCGGACTGCTTATCGGAGGATTGTCTTCTGGATTTGTTCTGGCTATTTTTATGGCAAACGCCGGCGGTGCATGGGATAATGCCAAGAAGTATGTAGAAGAAGGTAACTTCGGAGGTAAAGGCAGCGAAGTACATCGTGCAGCAGTAGTAGGAGATACAGTAGGCGATCCATTCAAAGACACGTCAGGCCCCAGCTTGAATATTCTTATTAAATTGATGAGCATGGTAGCTATTGTCATGGCAGGACTGACTGTATCCTGGAGCTTATTCTAAAAAGAATAATACTCACATTGATAATTTTTATCCCCAATATCCTTCACTATCTTTATTTTCTTTACTGTCAGTAATAAAAGGTAGTGAAGGATTATTTTTATAGAATCGATGTGCTTTTCTTTCATTACTTCTCAACGCACCACACATATTAGTTTCTTTTAAAACTATTTCTTTTACAAATAAAATCACCAAAAGTTTGTGAAGCAGATAAAATAAAGCTACCTTTGCGGCTTTAATTTATCAAAAATATATTTTAATGAAGAAATTTTTACTTATCGGCGCAGCGACACTAATTGTTTCAAACTCAACTTTCGCAGGAGATTATTTAACTAATACCAATCAACATGCCGCCTTTTTACGTATGGCAGCGCGTGGTGCCTCTATTGATGTAGACGGTGTATATAGCAACCCAGCCGGACTAGCCTTTTTACAAAAAGATGGTTTTCACCTCTCACTAACCGGACAAAGTGCATATCAAACTCGTGAAATTGCTGCCACTACAGGATTATGGACATTAGATGGCAAAGAAACAACACAAAATTATAAAGGTACAGCATCAGCACCGTTCATCCCTTCTTTCCATGGTGTATATAAAGATGGGAACTGGGCTGTTTCTGCAAGTTTTGCTATAACAGGAGGAGGAGGAAAAGCTTCCTTCGACAACGGTCTGCCAATGTTTAACTCTCTGGCAATTGGGGGAATTTATAAAAACGAACAACTGGCTGGTTTAATAGGAAAACCTGTTACTCCTAATATGTATGATATCAATACCGCAATGGATGGTAAACAATATATTTATGGTGTACAGCTAGGATTAAGCTATAGAATCAACGACTGGCTGAGTGTATACGCCGGAGGACGTATGAACTATGTAAAAAGCGGCTATGAAGGATATCTGAAAGCACAGTTAAAACAAGATTTCGGAGGAACGCAATTAATGAATCTGGCACTCGACTGCGAGCAGACAGGTTGGGGAGTTACTCCGATAATCGGTGCCGACGTAAAACTTGGAAAATGGAACTTGGCTGCCAAATATGGAATCAAAACAAACTTAAATATCGAAAACAAGACTAATACTTTAGATGCTCCAGGGGTACCGGAAGAAGTTCTTAAACCTTATGCTGATGGAGAACAGACTCCCAGCGATATTCCTGCATTTCTGAGTGTAGCTGCCGGATACGAAATTTTGCACAACCTGCGTGCTTCGGTAGAATACCACTTCTTTGATGACAAACATGCAGGTATGTTGAATGACCGTCAGAAGACATTGAAGCACGGAACACACGAATACCTTGCCGGAATAGAATGGGATATCATCAAGGAATTAACTATCAGTGGAGGTTTCCAGAAAACGAACTATGGATTAAGCAATGATTTCCAAACAGATACAAGTTTCTACTGTAGTTCATACTCACTAGGATTCGGAGCAAGAGTCAACTTCAATGAATCATGGAGTATTGATGTTGCATATTTCTGGACTAACTATGATGATTATACAAAGACTACAGAAAGTTATAATAATACCGGAGTAAAAGGTACAGATGTATATAGCCGTACGAATAAAATATTCGGTCTGAGTCTGAATTATCATTTCTAAAAAGTAAGATATATTTTCGGGGAAACTAAATATTCTCTCCTCTTCGCCTGTCATTGATTTTACCATCTGTTTGTCGATAAAATTAATGACAGGCTTTTTGTTTTTTACCATAAAGAAAACGAATACTGCTCCCTAAAAGTTTTACATATAACTTTGAAGGTGCAGTTCATTTTTTTAATAGAAAATAACACCCCCCAATGAATTTAGCTGAAAGAGATTGAACTTCGTAATTTTTTTTTCTTAACTTTGCGCTGCATCTTAAAGAGATTACAAACAACTTTAAACAAAAAATATTGAGATTATGATGACTATTGACAAATTCAACTTTGCCGGAAAAAAGGCAATCGTTCGCGTTGACTTCAACGTACCTTTGAACGAAGAAGGTAAAATTACTGACGATACTCGTATCCGTGGTGCTCTGCCTACTTTGAAAAAAGTATTGGCTGATGGTGGTGCTCTCATTATTATGTCACACATGGGTAAACCAAAAGGCAAAGTAAACGCTAAATATTCTCTGAGCCAGATTGTAGACGCTGTTGCTGCTGCTTTGGGTACTCCAGTTCAGTTTGCTCCAGATTGCGCTAAAGCTCAGGAAGCTGCTGCTGCTTTGAAACCAGGTGAAGTTCTGTTGCTCGAAAACTTGCGTTTCTATCCTGAAGAAGAAGGAAAACCTGTAGGTATCGAAAAAGAAGATCCTGCTTACGAAGATGCAAAGAAAGCTATGAAGGCTTCTCAGAAAGAATTTGCCAAGACTCTGGCTTCTTACGCTGACTGCTATGTAATGGATGCATTCGGTACTGCTCACCGTAAACACGCTTCTACTGCAGTTATCGCTGACTACTTCGATGCTGATCACAAGATGTTGGGTTACCTGATGGAAAAAGAAGTTCAGGCTGTAGACAACGTTTTGAAAGATATCAAACGTCCGTTTACTGCTATCATGGGTGGTTCTAAAGTTTCTACTAAGATCGGTATCATCGAAAACTTGATGGACAAAGTAGATAACTTGATCCTTTGCGGTGGTATGGCATTTACTTTTGCAAAAGCTCAAGGTGGTAAGATCGGTAACTCTTTGGTTGAAGATGACAAACTTGACTTAGCTCTTGACATCATGGCTAAAGCTAAAGCTAAAGGTGTTAACTTGGTTTTGGGTTGCGACTGTGTAGCTGCTGATGCATTTGCAAACGACGCACACACTCAGGTTTGCGACGACAAGAACATTCCTGACGGATGGATGGGATTGGATGCAGGTCCTAAGACTCGTGAAGAATTCAAAGCAGCTATCAAGGGTGCAAAGACTATTTTGTGGAATGGTCCTGCCGGTGTATTCGAAATGGACAACTTCGCAGGTGGTTCTAAAGTAATTGCAGAAGCTATTGCTGAAGCTACAAAAGAAGGTGCATTCTCATTGATCGGTGGTGGTGACTCTGTAGCTTGTATCAACAAGTTTGGTATGGCTGATCAGGTTTCTTACATCTCTACTGGTGGTGGTGCTTTGTTGGAAGCTATCGAAGGTAAAATCCTTCCGGGTATCGCAGCTATCCGTGGCGACAAATAATTTAGACTAACACTCTATACCTAAGAGTTATATGAGAGGACAATTCTCTTCCGAGGATTGTCCTCTTTCTTTTTTCATACATCGAGCAACACGTTTTTCATTTTGACATTACAGTTATTATTGCTGCCCGATAAGAAATCTTCATGAGCCTTCATAGGTCGTTTGAAAAAGAGCTGGTCATCATACTACTTTGAAAGAGCTGTTTTTCTGTATAAACATCACTCTATAAATTATTATGTATCAGACCAAGATATATTTACACTGGCAGTTCCCGTTTTATTAAAACAATGTTCAAACGACTATATTCAAGCAAATGCCAACAATCGTAAAAGTTCTACCGGACAGCAATAGAACAAAATAAAATAAAAGATATACCCCTAATAAAAAAACTCCTTTTACACCCGCCCAGAGCAGTGTATAAAAGGAGTTTTTTATTAGAATACAAGAGTCTTATCCCAAGAAAGAAATCAGCACACCGGCAGCAACAGCCGAACCGATAACACCTGAAATATTACTTGCCATACAATACTGAAGCACATGATTCTTCGGGTCGTATTTCAAAGCAATTTCATTGGCTACACGGCTTGCCATAGGCACAGCACTCAGTCCAGTAGCTCCAATCAGCGGATTAATCTTCTTCTTAGTGAAGAGATTGAAAACCTTCACAAACAAAATACCACCTGAAATAGACAATGCAAAGGCAAGGAAACCACCAATTACAATGCCGATAGTAGTCCAATTCAGGAAAGCATCTGTTGTCATAGTTGCTCCTACTGAAATACCCAGGAAGATAGTTGCTGCATTCATAATACTATTGGAAGCTGCATCAAACAAGCGTGAAGTATTGCTACCGATTTCCTTTACCAGGTTACCGAACATCAACATACCGATCAAAGGTACTGCACTCGGAACAAACAAAGCTACAATGGTTGTAACTACGATAGGGAACAATATCTTCAGCACACGCAGGTTCTTGATTTCTGTCTTCGAAGGATATTTCTTCTCCTGTTCTTTCATATTGATAGAAAGTTCCTTCTTAGTACACCAGATACGAACAACCAGCGGAATGATAACCGGAACCAAAGCCATGTACGAATAAGCCGCAATAGCAATAGGACCTAACAAATGAGGAGCCAGCTTGATTGTTGTAAAGATAGCTGTCGGACCATCTGCACCACCAATAATACCCAGTGAAGCAGCTTCCTTAGGAGTAAATCCCATCAGGATAGCAACCAGCAGTACAGCAAAAATACCCAACTGAGCAGCCGCTCCAAAAATAGAAAGACGAAGATTACGAAGCATCGGTCCAAAATCGGTCAATGCACCTACTCCCATAAAGATGATAGGAGGAAGGAATCCTGTCTTGATCAACATATAATAAATGAAGTTCATCAAGCCCAGCTCATGAGCAATTTCATGCAGAGGCATTTCCCAGACGTTCTTCATCACACCATTCACCATCACCATGCCATTCTCATCAGCCTGTATAACTCCCATATCGCCACCCGGGAAATTGGCTAGCAATACCCCGAAAGCTATCGGCACAAGCAGCAAAGGTTCATACTGCTTTTTGATACCCAGATAAAGGAGAATAAAAGCAATGGCATACATGATGAGAAACCGCGGATCAGCAACAATATTGCTGAACGCAGTCATATCATATAATCTTGCAAATATATCTTCCATTATAATATCTTCATTAATACATCATCTTCTGATACGGAATCACCCGAATTAGCACAAATGGCAGTTACGGTTCCGCTAAACTCGGCACGTATCGCATTGTAAGTCTTCATAGCTTCCACGTAGCATATTACGTCACCCTGGTTCACCTTATCTCCTACCTTCAGCGGAGTTTCCTGAGCATTCTTGGTCAGGAAGAACTTACCTTCAAGCGGTGAAAGCACTTCTTTACCTTCGCCAGCAGGAACTGCCGCAGGCTGTTCTGCAGGAGCAGCAGCCTGAGCACCATGCAAAGCTGCAGGATTAACATCACCAAAGGCTACTGTCACACGGTATGGCTGGCCGTTGACATCAACAGTCAATATCTTAGTCTGATCGTTGGCCATGTGTACTTCTTCCTTCGCTTCACGGCGTTTCTTCACATCTTCCAAGAAATCAGCTTTAGCCTTTCCACTCTTGTAGGCCTCATACTGAGCCGGATGCATAGCATATTCGAAGAGTTCTTCATTGTCCTGACCGGTTTCCCATTTCTTTTCCCACATCATCTGACGATATTTATCCAGCTGGTCAGGATAATTATCCTGAGGATTACCTGTAAAGAATTTACGTCCTTCACGTTCAGCCTTTTCCACAATTTCCGGAGCCAGCTTGCCGGGCAACTGTCCTGCCTTACCCAAAATCATATCCCAGATATCATCGGCAATCATACCCCAGCGTTCCTTACCTTTTTCCATCTGGATAACATTCATCATAGCCAGATTCTTTACATACTGGCTAAACGGAGTAACCAAACAAGGATAACCTACACGCGGCCATACATATGCCACTTCATCAAACAGCTTAATAAGCAGTTCATCCTGAGTCATAAACGGCAAATTACGTTTTGCCTTATATTTATTGATAGACTCCAGATTGGTTTCCAAATCGGCCATCAAGCTACCCATCATACCACCTGGAAGTCCCGGACCGATCAGTAATGAGTTCATCAGACGGTTACGCGGACTGATATACAAGCCCAGAAAATCATCCATAAATTCCTGAATCAGCGAACGTACTTTCATGTAGGCCTGCATATTGATTTCAGGAACCTTAAAGCCGGCATCTTTCAACATTGCCTGCACACTGATTACATCGGCATGTCCTGTACCCCATGAAAGAGGTTCCATACCAACATCTACATAGTCACATCCGGCCTTACATACCTCGAGGATAGAAGCCATATTAAAACCAGGTCCGGCATGAGAGTGATACTGGATAGTAATATCTTTCTTTATCTGCTTGATGCCGGCAACGATCTTACCTAAGAAAACCGGACGTCCGATACCTGCCATATCCTTGATACAGATTTCATCACATCCGGCTTCAATCAGTTTCTTTGCCATATCCAGATAATATTCTACGGTATGCACCGGTGAATATGTGATACACAGACAGCACTGAGAAATCATTCCAGCATCGTGAGCATAACCGATTGAAGGGATAATATTGCGAACATCATTCAGTCCACAGAAGGTACGTGTAATATCTGTTCCCTGAGCTTTTTTTACCTTATAAAACAATTTGCGTACGTCGGCAGGAACCGGACTCATGCGCAAGCCATTCAAGGCACGGTCTAACATATGTGTCTGAATACCTGCTTCGTGAAAGGGTTTTGTCCATTCACGCACAGCTTTATTCGGGTTTTCTCCAAAAAGCAAATTAACTTGTTCAAAACCTCCCCCATTTGTTTCAACACGAGCAAAACACCCCATTTCGATAATGGCTGGGGCCACCTTAACCAACTGGTCTACGCGAGGCACATATTTTCCTGCGCTCTGCCACATATCACGAAAGACCAGACTAAATTTTACTTCTTTTTCCATTGTAAAAGTAATGTGTTTTTCTTTAACAGATTCATTTCAATTTTTCAATCTTTATCACCTGACCCTTACCGGCAGTCAGAATTTCCACAGCGGCCTTAATAGCATCCATTGCCCCGGCATCTGTAGAAGGCCCACTTGTAACAGGCTTCTTCTTCGGCTCTTCTTCAGGGGCTATCTTATTCACCACAGAAATAAGGAACTGACTTATCCAGATAACAATCAGAAGAATCAAGAAAACGGTGCACATTCCGACCACCATTAACAATAATCCGACTCCGATGTTCTCCATAATATAAATAAGTTATTAATTGTACAAAAAACACTCTCCAGAAAACCAGTTTCTAAAGAGTGTCCCAAAATTACGGATTCAGATTACATTTCGTAAATATCCGCTATTAAATAATGTAAATTTATCAGAATAAAATATCCTGTAAAGGCTTGCGGTTCTTCTCCGGAACCTCCTGCGAGGCAGGATATCCTACCGGAACAAGGGCTACCGGCTCTATGTTTGCAGGCAATCCCAATATCTCCTTACAGAGAGGTACATCAAAATTGCATACCCAGCATGTTCCCAATCCTTGTTCGGCTGCAGCCAGACACAAATGTTCTACTGCAATAGAAACATCCACATCGGTATGATCTTTGTTGTCCAACTTACGATGCCATGCTACATTATGATCGCCACAGGCCACAATGATACAAGGAGCTGTCTTTATCCATTCACGGGGATAGGCAGATTTCAAGGCTTCCAGCAGTTTTTTCTCGGTTATCACAGCAAATTTCCAAGGCTGGAAATTTACAGCCGACGGTGCAAGACGCACACACTCCATTATATAGTCCAGCTTGTTTTGTTCTATCGGACGTTCCTCATAATTCCTTACTGAATAACGTGCTTTTACAAGTTCCAGAAAATTCATTTTATCAAACCTTGAGTTCAACTTATAAATGCAACTTTTTGGGTGCGGATAATAAGCAATAAAAACATTTATTTTTCAGAGAGGAAA
>ENA-UEQX01002053-UEQX01002053.1-human-gut-metagenome-genome-assembly--contig:-NODE-2053-length-11760-cov-4.714799_pt1 | contig 11760 bp, 11 predicted proteins | sample MGYA00242952_ERZ507952 | MGnify/ENA primary metagenome ERZ507952 (study PRJEB26167, sample SAMN06115425) | human gut metagenome | host: Homo sapiens | place: China:Sichuan | collected 2015-04-07... | reverse complement strand
AAGCTGAAACTAATACGTCGGAAGATAAACTGAAGACAGAAAATGGTGAAACTTCAGCTGAGTATGAATATCCGTTTAAAGAATAACATTGAACTACAAAGAATTATTTAATATAGCAATGAAATTGATTTCCTCTCCGGCCAAGGCCTGGGAGGAAATTTCTATGGAAGAGGATAGGCGAAAAGTTTTTATGGCTTTTGTCTATCCTATGATTGGTTTATGCGGTTTGTCCGTCTTTATCGGCTCTTTGCTGACGAATGGATGGGGAGGACCGCAAAGTTTTCAAATAGCTATGACCAATTGTTGTGCCGTAGCTGTGGCATTGTTTGGTGGTTACTTTCTGGCGGCCTATGCAATTAACGAAATGGGAGTAAGAATGTTTGGTATGCCTGCCAATGCTCCGTTGACACAACAGTTTGCCGGATACGCACTTGTTGTTCCCTTCTTGCTTCAGATTGTGACCGGACTTTTACCTGATTTTAGAATTATTGCCTGGCTATTTCAGTTCTACATTGTCTATGTAGTATGGGAAGGAGCTCCCATATTGATGCAAGTGGAGGAAAAAGTACGATTGAAATACACCCTTTTCTCATCAGTTTTGTTAATACTATGTCCGACGGTGATTCAAATTGTATTTAGTAAGTTGATAGCCATACTTAATTAATGTGTAAAGATGAAACAACCTTCTGTAAATATCAAGAATAAACGTGCTACATTTGACTATGAGTTGATGGATACCTACACGGCAGGTATCGTATTGACAGGCACGGAAATTAAATCCATTCGTTTAGGAAAAGCAAGTCTGGTGGATACGTTTTGTTATTTTGCGAAAGGCGAATTATGGGTAAAGAATATGCATATCGCCGAGTACTTCTATGGTTCGTACAATAATCATACAGCTCGTAGAGACAGAAAGTTGTTGCTTAATAAGAAAGAATTGGAGAAAATTCAACGGGGAATGAAAGACCCCGGTTTTACCGTTCCTGTGCGTTTGTTTATCAACGAAAAAGGTTTGGCGAAACTGGTCGTTGCTTTGGCGAAAGGTAAAAAACAGTACGATAAACGGGAATCAATTAAAGAAAAAGATGACCGCAGAGACATGGCCCGAATGTTTAAGCGATAAGATGGCTTTATAGCGTAATAGTAAGATAAGATCGTGATAGGTCTAAGATAGGCAGAGTGACAATTAGGTGTTAATGTAATAAGGTAAGAATGAAAAAGACAATTTCTCAGATTGTATCCGAGCGTATTCTGATTCTGGATGGCGCAATGGGCACAATGATCCAACAATATAATCTCAAAGAAGAAGATTTTCGTGGTGAACGTTTTGCGCATATTCCCGGTCAGTTGAAGGGGAATAATGATTTGTTGTGTCTGACTCGCCCCGATGTCATTCAAGATATCCATCGTAAATACCTGGAAGCAGGTGCGGATATTATCGAGACCAATACATTCAGTTCTACAACTGTCTCAATGGCGGATTATCATGTAGAAGAATATGTGCGCGAAATCAATCTTGCCGCTACCAGACTGGCACGTGAACTGGCGGACGAATATACGGCAAAGAGTCCGGATAAACCGCGTTTTGTTGCAGGCTCCGTTGGACCTACTAATAAAACCTGTTCTATGAGCCCGGATGTGAACAATCCGGCGTTTCGTGCCTTGTCTTATGACGAACTGGCTGCCTCTTACCAGCAGCAAATGGAAGCCATGCTGGAAGGTGGGGTGGATGCCATTCTTATCGAAACCATATTTGATACGCTGAATGCGAAAGCTGCCATCTTTGCAGCCGGACAGGCTATGAAGGTGACAGGAATAGAAGTCCCTGTTATGTTGTCTGTGACGGTATCCGATATCGGCGGACGTACATTGTCCGGACAGACTTTGGAAGCTTTCCTTGCTTCTGTGCAGCATGCCAATATATTTTCAGTCGGATTGAATTGCTCCTTTGGTGCCCGTCAGTTGAAGCCTTTTCTTGAACAGTTGGCTTCGCGTGCACCTTATTATATCAGTGCTTATCCTAATGCGGGCCTTCCGAATAGTCTGGGGAAATATGATCAGACTCCCGCAGATATGGCTCATGAAGTGAAGGAGTATATTCAGGAAGGATTGGTTAATATTATCGGTGGTTGTTGTGGTACGACAGATGCCTACATTGCAGAATATCAGACACTGATAGCAGGTGCCAAACCTCATGTTCCGGCACCCAAACCGGATTGTATGTGGCTTTCCGGACTCGAACTGCTGGAAGTGAAACCGGAAATCAACTTTGTGAATATAGGTGAGCGTTGCAACGTAGCAGGCTCACGCAAGTTTCTTCGTCTGGTTAATGAAAAGAAATATGATGAAGCCCTTTCCATAGCTCGTCAGCAAGTAGAAGACGGAGCTTTGGTTATTGACGTTAATATGGATGATGGTCTGCTGGATGCCCGGACTGAGATGACTACTTTTCTGAATCTCATCATGTCCGAACCGGAAATAGCCCGTGTACCTGTTATGATCGACTCTTCCAAATGGGAAGTGATCGAAGCCGGATTGAAATGCCTGCAAGGCAAATCAATCGTAAACTCGATCTCTCTGAAGGAAGGGGAGGAAGTATTTCTGGAGCATGCCCGGATCATCAAGCAATATGGAGCGGCAACTGTCGTGATGGCTTTTGATGAAAAAGGACAGGCGGATACTGCTGCCCGCAAGATAGAAGTGTGCGAACGTGCATATCGTCTGCTGGTTGATAAAGTTGGATTCAATCCTCATGATATTATTTTCGACCCGAATGTGCTTGCGGTGGCTACAGGAATCGAAGAGCATAACAATTACGCCGTAGACTTTATAGAAGCTACCGGATGGATCAGGAAAAATCTTCCCGGTGCACACGTCAGCGGGGGAGTAAGTAATCTTTCTTTCTCTTTCCGTGGCAATAATTATATTCGTGAAGCAATGCATGCGGTATTCCTTTATCATGCCATCCAGCAAGGGATGGATATGGGGATCGTCAATCCGGGAACTTCCGTACTCTACAGTGACATTCCGGCAGATACGCTGGAAAAGATAGAGGACGTTGTATTGAATCATCGTCCCGATGCTGCCGAGCGTCTGATAGAACTGGCGGAAGCATTGAAAGAAACGATGGGCGGTACTTCCGGTCAGGCAACTGTGAAGCAGGATGCATGGAGAGAAGAATCCGTACAAGAGCGTTTGAAATATGCTTTGATGAAAGGTATCGGGGACTATCTGGAACAGGATTTAGCGGAAGCTTTACCTTTATATGATAAAGCTGTAGACGTAATTGAAGGCCCGTTGATGGATGGAATGAATTATGTCGGTGAGCTTTTTGGCGCAGGAAAAATGTTCCTGCCTCAGGTCGTGAAGACTGCCCGTACCATGAAGAAAGCCGTAGCTATACTGCAACCGATCATTGAATCAGAAAAGGTGGAAGGATCATCTTCTGCCGGAAAAGTTCTGCTTGCCACCGTAAAAGGGGATGTGCACGACATCGGAAAAAATATAGTTGCCGTCGTAATGGCGTGCAACGGTTATGATATAGTTGACTTGGGAGTGATGGTTCCGGCAGAAACCATTGTTCAGCGTGCCATTGAAGAAAAAGTGGATATGATCGGTTTGAGTGGTCTGATCACACCTTCTCTGGAAGAGATGGCTCATGTGGCTGTCGAACTGGAGAAAGCCGGACTGGATATTCCGCTGCTGATTGGCGGGGCCACTACTTCAAAGATGCATACAGCACTGAAGATCGCGCCTGTGTATCATGCACCGGTTGTACATCTGAAAGATGCTTCTCAGAATGCCAGTGTTGCCTCCCGGCTGTTGAATCCGCAGATGAAAGCCGAACTGATCAACGAGTTGAATACAGAATATCAGGCACTTCGTGAGAAAAGCGGACTATTACGCCGTGAAACAATATCGTTGGAAGAAGCCCAGAAAAATAAGTTGAACCTATTTTAAAGCCTTGTCACAGTGAAAAAGATTTTTTCTTTCTTATGTATGCTCATGGCAATGACTGCTATGGTCTCATGTTCCTCTTCAAAAGAGGAAAAAGGAGTAAACGGCACCGGAAATGCAGCTTTGGATAATATCTTTGAACGTAAGAGCGTACGTACTTACTTGAATAAAGGTGTAGAGAAAGAGAAAATCGATTTAATGCTTCGTGCGGGGATGTCTGCTCCATCGGGAAAGGATGTTCGTCCCTGGGAATTTGTAGTTGTTTCCGACCGTGCGAAACTGGATTCGATGGCGGCGGCTCTTCCTTATGCTAAGATGTTGACACAAGCTCGCAATGCGATTATTGTCTGCGGAGATTCCGCCCGTTCTTCTTATTGGTACCTAGATTGTTCTGCTGCAGCACAGAATATTCTGCTGGCTGCTGAAAGTATGGGACTGGGTGCTGTGTGGACAGCTGCTTATCCGTATGAAGATCGTATGGAAGTCGTTCGCAAATATACCAACCTGCCCGAGAATATTCTTCCTCTTTGTGTCATCCCTTTCGGCTATCCTGCAACAAAAGAGCAGCCGAAACAGAAATATGACGAGAAAAAGATACATTATAATCAGTATTAGTAAACAAAAGTTTTGTCTTTTCAATAAATTCCTTACATTTGCGACTTAATTGATTAAAATCTGATACGCAAATGTTTGGAATAGATGACCCTTTTATAGTCTTGCCATATATCCTATCAGTGATATGTGTGATTTTTGCTGCCTGGTTTGGGCTGAAATATTGGAATAAGGACGACGATAAAGACGAAACGCGATGAATACATTTACTCTTGGCTTGATTGTGATAGCTTATCTGCTGTCATTGGCCTACCTCGGTTTTTTAGGATATAAGAAGACTACGAATACCAGTGATTATCTGGTTGGCGGACGTCAGATGAATCCGATAGTGATGGCGCTTTCTTATGGTGCTACGTTTATCTCTGCGTCTGCTATAGTTGGTTTTGGCGGAGTAGCGGCTGCTTTCGGTATGGGTATTCAGTGGCTGTGTTTCCTCAATATGTTTGTCGGGGTAGTTATCGCCTTCATATTCTTCGGTTTGCGTACCCGGCGCATGGGAGCAAAACTGAATGTCAGCACTTTTCCGCAGTTATTAGGCCGTCATTTTCGTTCCCGTAATATACAGGTGTTCATTGCAGCCGTCATATTTATAGGTATGCCGCTGTACGCTGCTGTGGTAATGAAAGGGGGCGCTGTATTTATTGAACAGATTTTTCAGATTGATTTTAATATATCTCTGCTGATATTTACGTTAGTCATTGCTGCGTATGTGATTGCAGGAGGAATGAAGGGGGTGATGTATACGGATGCTTTACAGGCAGTTATCATGTTTGGCTGTATGTTGTTCCTGTTGTTCTCTTTGTATCAGGTGCTTGGCATGGGTTTTACGGAAGCAAACAAGGAATTGACAAATATAGCCCCTCTGGTTCCGGAAAAGTTCAAGGCATTGGGGCATCAGGGATGGACCGCAATGCCTGTGACAGGTTCTCCGCAGTGGTACTCATTGGTTACCTCTCTTATTTTGGGAGTAGGAATCGGTTGCCTTGCACAGCCTCAGTTGGTGGTACGTTTTATGACGGTAGAAAGTAGCAAACAGTTGAATCGTGGCGTATTTATCGGTTGTTTTTTCCTGATTATAACGGTAGGAGCTATCTATCATGCCGGTGCATTAAGCAATCTTTTCTTCTTGAAGACAGAAGGAGCCGTTGCTACGGAAGTGATACAGGATATTGATAAAATCATTCCTTATTTCATCAATAAAGCTATGCCGGACTGGTTTGCCGCTTTGTTTATGCTCTGTATCCTTTCTGCAAGTATGTCTACGCTTAGTTCTCAGTTCCACACAATGGGAGCATCGGTTGGTTCTGACATTTATGGTACTTATAAACCCCGTTCTCGTGGCAAATTGACAAATGTGATTCGTTTGGGAGTACTTTTCTCTATTTTGGTCAGCTATATTATTTGCTATATGCTGCCTCACGATATTATCGCCCGCGGAACTTCTATTTTCATGGGTATCTGTGCTGCTGCATTTCTTCCTGCCTACTTCTGTGCATTGTACTGGAAGAAAGCGACGAAACAGGGAGTAATGGCAAGTCTCTGGGTAGGAACTTTAGGCAGTGCTTTTGCACTAATATTCCTTCATCAGAAAGAAGCTGCCGCAATGGGAATATGTAAATTCCTGTTTGGCAAGGATGTATTGATTGAGACATATCCGTTTCCGGTAATTGACCCTATTCTCTTTGCATTACCATTGTCTATACTGGCTATTGTTGTGGTTAGCCTTTTGACGGGCAGAAACAAGTAATAAATAGGTAATAAGTAATAGGTAATAAGCCGTGCGGATACACTATTGATAAGCTACGGTTATTACCTATTACCTATTACTTATTACTTATTTTATCTTTTTTTTGTACGATTCGAACCGGGACTGAATATCACGTACGAAGTTGAACGTTTCTATGCCACGGAAATATCCATTTTTACAAACAGGATCGGTGAAGTATTCCTCATTGCTTTTGAGCAGGATGAAGTTTTCGACGTTGTCTTTCCATACGAGGTTATTCTTTCCGTATTTTTTTGCTAATGCCATGGCGTCGTAGATATGTCCTAGGCCGGCATTGTAAGAAGCCAGTATGAAGTTGAGCCGTTCTTGTTTGTCAGGGATCATATTGAAACTTCGGTCTGTGGCGGCAATGTATTTAACGGCTGCTTTTATACTTTCTTCCGGGTTTTGTTCTTTACCTGCGGGTACGCCCATTGCTCGTGCAGTGGCAGGCATCAATTGCATCAATCCTTTGGCTCCTGCCCAAGATACGGCTGTTGTGTCAAAGTTTGATTCTGTATAGGCGAGGGATGCCAGCATTCGCCAGTCCCATCCGATCTCTTTGGCGTATTTTTTGAATAAATCGTCGTAATGTGATATTTTTCCTTCTTTAAGTGAAAGGATGGGGGAGTGGGGCATCATTTTACTATTCTCGAAGTAACGCTTCATACTTGCCGTATAGGCAGGAGAGGTCATATTTTCTTTATGCCAGTTTGTGGCGGCGGCTGCCAGTTCGGGACTGTCTTTTCGCACAGCCCATGAAGAACGCTGGTCAAAACTGATAGAAAGATCGATATTCAGATTGGGATAGTAAGTTTTATTCAGTTTGGCTAAATCATTATCGGCTACGGTATAGGGAATCTTACCTTGTGCTACCTGGGTGATTAAGTCTTCCGCGGTAACGCTATCTCCCGTTATCTTATGAATATGGATACCACCTCCCAGTTCGTTGTTCAGATTCACGAGGCGATCGTAATATTTGCCTGGTTTGACATATATATCTTTGCCGATAAGTTCCGTTACATCTTTCAATGGTTTATGCTTTCCATTTCCTTGCTGGACGATAACCTGATGGGTGATTATGTCTTCTCCGCAATACAAAAGGCTGTCTTTCCATTCTTTGGTAATCGGCAGGTTGTAGGCGATCATATCTCCTTCGCCTGACTGTAATTTCTGAATCAATTCACGGACATTTCTGGCTACCTCGATTCTGAGTTTCAGTCCCAGACTTTTAGCGAACTGTTCACTGAGTTCGTATTGGAATCCCATTTCCTGTCCGCGATAAATGAAATATGAAGTAGAGCTATAGAGTGTCAGCACAACCAGTTCTCCACTGTCTTTAATCTGTGGAAGATCGTGTGCTGTTTCATTCTTTTCGGTATGATGTTTGTTCCGGCATCCGAATACACAGCACAAAAGTATAAGAAACAAGGGGAGGATCAGTGTCTTGGCACTCATTCTGAACTCTTTATCTTTCATTCTTCATTTTTCAAATGTTTCTTGATATACATTGTTAATATATCGATAGCTACTGCATTGCTGCCGCCTTCTGGAACGATAAGGTCCGCATAGCGTTTGCAGGGTTCTATGAATTGCAGGTGCATCGGTTTCAGAACACGGGTATAGCGTTCCATGACAGCTTCCGCTGTCCGTCCTCTTTCGATGACATCCCTTTGGATGACACGTATCAGGCGTTCATCGGGATCGGCATCTACAAATATCTTTAGATCCATCATATTGCGTAGCTTCTTGTCGCACAAGGCAAGGATACCTTCAATAATGACGACTTCACGAGGCTCGATGTGGATGGTTTCCGGTTGGCGGGTACAAGTCAGATAAGAATAGGTCGGTTGCTCGATGCTTTTTCCTTCTTTCAGCATCATCACATGTTTGGAAAGCAAGCTCCATTCAAAAGCATCCGGATGGTCAAAGTTGATATTCTGACGTTCTTCAACCGGCACGTGACTACTGTCTTTGTAGTATGAATCCTGAGGTAATAGTACTACTTCTCCAACGGGGAGGCTTTCTATTATTTTTCGTACGACGGTGGTTTTTCCGGAGCCCGTTCCACCTGCTATTCCTATTATTAACATCTCTTTATAGTGTTATTTGAACCAAATAGAGTAATTTTGCATTAGTAATGTAATGCATTGACAAGACAAATATAGAAACAATTCATTAAAATAACAACGTAATGGTGAAACACATTGTATTATTTAAGTTAAAAGACGAAGTTCCCGAAGCGGAGAAACTCGTAGTGATGAATAAATTTAAGGAAGCTATCGAAGCGCTCCCCGCTAAGATTTCAGTGATCCGTAAGATTGAAGTCGGACTGAATATGAATCCGGGAGAGGCTTGGCATATAGCTCTCTATAGCGAATTTGACACGCTGGAGGATGTGAAGTTCTATGCAACACACCCTGATCATGTGGCAGCCGGAAAGATTATAGCTGAAGCAAAGGACAGTCGTGCATGCGTGGATTATGAATTATAACCCCCAATAATGAAAATGAGAAAATTAATTTCTTTTCTGCTTTTAAGCTTTGTAGCCTATACATTGCAGGCGCAGATTAAAGATCCGGTAAAGTTTAAAACAGAACTGAACTCTCTTTCTGATACAGAAGCGGAGATCGTGTTTACGGCTGCCATTGACAAAGGGTGGCATGTTTATTCTACCGATCTTGGAGACGGAGGACCTATTTCTGCCACATTTAATGTGGAGAAGAAGTCTGGTGTAGAACTGGTAGGTAAATTGAAGCCTGTCGGCAAGGAAATAGCTACTTTCGACAAACTGTTCGAAATGAAAGTGCGTTATTTCGAGAATACTGCCAGATTCGTGCAGAAAGTGAAGCTGACTGGTGGAGCTTATGCGATAGAAGGTTATCTGGAATATGGAGCCTGCGACGATGAGAGTTGTCTGCCTCCGACAGAAGTTCCTTTTAAGTTCTCGGGTGAAGCAAAGGCCGGAACTACGGCTGCTCCTGTAGCCAAAGCTGATAAGCCGGAGACAAAAGAGGCGGAAGAAGTAACTGCTCCTGCTGCGTCCAAAGACTCTGCTGCGATGATGGAACTGGTTCCTGCTTCTGCTACGGATGCAAATGCCGATATTCAACCAGCTGTAGCTTCCGGTGACCTTTGGCGTCCGGTAATCAGTGAATTGCAGGCACTGGGCGAGGAACATACTCAGGGAGATATGTCCTGGATTTATATTTTCGTGACAGGTTTCCTGGGTGGATTGCTGGCTCTGTTCACTCCTTGTGTATGGCCTATTATCCCGATGACAGTCAGTTTCTTTCTGAAACGTAGCAAAGATAAGAAGAAAGGTATTCGTGATGCGTGGACTTATGGTGCTTCCATTGTCGTTATTTATGTGGCATTAGGATTGGCTATCACACTGATATTTGGTGCCAGTGCGCTCAATGCTTTATCGACGAATGCTGTCTTTAATATCCTTTTCTTCCTGATGCTGGTAATCTTTGCCGCTTCATTTTTTGGAGCGTTTGAGATTAGATTACCGTCAAAGTGGGGCAATGCGGTAGATAGTAAAGCGGAATCGACTACCGGTCTGCTGAGTATCTTCCTGATGGCATTTACACTTTCACTGGTATCTTTCTCTTGTACAGGTCCGATTATCGGATTCCTGCTTGTACAGGTTTCTACTACAGGAAGCGTGGTGGCTCCGGCTATCGGTATGTTGGGTTTTGCCATTGCATTGGCATTGCCGTTCACACTTTTTGCTCTGTTCCCGTCATGGCTGAAGTCTATGCCGAAGTCGGGCGGATGGATGAATGTGATCAAAGTGACGTTAGGATTTCTGGAACTGGCATTTGCGCTTAAATTCCTGTCGGTTGCCGATCTGGCTTATGGCTGGAGATTACTCGACCGTGAAACCTTCCTCGCTCTGTGGATTGTCATCTTTGCATTGCTGGGTTTCTATTTGCTTGGTAAAATCAAGTTTCCGCATGACGATGATGACAATAAGGTGGGAGTGACTCGTTTCTTTATGGCACTTATTTCTCTGGCGTTTGCCGTATATATGGTTCCCGGTTTGTGGGGAGCTCCGTTAAAAGCCGTAAGTGCTTTTGCTCCTCCTATGCATACGCAAGACTTTAACCTGTATAAGAATGAAGTACATGCGAAATTTGATGACTACGATCTGGGTATGGAGTATGCACGTCTGAATGGCAAACCAGTGATGCTTGACTTTACAGGCTATGGATGCGTGAACTGTCGTAAGATGGAAGCCGCTGTATGGACGGACCCGAAAGTGAGTGATCTGATTAATAATGATTATGTGCTGATTACTCTGTATGTGGATAATAAAACTCCGTTGACCGAACCTGTGAAAATCGTAGAGAACGGTAAGGAACGTACTTTGCGTACAGTCGGTGATAAGTGGAGCTATCTGCAACGTGTGAAGTTTGGTGCTAATGCACAGCCTTTCTATGTATTGCTGGATAATCAGGGAAGTCCTTTGAATAAGTCTTATGCTTACGATGAAGACATTCCCAAATATATTGAATTCCTGCAAACTGGACTGGAGAATTATCGGAAGGAAAAATAATCCGAAGATATAACTATCAATGAGAAGCGGTCTCACTCTGTAGAGTGGGACCGCTTCATTTAAATAGAATAGAATAAAACTAGAAATAATGTTTTTTACATGGGTACTTCCATTACCAGAAGTTTGGTCCCTTTAGTAGCACGGATAGAGAAGCTTTTGGTATCCCATATTCCGATGCCGTCACGTTTGGCCAGATGTTCATCGGCCACGCTGATCTCTCCTTCTATCACAAACAGATAAGCTCCGTTACCTTCCTGATGCATACAATATTCGATGGTTCTTTCCGTATCGAAGTCTCCCATAGAGAACCAGGCATCCTGTTTGATGGAGGCCGGTGTCTTGCCGTTCGGTGAAATGATCAGAGATAACTCGTTCGGTTTCAGCAGCGGACGTATATCGAAATTGTTATATTCGGGTTTCGTATTCTCGATTCGGGGGAATACCCATATTTGCAGGAATTCCAATTGTTTTTCCTTGCTGTCGTTATACTCACTATGATAGATACCACTGCCCGTACTCATCACTTGGATATCACCGGGAGTAATCGTTTTCGTATTTTGTACACTGTCGCCATGTCTCAGATACCCTTTCAACGGAATGGAAATTACTTCCATATTTTTATGTGGATGAGTATCAAATCCCATCGACGGGTCTACACTGTCATCATTCAGCACTCGCAAGGCTCCGAAATGGATTCTTTCCGGATTGTAATAGTTAGCAAAACTGAATGTGTGGTGGGTTTTGAGCCAGCCATGATTAAAATAGCCTCTTGATGAAGCTCTGTCGATTACTTTTTTCATAATCTTCCTTTCTTTTTTTATAGAACTTTGTTGCGTGCTTTGTTCGCACTTTTATAATAGGA
>ENA-UEQX01002048-UEQX01002048.1-human-gut-metagenome-genome-assembly--contig:-NODE-2048-length-11781-cov-5.750171_pt1 | contig 11781 bp, 10 predicted proteins | sample MGYA00242952_ERZ507952 | MGnify/ENA primary metagenome ERZ507952 (study PRJEB26167, sample SAMN06115425) | human gut metagenome | host: Homo sapiens | place: China:Sichuan | collected 2015-04-07... | reverse complement strand
ACAAGGGCGGCGGAGTTTTTTGTTTATTGGTGGATGTGGGTGGGTGGGGGAGCTTTCTCCGCGAACAGCCCGGGACTCCAGTCCCGCCCCAACGCTGCGCGCCGGGGCCCCACCTCCAGGACGTTCGACGGAGAAACTCCCCCGCCTGCCCGTCCCGCGCAAAAGCTCAGAGCATGGGCAGGGTGAAGATCTGGTTCACCAGCACCTCGTACTCCCAGGGCTCCCGGGCCTTGCGCAGCTGCTTTTCCAGCTTTCCCGACCCGGCAAAGCGGTGGATGAGGTAGAACCAGTGGGCTTTCATGCGGCTCACGGCACAGCCGGCGCTGCCGAACAGCTCCGTGTAGCCGTGGTACAGGTCGTCCAGATAGCCCCGCAGTTCCTCGCGGGAGGCACCGGTCCCGCCGCGGGCCCGCCGCAGCAGGGCCGGGTCTGCGATGAAGCCCCGCCCGATCATGATGCCGGACAGCTGCGGGAACTGTGTTTCCAGTGCGTGCAGCTCCTCCGGGGTGGTCACGTCGCCGTTGTAGCACACCGGCATGGTGCACCGGGGCAGCGCTTCGGCAAAGGCGGCCCGGTCGGCCTGGCCGCGGTACAGCTGCCGCATCACGCGGGGGTGGATGGTCAGTTCACAGATGGGGTAACGGTCATAGATGTCCAGAATGGCGGCAAACTCGTCCGGGCTGCTGACGCCCAGCCGGGTCTTGACCGAAATAGGCCCTTCCGCATGGGAGAATACCGCATCCAGAAAGGCGTCCAGCACGGCGGGGTCCCGCAGCATGCCGGAGCCTTTGCCCTTGGCGGTCACGGTGCCGGAGGGGCAGCCGAGGTTCAGGTTCACTTCGGTGTAACCCAGGGCGCGCAGCTCACCGATCATCCAGGCGGCCAGCTCGCCGTCCTTGGCCAGTAGCTGCGGGATCACCGGCGCGCCGGGGTTTGCGGCGGGGGCAAGCTCCGCCATCTTCTTTTTGATGAGCACCCGGTTCTCCGGCGGGGAGAGGAAGGGTGCGTAGTAGCGGTGGGCGGTGCCTTCCGGCCCGAACCACTTCTGCTGGGCCTGACGCCAGACCCGGTCGGTAAGCCCCTCCATGGGGGCGGCATAATACTGCATAAAAAACTCCCGGTTTCGGTTCCCTGCGGATCAGTTGAAGGAGCGGAAGCCCTTGCCGATGATCTCGCTGGAATTGACGATGGTGATGAAGCTGTGGGGGTCGTTCTCACGCAGGAAGTTGCGCAGCTGCAGAGCCTGCCGACGGGTGAGCACGGTGACCAGCACGCTGAGCTCGTGGTGGGTGTAGGCACCGTAGGCCTTTTCCACCGTGGCAGAACGGTTCATCTCCTTGATGATGAAGTCCAGAATGGGCTGGGGGTTGGCCGTCATGATGGTGCACACCTTGCGCAGGCGGATGTTTTCAATGGCACCGTCCACCACAAAGCTCTTGCCGATCAGGCCCAGGATGCAGTACAGGCCGGTGCCCATGCCGAAGCGCCAGGCGGCGGCCAGCACGATGAGGATGTCGCTGGCCATCAGGGCCTTGCCGATCTCCATCGAGGTATATTTGGCCAGGATCAGGGCCACAATGTCGGTGCCGCCGGTGGATGCACCGATGTCAAACACGATGGCCGCACCCAGCGCGGGCAGGAACACCGCAAACACCAGGTCCAGCATGGCATCGCCGCTCATGGACACACCCGAGGGGTACAGCCACTCGCACACCGACACGAAAAAGGACAGGGCAAAGGACGAATAGATGGTCCAGCCCATGCACTTTACGCCGAGGAACACGAACCCCAGCACCACCAGCACCAGGTTGATGATCCACATAAAGCCGCCCACATTGATCTTGGGGAACAGGTCGGCCAGCAGGATGGACAGGCCGGATGTGCCGCCAAAGGCGAAATGGTTGGGGTTCTTGAAATAGACGATGCCCACGGCGGTGAGGATCAGGCCGAGGTTGAGCTCGCCGAAGAAATTTAAATTCTTCAGCAGATTCTGCATGCTGAAGGCTTCTTTTAAACTGTTCATGGGGTTCCTCCTATATGAAATGATGCAAAATTGACCGTGCACCACGCAAAAATATACTCTCCTTCACCGATACTGTCAAGGGATGCGGCCAAAGTTGCCAAAAATGCCGGCAGAAAGCGCCTTTTGATGCTTTCTCTTGAAGAAATCACGGAAATGGTGTATTATATACCATATATGAGAAGAGGGCACACTGCTGCCCTGACAGGGGGAAACTTCATGGCTGATAAAAACTTTCTGACGGATATCATTGATGCCGACCTTGCCGAGGGCAAGATCCGCGAGATCCATACCCGCTTCCCGCCCGAGCCCAACGGCTACCTGCACATCGGCAGTGCCAAGGCCATCTACATCAACTGGTCCATTGCAAACCAGTACGGCGGCAAGTTCAACCTGCGTCTGGACGACACCAACCCCGCCCGCGAGGGTGAGGAGTACGTCAACAGCATCATCGAGGATCTGCACTGGCTGGGTGCCGACCCCAACGGCGGCATCTTCTACGGCAGCGACTACTTTGACAAGTGCTACGAGTACGCCGAGAAGCTCATCAAAGAGGGCAAGGCCTATGTGGACGACCTGAGCCGTGATGAGATGCGCGAGTACCGCGGTTCCGATGCCGGCAAGCCCTCCCGCCCCTCTCCGTGGCGGGACCGCGCCCCGGAAGAAAACCTGGACCTGTTCCGCCGGATGCGTGCAGGCGAGTTCAAAGAGGGCGAGAAGACCCTGCGTGCCAAGATCGACCTGGCCAGCCCCAACATGAACATGCGTGACCCGGCTATCTACCGCATCAAGTACGCCGAGCATCACCGCCAGGGCAGCAAGTGGTGCATCTACCCGATGTACGATTTCGCCCACCCCATCCAGGACGCCATCGAGGGCATCACCCACAGCATGTGCAGCCTGGAGTTTGAGAACCACCGCCCGCTGTACAACTGGGTCATCGAAAATATTTTTGGCACCGAATTCCCCAAGCAGCGGGAATTTGCCCGCCTGAATATGACCAATACGGTTATGAGCAAGCGCTACCTGCGTGAGCTGGTGGAGATGGGCATTGTGGACGGCTGGGATGACCCCCGGATGCCCACCCTGTGCGGCCTGCGCCGCCGCGGCTACACCGCAAGCTCCATCTTTACGTTCGTGCGGGAGGCCGGTATCTCCAAGTCCGATAACCTCATCGACATGCGCCAGCTGGAGGCCTGCATCCGCAGCGAGCTGGACCTGACCGCGCAGCGCCGCATTGCCGTGCTGGAGCCCGTCAAGCTCATCGTGGACAACTACCCCGCCGACAAGACCGAGTATTTCGATGTGGCCAACAACCCCAACCGTGAGGCCAACGATACCACCACCCGCAAGGTGGCCTTTACCAAGGAGCTGTGGATCGAGAACGAGGACTTCGCCGAGGTGCCGCCTCCGAAGTTCAAGCGCCTGACCGTGGGCGGTGAGGTCCGCCTGATGGGTGCCTATCTCGTCAAGTGCACCAGCGTGGACAAGAATGCTGACGGCAGCATTGCCGCCATCCACTGCACCGCCGATCTCGAGACGGGCAACGGAAACCCTGCCGATGGCCGCAAGGTCAAGGGCACCATCCACTGGGTGAGCGCGGCGCACTGCGTGGAGGCCGAGGTACGCCTGTACGATAAGCTCTTCACCGAGGCCAACATGAACGCCATCCCCGAGGGCAGCGATTACAAGGACTACCTCAACCCCGAGAGCGTGGTGGCACGCAAGGGCTGCAAGCTGGAAGAGGCTCTGGCCGGCGCAAAGCCGGGCGAGAAGTTCCAGTTCGTCCGCACCGGCTTCTTCACCCCGGACAGCAAGAACCCCGGCGTCTACAACCGCGTTGTCACCCTGCGTGACAGCTTCAAGCCTGCCAAGTAAGCAGCGCGGCCGGACGCAAAATTTCTCCAAAGGAGCAATTTCGATACGATGAAAAAGCATATGACCCGGAACGTGATCCTTATGGCGATCCTGGATGTGGCCCTTGGCATCGTCCTGTCGCTGTATATCGCCAGTACGGGCACTGTTCCCGCAGCCGACAACGCGGATACCTATGCCGATGGTGCCTACAGCGCCTCCGCACAGGGCTACAAAAGCGAAGTGACCGTGATGATCAACATTACGGGCGGCAAAGTGACCAACGTGCAGATCGACGCGGGCGACGAGACACCTGACGTGGGCGGCAAGGCGGCGGAAAGCCTTGCCCGCAGCCTGCTGGATGCCGGCGGCACGGCAGGTGTGGACACGGTCTCGGGTGCTACCATGACCAGCAACGCGGTGCTGTCCGCTATGGATGCCTGCCTTGCACAGGCCGTGCAGGAATAACGCTTTGATTTGGACTGCTGCACGGCGAGACTGTGCGGCAGTTTTTTGTTGTGAGAGAGTTTTTTATGTTTCTGGATGTTCTGCCTTTCAAAAACGATACGGCCCGCCTCGTCCGCATGTATGGGGACGAGCCCTGCATCACCCTGCCGGAGGCTCTGCCCGCCCCGGAGGGGGGCATGCTGACCATCACCGAGCTGGGGGATTACTGCTTCTCCGAGAAGCCCCGCGGTCTGCCTGCGCCGGAAGAGCTCTGCCGCTATGCGGTGGAGCCGGACGGCACCGCGCGCCTCCTGCGGGCCTTTGGACGCGATCTGCCGGGCGCTTCTCATGCCCGGTATGATCTGGACTTCGGGGACGGAGAAGCCTCTACTGCCGCCCGGAGCGGGGAAGAAGCCCTCCATCCCCTTTGCGGCAGCTTTCTGGAGGAACTGGTCCTGCCCGGGAGCCTGCGGGTCATCGGGAGCTGTGCCTTTTACAACTGCCGCCGCCTGCGCCGCCTTTCGGCCGGGGCGGGGGAGCTGACCATGGGCAGCGATGTCTTCCTCAACTGCTTTGCACTGGAAACGCTGGTCATCCGGGCCCGGCCGGAGCAGGCCACCGGCCTGTTTGCGCTGGTGGCCTGCATTACCGAGGCGGTGCAGGCGCTATTCTGGCCAGAGGGAGAGGCCCGGCCCCTCGCGGGTCTGTGGTACCCCGCCTACTGGGAAGACATTGAGGAGACTCCCGCGCACATTCTGCTCCACACGTTTTCGGGGCAGGGGTACCATTACCGACAGTGCTTTTTGAATGGGAAATTCCTCCCGGTCGAATACGACGCCATCTTCCCGCAGGGGCACGACGCGGATGACGCCAACATTATGGCCATGCTCTGCTTTGACCGTCTGCGCTGGCCCTGGAGCCTGAGCAGTGCCGCTGCCGAGCATTACCGGGCTTTTCTGGCGGCCAACACGGGCCGGGTGCTTGCCCGGCTGCTGAAAGCGCAGGACATGGACGGCCTGCGGGCCCTGCTGGCGCTGGATGTGTTTGATAAAGACGCCTTTGCCGCGGGTGCGGCGTTGGCGGCCAAGGCCGACAACGCTTCTGCTGCCGCTCTGCTGGCCGACGCCGAGCACAAAAAGTTTGCGGCCCGGCCCAACAAAAAGAGGTACGATTTTGATTTCTGAAAAGGAAAAATTCTTCGACCCGCGCAAGCCGTTCGAGTCCAAACGGCCCGAGACCCATGAGGAGTGGCAGGCGCGGATGGGCGGCGAGGTGCTGGCCGTGGTGCGCAGCGGGCTGTATCTGGACTTCCGATTTCTGGATATGGCCCTCTCGGCCCTGAGCCCAACCCCGGACGAGCGGTGCGGGGTGCTGGCCACCGATGGCCGCATCCTCTGCTACCAGCCCAGCGCCCTGCTGCGGCTGTACAAGGAAAACCCGAAATACCTCAACCGCCTGTACTTACACACGGTGTTCCACTGCATCTTCCGCCACCTGTGGACCAAAGGGCGGCGGGACAAGCGCCTGTGGCACCTGGCCTGTGACATCGCGGTGGAAAATGTCATCGACGGGCTGGGCCGCAAAAGCGTCCGGCGCCCGCTGAGCTATGTCCGTCAGCACGCCTATGAGGAGATCAAAGCCGAGCAGAAAGTGGTGGCGGCAGCACCTACCTACCGCTGGCTGCTGGGCCAGACACCTGGCGTGCTCCGCCAGCTGGAGCGGGAGTTCTACACCGACGACCACCGCCTCTGGCCCAAGGACGCCCCGGAGCAGCCCCAGCAGATGCCCACGCCCCTGCCCCAGAAGACCTGGCAGAAGATCGGGGAGCGGATGCAGACCGAGCTGGAGCTGCGGGATAAAGAGGCGGGCGAGGGGGCCGACGCGCTCAAGGAGCAGGTCAAGGCCGCCAACCGCAGCCGCCGCAGCTACAAAGATTTCCTGCGCCGGTTCTGCATCACCCGGGAGGAAGTGCACCTTGACCCGGATGAATTTGATCTGAACTTTTATACCTACGGCCTTTCGGTCTACGGCAACATGCCTCTCATTGAGCCGCTGGAGACCCGGGAAAGTAAGAAAATCGAGGAGCTGGCCCTCGTCATTGACACCAGCTATTCCACCTCTGGCGAGCTGGTGCGGGCGTTCCTGGCCGAGACCTACACCCTGCTGAAAGGGCGGGAAAATTTCTTCCACCGGATGAACCTGCACCTGATCCAGGCGGACAACACCGTCCAGCAGGACCTGCTCATCCGCAATGAAGACGAGCTCATCCATGCCATGAACCATTTCCAGCTGCGGGGCGGCGGCGGAACGGATTTCCGCCCGGCGTTCGAGTATGTTGATCGCCTGTGTGCCGAAAAGCAGTTCACCAACCTGCGGGGCCTGCTCTACTTTACGGACGGAATGGGCACCTACCCGGCCCGCCGCCCGCCGTATGAAGCCGCGTTCCTCTTTCTGGGAGAGCGGTTCGACGATGCCAATGTGCCGCCCTGGGCCATGAAAGTGGTGCTGGACGAGGAAGAGTTTGCGGGCCCGGCGGCCCGGTCGGCTTCGGCGCTGGCCGAGGCCATGAGCGAGGAGGACGACCTCTACCGCGACCTCAATAATTCGTGAATCACAATGCGTGAGGAGTTTGCTATGAACATCAAACGTGCCAAAGAAGAAATTGAGCATACCGTCAAGGCATACCTGGCCAAGGATGCTCTGGGCGAGTACGCCATCCCGGCCATCCGCCAGCGGCCCATCCTGCTGATGGGCCCTCCGGGTATTGGCAAAACGCAGGTCATGGAGCAGGTGGCCCGGGAGTGCGGTGTGGCGCTGGTGGCCTACACCATCACCCACCACACCCGCCAGAGCGCCGTGGGCCTGCCCTTTATCCGCCAGCGCCATTATGGCGACAAGGATGTCTCTGTGACGGAATACACCATGAGCGAGATCATCGCCAGCGTGTACGCCAAGATGGAGGCCACCGGCCTTTCTGAGGGCATCCTCTTCATTGATGAGATCAACTGTGTGTCCGAGACGCTGGCCCCCACCATGCTGCAGTTCTTGCAGTGCAAGACTTTTGGCAACCAGGCGGTGCCGGCAGGCTGGGTCATCGTGGCGGCAGGCAACCCGCCGGAGTACAACAAATCCGTCCGGGATTTCGATATCGTCACCCTGGACCGTGTCCGCCGGATGGACATTCAGCCCGACCTCTCGGTCTGGAAAGATTACGCCCGCGGGGCCCGCATCCACAGCGCCATCCTGAGCTATCTGGAGCTGCACCCGCAGAACTTCTACCAGATCAACGCCGATGTGGACGGCACCCAGTTTGTCACCGCCCGCGGCTGGGAGGACCTTTCCAACCTGCTGGACACCTACGAGACGCTGGGCCTGAAAGCAGACGAAGACCTCATCCGGGAGTACATCCAGCACCAGAAGATCGCCGAGGACTTCTCGGCCTACCTTGACCTCTACTACAAGTACCGCGACGATTACGGTGTGGAAGACATTCTGGCCGGGCAGGTTAAGCCTGTTGTCTACGCGCGGCTCCTCAACGCGCCCTTTGATGAGCGTCTGAGCCTGGTCAGCCTGATCCTGGCGGGCCTTGATACCCGCTTCACGGCCTCCCGCCAGCAGGACGCCGTGGCCGATGCCTGCTATGCGTTCCTGCGGCAGGCCAAGCAGGGTTTTGCCACGGTGCCGGAGGATATCCCGGACGGCCCGGCGGTCTATTTCAGCCAGATGGTGGCCGATTACGACGCCGAGACCCAGAAGCAGCGGGCCGCCGGCCTGCTGAGCCGGGACGCGCTGAACACCCGCCTGCGGGTGTATGCCGTTCTCCGTGCCTGGGAGGCGGAGCTCCGCCGTGCCAAGGCCGTGAGCACGCAGCCCGCGTTTGACCTGCTCCGCACCCAGTTCCAGAGCCTTGCCGAGGAGCGGGAGAATGCCCAGAACACAGCTTCCGCCGCGCTGGAAGCCGCCTTCGATTTTATGGAGCAGGCCTTTGCCGAGAGCCAGGAGATGGTGGTGTTCGTCACCGAGCTGACCCTCTCGCCCGCGGCCCATGCGTTCATTACCGAGAACGGCTGTGAGAGGTACTTCCAGTACAACAAGGACCTGCTGCTGGACCACCGCAAAGCGGCCCTCCAGCAGGAGCTGGCGGCGGAAGAGCGGCGCCACGGCGGCATCTGAGCCGTTTCAAAATGTAAGAGAAAACGCCAAAAGGCGGCATCCTCCCGTGCAGAGGATGCCGCCTTTTTTGGAGAAGAAGATTGGAAATGTCGCTTGAAAAAAGAACTCAGACCAGCCCGGTGACCTGGGGCAGGACCATGGACACTGCCGGGATGTAGATGACCAGCAGCAGGCCCAGGATGATGGCTGCATAGTACATGAGCATGTAGGGCATCACCTTGGCCAGCGTGGTGCGGCCCACCTTGATGCCCACGAACAGGGCGTTGCCCACCGGGGGCGTGATGTTGCCGATGCAGAGGTTGTACACGAGGATAAGGCCGAAATGGATGGGATGCATCCCGAAGCTCTGACAGATGGGCAGGAACAGCGGGGTGAAGATCAGGATGGCCGGGGTGACGTCCATAAACGTGCCTGCCACCAGAAGGATGACGTTCATGATCAGGAGGATGATGTACTTATTGCTGGTCAGGCTGAGCAGAGCGGCTGCCACGGCGTCCGGGATCTGTAAAAAGGCCATGACCCAGCCCAGAATGTTGGAGACACCCACCAGGAAGACGACCATGCCGGACATCTTGGCAGAGTCCACAATGATCTTCCACAGGCTCTTAAGATTGATGGAGCGGTAGCAGAATGCCAGGATGAGGGCGTAGACCACGGCGATGGCCGAGCCCTCGGTGGCGGAGAAGATGCCGCCCACGATGCCGCCGATGACCACGATGATCAGCGAGAGGGAGGGCAGAGCGCGCAGGGTGCAGACGCCGAGGTTCTTCCAGTCAAATTTGCCCGGGGTGCCTTTATAACCCAGATGCTTTGCCAGCAGGACACCCACGATGCAACAGCACAGCGCCCAGATGATGCCGGGGATGTAACCGGCCATGAACAGGGCAGCCACCGAGGTTCCGCCGGAGGCCAGCGAGTACGTAATAAGGGCGTTGGACGGCGGGATCAGCAGGCCGGAGCAGGCGGAAGCGGAGTTGGTGGCGGCGGTAACGGCGGGGTCATAGCCCTGCTCCTCGGCACCGTCGCGGATCATGGAGCCAACGGCGGCAGCGGCAGCCGAAGCGGAACCGGAGATAGCGCCGAACAGGGCGTTGGTGCCAATGTTGGTGATGAGCAGGGCACCGGGCAGCTTGCCCAGAATGGACATCACGAAATCTACCAGGCGCTTGGCAATGCCGCCTTGGTTCATGATGTTGCCCGCCAGGATGAAGAACGGGATGGCCGTCAGGCTGAATTTGCTCATGCCCACAAAGGTGCGCTGGGCGGCCGTCAGCACGGCAACGTTCAGGTCAATGGACGAGAGAATGGCCGTCAGAGAAGAAACGGCGATGGCGTACGAGATGGGCACGCCCAGAAACAGCAGTGCCAGCAGCACTGCCAGAATGACCATTAAAGCTTGGATCGCCATAAATTAACCCTCCTTTTTGGCTGCATTGCGGGCAGCGTCGGCCTCTTCGGCTTCCACTTTGGCAATGGCGCTGGTGGCTTCGTCGGAGGCATCCAGCGAGATGGTGCCGTTGGCAATGCCCACAATGTTCAGGATGGAGTACAGAAGGATGACCACGCCGCAGACGGGCATGACCCAGTAGAATACACCGACTGCCACGCCAAGCGAGGAGGTCTGCTGGCCCATGGCCAGCTTGGAGACCTGAAAGCCGCCAAAGACGAGGATGGAGGCGGAGAAGAGGAAAGCCACTACTTCCCAGATGATATGGAACGCCTTGCGCAGGGGCGGGCTCATCCGATCCACCAGCACGGGAATATTCATGTGGCCGCGCTCGCCGGAGATGAGGGTCGCGCCCAGCATGGTGCTCCAACCGAAGATGTAGCCCACCAGCTCCTCCGACCAGGTGGAGGGAGAACTAAAGATATAACGGACAATGACCTGATAGGTGGTCAGGATGACCATGACCGACATGCTCAGGCCTGCCAGAAGTTCCAGGACCCGGTTGAGGGCCGTTCTCAGTTTTTCCATGTTGCTCCCTCCTTAATTCGTGGATGTGTATTCCGCGTTGTACTCCTGGATCAGGTCGTACACGGGCTGCAGTTCCGGGTTGGCGGAAAGCACTTCGCTGTGCAGGGGAGCCATCGCTTCCTGGAACGGAGCGGTGTCCGGGTAAAGGAAGTTGACGTGCTGGTCGTTTTCCGCCTTATCCTTGGCGGCGGCCACGGCGTCCTCCCAGGCGGCCCGCTCTGTCTCGTTGACGATCTGGAAGCCCTCCTCAAAGATGGAGCGCTCCTCGTCGCTCAGGTTCTGCAGGAATTCGTAGTTGGCCACCAGCAGGTCCGGCACCATCTGGTGCATATCGTAGGAGTAGTATTTGCAGATGTCGCCGTGGCCGTTGTCGGTCAGGGCCAGCTCGTTGTTTTCGGCACCGTCCAGGATACCGGCCTGCAGAGCCGTGTACACATCACCGAAGCCCATGGGGGTGGCCGTGCCGCCCAGCAACCGCATCATTTCCACGTTGGTGGGGGACTGCTGCACGCGAATTTTGAGGCCTTTCAGGTCAGAGGGTTGGTTGATGGGGGTCTTGACGGTGTAGAAGTTGCGGGTGCCCGCGTCCAGCCAGGTGACCGTCTCCAGACCGGCCTTGGAAGTGGTCTTGAAGATGGGGGCTGTTACCTCCGGGTCGTCCATGGCGGCATGGTAGGCCTCCTCGCTGGAGAATAGATACGGCAGGTTGAAAATCTGGTACTGGGAGCTGAACGTCTCCATGATGGCGTTGGAGGCCACCACAAAGTCGATGGCGCCCGTCTGGGTCAGCTGTACCATTTCGGTTTGGCTGCCCAGCAGCTCGCTGGGGTAGACCTCCACGCGGTACTTGTCGCCCAGCTTGCTGTTGATATGCTCCGCAAAGGCGGTCAGGCCCAGGTGATCCGGGTGGCTGGCCGACTGCACGTGGCCGATGCGGATGACCCGGCGGTCATCGCTCCCGGCCCCCTTGCCGCAGCCTGTCAGGAGCAGCCCGCTGGCCAGAGCGGTGGTGCCCATCAGGGATAGAAACTTTCTTCTCTTCATGAAATCAGCATCCTCCTTTTGCTTTTCGGTGTTTCTGGCATCATTGTAGCAAAGAGTCCACCGCAGAAAAACAGGAATTTTTTGTGATGAGCAGGACAATTTTGACATTGTTGTATCCATGCACGATTTTTGGCTAAGACGTGGCAAAACTTTGCGGTATAACGCTATAAAACTAAGAATCTTAACTTTGAAACAAGGCGAAAAGAAGCTGAGAATATTTGCTGAGATGAATTTAAGAGTGCTTTTTATAGGATGGATAAAACTTCTC
>ENA-UEQX01002039-UEQX01002039.1-human-gut-metagenome-genome-assembly--contig:-NODE-2039-length-11797-cov-12.376024_pt1 | contig 11797 bp, 9 predicted proteins | sample MGYA00242952_ERZ507952 | MGnify/ENA primary metagenome ERZ507952 (study PRJEB26167, sample SAMN06115425) | human gut metagenome | host: Homo sapiens | place: China:Sichuan | collected 2015-04-07... | reverse complement strand
GGAAAGCCCTGTGAACTTTGAGGTGGGCGCTTTTGCCGGAGAAAAGCTGGTGGGGGAGTTTGGTGTTGCACAGGTGCGGCCGCATATCAAATACCGCCATCGTGCCGTAGTAGGCATCTCCGTACGGAAAGATCACTGGGGTTGTGGTCTGGGCAGCTATCTGATGCAGTTGGCCATTGACCAGACCCGTACCAACGGCTTCGAACAGCTGGAACTGGGGGTGTACAGCGATAACGCCCGTGCCATCCATCTCTATGAGAAGTTTGGGTTTGAGCGCTATGGCATCCAGCCCAGGGCCTTTAAACTGAAAGACGGCACCTACCGGGATGAGATCATCATGGTGAAGATGCTGTGACCTGAAAAGGACAAAATAAAATCTCCCACTGACGGGGTTCGATGTCGTCAGTGGGAGATTTTTATCGTTTTACGGTCAAACCGTGAAAACCTCAGATTTTGGCTTCGCTGTTGTGCTCAGCCTTTTTGTAAGCAGAGAAGGAGTGGAACACAATGTTCAGGCCCAGAACGATCAGCAGGACAGCCAGGATCAGCTGCAGGCCGTTGGCAATGAACACGGCACCCCAGGTGGTCTCGCCAGCAGGAATGCTAACAGAAGCGGCGGTGCTGATGGCCTTGACCATGGCGATCAGGCGCTGCACCAGAGCGGTGAAGGTGACGCACAGCATGATGATCAGCGGGGGGAACAGCATCTTGTTGCTGCGGCCGGTGACCTTCAGGAAAACGCACAGGGTAGCCAGAACCAGAGCGCTCAGCAGCTGGTTGGCGGAACCGAACAAAGGCCAGATGTTTGCGTAGCCAATCTTGGTCAGCAGGAAGCCGAAGGCCAGAGTGAGGAAGGTGGAGAAGTAGACGTTGCAGAACAGCTTGCGCCAGCCCTCAGCGTGCTCCATGTCGTCCACACTGAACAGCTCCTGGAAGCTCATGCGGCCGATACGGGCCACAGCATCCAGACTGGTCAGAGCCAGAGCGGAAACACACATCGTCATAAAGACCGTTGCTGCATAAGCGGGAACGCCGAACATCTCGAAGAAACCGGCAACACCACGGCTGAAGATCTGGAACGGGGTGCCTGCAGCGGGGGTGCCGTCCGCAGCGGCGGCAGCACCGGCAACGCACAGGGCCAGAACAGCCAGCAGGCTTTCCAGAATCATTGCACCATAGCCAACCTTCAGCATATCCTTCTCGTTCTCAACAGTCTTGGAGGAAGTACCGGAGGAGACCAGGCTGTGGAAGCCGGAAACAGCACCACAGGCAACGGTGACGAACAGGATGGGGAACATGGTACCCAGCTTCTCGTTGGTGAAGCCGGTGTAAACGGGCAGATTCATGGTGGGGTGTGCAACGACCAGACCAACCACAGCGCCTGCGATCATGGCAACAAACATGAAGGTGGTCATGTGGTCCCGGGGCTGCTTCAGCAGCCACATGGGAAGCACGGCGGCAAAGAAGATATAAACGAAGGTGATATAGCTCCATGCGGCCTTGCCCAGGATGATAGGCAGATTTGCGCCAATGACAAAGGACAGCACGATGAAAACGATGCTGATGACGCTCTCCTTCCAACCGGAGAAGTTGAACTTCTTCTGGATCAGTCCAAAGACCACAGCGAAGAGCATGAACATGATGGAGACCATGCCGGCAGCGCCGTTGGTCTGAGCAGCGTCCACCAGAGCGCCGTCTGCGCCATAAGCATTGAAGGTGCCAGCGACCATGTCAGCAAACGCTGCAATAACGATGCCGCAGAACAGCCAGCAGAACAGCAGGAACAGCTTGCGGCCAGTCTTGCCGATATACTTTTCGATCAGCATACCCATGGACTTGCCGTCATTCTTTACAGAAGCATACAGAGCGCCGAAGTCGGTAACAGCACCAAAGAAAATGCCGCCCAGCAGGACCCACAGCAGAACAGGCAGCCAGCCAAAGGCAGCAGCCTGAATGGCACCAGTAACAGGGCCGGCACCTGCAATGGAGCTGAACTGATGTGCAAAAACGGTCCAGCCGTTGGTGGGAACGTAATCCCGGCCGTCCTCATGGACGACCGCAGGAGTCTTGGCGGTAGGGTCGATGCCCCACTTGTTTGCCAGCCAGCGTCCGTAGAGGGTGTAAGCACCAAACAGACACACGGCTGCGATCAAAACGATGACCAGCGTGTTCATTTCTTTTACCTCTTTCCTTTGCTTTTCATGCGGCAAAGAGGTCACGCTGTGGCTCCTTTGCCTGAAAATTGTGTATACTTTATCCCCATTTTCATAATTTGTCAATATATTTCGGAGCAGTTCAGAGGATGTGCTAATTCGACAGAAAATCCGGCAATAAATTTTAGGTGATTTTATTTCACTTGTGAAGAGAAGAAAACTGTGGACACGTTGAATTGAAAACGATTCACGCAAAAGACTTGACTTTCACACTTTCGTGTGCTAAAGTGATAGCATAATATGATTCTTTCTGTCAGAAGTTCCGGCGTTTGCCGCAGAGGAGACCGCAATGACTGAGAAAAATTCCAGAAAAAACGAGACCGTAGATGCACTGTTCGATGCCATCCTGAGCCTTGAGAGCCGGGAGGAGTGCTATGCTTTTTTTGAGGATCTGTGCACAGTAAAGGAAATCTCCGATATGGCACAACGGCTGGAAGCGGCAAAGCTGCTGCTTGGCGGCCGCACCTATGACCAGATCGTGAAAGAGGTAGAGATCAGCACGGCGACCATCAGCCGTATCAATCGCTGTATCCAATACGGAACCGGCGGTTACCAGAGCGTAATTGAAAAGATCTCTGCACAGGAGAAAAAGCAGTAACGGCTGCACGGCAGGGGACATAGGATGGGGTACACCTTATATAGAAAGGATGAGTCCCCTATGGCAACGATCAATTGTCCCACCACGCTGGAATGTCCGGCCCTGCCCCGTGTTACCCTGAGTCAAGCTGTGATCGATCTGATGGAAAGTATCGCGCTGCAGGAAAGTGCTCTGAGCCACATCCTCTGCGCCGAGAGCCAGAAGATGAAAACCGCACTCGCCATGAACGAGATCGACCTGTGCAAGCTGCTGGAAGTGAACGATTCGGCCACCAACATGGTGCACGCCGTGGCAAATCTGGAGCTGGTGCTGAAGGAAAAGCTGGAGTTTATCTCCAATAACCTCTATTATCCCTCCGCTGATAACGGCGCTGCAGCCCAATAAGCCTGCACGACCCCCTGCCTGTCCGCATTCTGGCGGGCAGGCATTTTGCGTTTTAAGGCCAGATTGTGACCGATTTGTATAAAAAGAATAAAAACGATTTGTTGGAATTGCTGAAAGCGCAATTCTGTGCTATACTATACCGTGTATATGTGTGAAAGAGAGGGAAACGAACTTGCAGCACTATGACGTGATCTTATTTGACGTGGACGGAACCCTGATCGATTCCGCCCCCGGCATCCTGAATACACTGGAAGAAGTTTTTACCAAGATGGGCGTGGATGTCACCCATGTGAACCTGCGGCGCTATCTGGGGCCGCCGCTCCGCAAGAGTTTTGGAGAGCATTTTTCTGACCCTGCAAAAATCGAGGAGGCCACCGAGCTCTATCGGGAGAGTTACCGCGAAAAGGGCAGCCATGAGGGTACGGCCTACCCCGGTGCGGCAGAGATGCTGCGCCGCCTGAAAGAGGCAGGATTTGTGCTCTGCACCGCAACCTCCAAGCCGACTGTGGTGGTGACCCCCATTCTGGAAGAACAGGGACTGGCCCCTTACTTTGATTTCATCGGCGGCGCGTCCATGGATGAGAGCCGGGATACCAAAACGGAAGTGGTGCGCTATGTTCTCACCCAGCCCTGTGTGCAGGGCAAGCGGGTGCTGATGGTGGGCGACCGCAACGATGATATGCGCGGTGCTGCTGATTGCGGGCTGGATGCCGCCGGTGTCCTGTATGGCTACGGCAGCAGGGAAGAACTGGAGCCCTTTGGCCCGGTGCTGCTGGCGGAAAGTTGTGAAGAACTGACGGACAAGCTCCTGGCCTGCCGTGCAAACGGTTGAACGATAGGATAAGTGGTGAATATAACATGAATCATAAGAATCAATCGGACAAACAGTCTATGACATCGCTGCAGCGGCAGGCCGTTCTGGTCTGTGTGGTCTGCGCACTGGCGGCTTTGCTGACCGTAGGCATCACCCTGACCCTGCTCAAACGGGGAAAACCGGAAACGCCCGGCACACCCGCAGACTCCGTGCCGACGGACACCACCGGGGACGGTGAAAGCACAGATCTTGCCAATCACTATCAGATCGATAACACCTCCAGTGCGCTACTGGCTGAAACAGCGGATGCGGGCACGGAATATCTGGACAGCACCCTGTTTCTGGGAGATTCCAACACCGTGCGTCTGTATAACAACGGCCTGATCTCCTTGCAGCAGTTCTGTGCCAAGGAGGGCATTGGCACCCAAGTGGCCCTGAACGAAGGAATCGTCACCTTTAAGAATGACACCACCCACTACACCATCGCACAGGCAGTGGCAAAAATGAAGCCCCGCCGTGTTGTGATGACCTTTGGCACCAACGACACCGGCATGGAGGTGGCTGATTTTATCAGCAACTATACCGCGCTGGTGCAGGCCATTCAGGAGGCTTACCCCTACACCGATATCATCGTGAACACGGTGCCTCCTATCCCGGAGAATCACTCCAATTACCCCCACATGGATCAGGCCAAGATCGATGATTTTAACATGGCGCTGCTCAACATGTGTGAACAGCTGGGGGTCAGATTTCTGAATACGGCGGAGGTCCTCAAGGGAGAAAATGGCTACGGCCAGCCGGATTACTACACGGATGGTGATATCCACCTCAAAAGCGCCGGTCTCAAGGCTGCGCTGAACTATCTGCGCACCCACGCCTACCAGACCGAGGATCGCCGCCCGGACACCAATAATATCCCCACCCGCACACTGGAATATGTATCCAACCCCAGCTCGGCGGTGCAGGCCCCCAGCTCGGAAGAACCCGCTTCTTCCAGCGAGAGCGAAAGCGTCAGCAGCTCTGAGACTGCCAGCGTCAAGTTTGAGGCCCGTTATCAGGTGGAAAAGAGCGGCGGCGGCACCCTGAGCTGTGGGAACGAGAGCGGCAAGACCAGCCTGACATACGGCATCACAGATGCATCCCAGTCGCTGACTGTCACGGCCACCCCTGCGGAGGGCCATGTGTTCGTCAAGTGGAGCGACGGCGTAACCAGCAAGACCCGTACCGATACCGGCTTCAAGCAGAATCTGGACGTGACAGCCGTGTTTGCAGCTGCTTCCGTTCACATCTCGGAAGGCAAGGCTTCCGCCGGCTCCTATGTTTTTAAGGCCGCGCTGGAGGGCAAATATGCCAAGAGTGAAAACCTGCATTGGTTCGCCAACGGTCAGGAAGTGAAGGAGGCCGCAGGCCGGACAACGGTCACCGTGTCCGCTTCGGCCATCACCAGCGGCAGCTATAAGATCTATGCGGTGGTCGTGTACAACGACTGCGCCGTGGTCAGCAATGCGCTGACCATTACGGTCAGCCCGGAGCCTGCCTCCAGCTCAAATTCCGGCAGCTCTTCTACTTCTTCCGGCAGTACATCCGCGTCCTCTTCGGAGAGCGGCAAGTCTGAGAGCTCGAGCAGCAGTTCTTCCCACAGCACGGCGGAAAGTGAGAGTAAGAGCGAATCCAAGAGCGAGAGCACCTCTTCTTCTCACAGCAGCTCAGAGAGTAAGGCAGAGAGCACTTCGTCCTCCAGCAGTGCTGCCTCTGAGAGCAAAACGGAATCCGAAGAGCAGACCAACAGTGAATCGGTCTCCGCTTCGGTTGAAAATGATATTGGGCCCGCAGAGGCGCCTTCCGCTTCCACCGAAGCAGAGGCCAGCCGGTAAACCTTTTTCTGTCTGCCCGCATAGGCTGGGCAGAAGGGAGGGAGCCGGATGTTCTGTGAAGAGATCAAGATCCCCGGGCTGCCCGGTGAGGGAACTGTGACCGATGGCAGTGTGGATTGGTATGAAATGGACTGGGAGAATATGGACAACGGCGTGACCGAGGAGCAGATGCCCAGAAACGTTGACAAACCCTGCACCGCGCAAGATCCGTGCACGGACAATTCCCCGGTGCAGACCGATGATGAAACCTATGAGATAGTTCAGGAATAACCGGAAGCCAGCTCTGCCGGGGCGGGGCTGGCTTCTCGCTGTTCTTTTGATCTGGGAAAAATTCCCCGATGATCGGGGACAAGCGTCCCGGAAAATGACACAAGCATGAAAGAGGGGTAACGAACCATGGCAAAATACTATTGTGTTCTGTTTGATGCAGACAATACGCTGCTGGATTTTGATGCAGCGGAAAACAAGGCGCTGGCTGACACCCTGCGGGAGTACGGCATTGAGCCGGATGCCGAGACGGTGCAGACCTACCGCACCATCAACGAAGAGCTCTGGCGGCAGCTGGAAAAGGGCCAGATCCGCCGGGATAAGCTGATGGGGGAGCGGTTCACCCGCTTTCTGAAGGCAGTGAATGCCGCAGGCAACGGTGTGGAGATGAACAAATTCTATCTGGATCAGCTCTCTACCCACCCTGACCTGACATCTCCCAATGTGCTGGACGTGCTCCGGGAGCTTTCCGAAGTGGCAACATTGGCTGTAGTGACCAATGGCTTTGACCGGGTGCAGGGCCGCCGTGTGCGGGAATCCGGCATTCTGGATTTTGTGGAGGATGTGTTCGTTTCTGAAAAAATGGACAGCGAAAAGCCCAACCGCAAGATTTTTGATGCCGCGCTCCGTGCGCTGGGCGTGGAGAACCGTGAGCACGTGCTGATGGTGGGCGACAGCCTGAGCAGTGATGTGCAGGGCGGTGTGAACGCCGGGCTGGATACCTGCTGGTATAACCCCAACCACGCCGAGAATCCCGGCAAGGTCGTGCCTACCTATGAGATCAGCAGCCTGGAAGAGCTTTATCCGCTGGTGATGGAGCCGGAGGAACTGGCCAATGTGGGCCTGAAGAATCGCCGCCACCAGCTGTAATGCGGTGCGGCCTGTGTGAGAGATTGGAAAACGAACAATGCTGATACATTTGGAAAAGCTGGGCAAGAGCTTTGGCGAGAAGATCGTCCTGCATGATGTCACGGCCAGTGTCGAACGGGAGGACCGCATCGGCATCGTGGGCCAGAACGGCGCAGGCAAAACGACCCTGCTGAAGATCCTGACCGGCGAATATACGGACTACGAGGGTGAGTTCAGTGTGACCCATGGTGTGACGCTGGGCTATCTGGAACAGAATGCAAAGCTCGACCCCACGTTGGATATCTATGGCGAGATGCGTTCCTGCTTTGCCCATGTGCTGGATGCCATGGCCCAGATGCAGGTCCTGGAGCGCAGAATGGCCGCCAGCCCGGAGGATGCCTCTCTGCTGGAACAGCACGATGCCTTGCAGAACATCATCGATGCTGCTGATGGCTACAATATGGATGTCAACATCAAAAAGGTGCTGTCTGGTATGGGGTTTGCGCAGGATACCTGGACGAAGAATATCGCTGTGCTTTCAGGCGGTGAGCTGATGCGCCTTCGTCTGGCAAAGCTGCTGTTGGAGAAGCCGGATGTCCTGATCCTGGACGAGCCCACCAACCACTTGGATTTTGCCACCATGGAATGGCTGGAGAATTACCTCAAGGGCTATTCCGGTGCCGTGCTGGTCGTCAGCCATGACCGCTATTTCCTGGACAATATCTGCACCAGGATCTGGGAGGTCTCCTTCCAGACCATGACCACTTATAAGGGCAACTTCTCAGCCTATCTGCCTCAGAAGGAAGCTGCCGATGCCCTGCGCCAGAAGCAGCACGATGCAGATGTAGCACTGGCTGAAAAGCTGCAGGATTATGTAGACCGCAATCTTGTGCGCGCTTCCACCACCAAGATGGCCCAGAGCCGCCGCAAACAGCTGGAAAAGCTGGAGATCACGGAAGCGCCAAAGGATGAAACAAACCAGCTCAAGTTCCGCTTTGAGTATGATGTGGAGCCGTGGAACGAGCTGGTGCTGATGAAGAACCTGACCATCAGGATCGGGGAGCGCACTCTGCTGGAACCCTTTACCTATACAGTCTGCCGGGGTCAGCGGCTGGTGATCGCAGGCCCCAACGGTGCGGGCAAATCCACCCTGATGCAGGTGCTGGATGGTAAGCGCCGCCCCTCTGGCGGCATGGTACGGCTGGGTACGGGAGCCCGGCCCAGCATTTTTGCCCAGCAGCAGAACCGTTTGGGACAGGGCCGGGTGATCGATGTCATCTGGAACAAGTATCCCCGGATGACGGAGCTGGAAGTGCGCAGCCATCTGGCAAAGCTGGGTTTCCGGGGCGAGACAGTGTTCAAGCCCTGCGAGGCACTTTCGGGCGGCGAGCTAGCCCGCCTGCGCTTTGCTGAGATCGTGCTGGAGCGGCCCAATCTGCTGTTTCTGGACGAGCCCACCAACCACCTGGACATCTACACCCGCGAAAACCTGACAGAAGCCCTGATGGCATACACCGGGACGCTGCTCATGGTCACCCATGACCGCCATCTGATGAACAGTCTGGGCTGTCCCATCCTCTATCTGGAAGATGGCAAGGCCACCCTGTATCCGAGCTACGATGCCCTGATGGGCCGTGCCGCTCCTGCTGCCACTCCGGAAAAAACCGGGGATCAGCCCGCCAAGGCCGGTTACGGCAAAGAGCAGCGCCGCCGCCGCGCGGAGCTGCGGGCCAAGATCAAGGCTTGCGAGGATGAAATGGAAGCCTGCGGGGCAAGGGAAGTGGAGCTTGACAATGAGATCAACTCCCCGGAGGTCTACAATGACCCCGATCTACTCCGCCAAAAGAGCGATGAGCTCAGTGATCTGCGCTTCCATCAGGAGGAGCTGTTTGCTGCCTGGGAAAAGGCGATGGAAGAGCAGGAGCAGTACGAACAGGCTGCTGGTGAAGAATGATCCGCTGCAAAGGAGAACAATGATGCCTCATAACCGCCGCAATTACAACAAAACGCACAGCATCGCCCTTTCAGGTCTGCTGTTTGCTCTGGCGATGGCGCTTTCCTTCATCGAGGGCACATTGGTCATCCCCGGGCTTTTGCCAGGCATGAAGCTGGGTCTGGCGAATATTGTGGTGATGTATGCCCTGTTCTTCATGGGACCAAAACAGGCCCTTGTGCTGGATGTGCTGAAGGCGTTCTTCGTCTTTCTGGTCTCCGGCTGGACGGCAGGTTTTCTTTCCCTCTGCGGCGGTCTGCTCTCGCTGCTGGTGATGTGGCTGCTCTACTATCACTGCCCACTGCGGCCCACATGGTTCATCCTGTCAGTCTGCGGCGCGCTGGCCCACAACATCGGCCAGCTGCTGGGAGCCAGTGTCATCCTTTCCACAGCAGTGTCCCTTTACTATGCACCGGTCATGCTGGTGCTGGGCCTTGTGATGGGAATGCTCACCAGTGTCACCCTGCGGGCCATGCTGCCTGCGCTGGGACGGCTGGGTTATAATATCCAGGAAAACCGCAAAGGATGAGCTGCCCGGTTGCAACCGGGGCTGGAATCCGATATAATAAATCAAATCTGAATTTTTACCCAACAAAAAAACTGCCCACGGGATAGCGCACTTTGGCGCGGGGCAGCTGGGAGGTATGAGTTTATGTCTGAAAAAGTGACTGTCAAGGTGGAGCGCAATATCCTCCATCTTCCCGCCATTGCCCTGCGTGGGCTGGTGGTGTTCCCCAACAACCTGCTGCATTTTGAGGTAGGTCGTGACAAGAGCATTGCCGCTGTAGAATGGGCCGTGCGGAATAAATCTGAGGTGTTCCTCATTGCGCAGAAGGATATGAAGGCTGAGGACCCCAAGGCAGAGGAGATGTACCAGTACGGCGTTGTGGCCGAGATCAAGCAGGTCATGCGTGTTTCGGATGATCTGGTGCGCATTCTGGTGGAGGGAAAGTTCCGCGCCAAGCGCACCGAGCTGGATACCGAAGGCAGCTTCCTGCTGGCATCGGTGCGGCCGGCTCCTGTGCGCCCCATCAAGGCAGAGGAAGAGACCGAGGCGGAGGCCCTGCTCCGCAACGTGAAAACGAGCTTCGACGCGGTGCTTTCCATGAATCCCCGCATCAGCAAGGACGTGGTGTTTGCTGTTACCTCGAATAACGACCCCGCCTTCCTGTGCGAGTACATTCCTGCCAATCTGCTCTTCCGCTTTGAGGATAAGCAAGCTGTGATGGAGGAAAGCACCCTCATCGGCCGTCTGCGCCTGCTGGTGGAACGCCTGCATCGGGAGCGCCGGATGCTGGAAATCGACAAGGAGATCGCCCAGAAAGTGGACGAGGCCATGGACAAGAACCAGCGTGATTACTACCTGCATGAGCAGATGCACATGATCAGCCAGGAGCTGGGCGAGGACGATGATACCACGGCAGAGGCCGAGGAGTACCGCCGCAGGATCCAGGAGCTGCATCTGGACGAGGAGCGGGAGAAGAAACTGCTCAAGGAAGTGGACCGCCTTGCCAAGATGCAGAGCAGCAACCAGGAGGGAACGGTCATCCGCACCTATCTGGATACCTGCCTGGATCTGCCCTGGAACAGCTTTACCGAGGACGACCTCGATATCGCCAAGGCACAGCGCATCCTTGACCGCGACCACTACGGCCTGAAGAAGGTCAAGGACCGCATTCTTGAGGTGTTGGCTGTCCGTAAGCTGGCTCCGGATGTCAAGGGTCAGATTATCTGCCTGGTCGGCCCTCCGGGTGTCGGCAAGACCAGCATTGCCCGCTCCATTGCCGAGAGCCTGAACCGCAAGTATGTGCGCATCAGCCTGGGCGGCGTGCGGGATGAGGCAGAGATCCGCGGCCACCGCCGCACCTATATCGGGGCCATGCCCGGCAAGATCATCAACGCCATGATCTCCGCCAAAAGCTCCAACCCCCTGATGCTGCTGGACGAGATCGACAAGCTGGCGGGCGATTTCCGGGGTGACCCGGCTGCTGCCCTGCTGGAAGCTCTTGATCCCGAGCAGAACACCACCTTCAATGATCACTTTATCGATATGCCGTTTGATCTGAGCCATGTGCTTTTCATCACCACGGCAAATGATTTGAGCGCCATTCCCGGCCCTCTGCGTGACCGCATGGATGTCATTGAGCTGCCCAGCTATACCCGGGTGGAGAAATACAACATTGCCCGCAAGCATCTGGTACCCAAGCAGCTCAAGGCCTGCGGTCTGGCCGGGAAGGTCACCTTCTCCCAGAGCGCGCTCTACGGCATCATTGACGGTTACACCCGTGAGGCCGGTGTCCGCACCCTGGAGCGTACCATCACCAGTGTCCTGCGCAAGTGCGCCCGCAAGATCGCGGCCGGTGAAGCAGAAAACGTTTCTGTGACCGGCAGCAGCCTGGAAGAGCTGCTGGGCCCCCGCTTCGTCAAGCCCGATTTCCTCAACCGGACCAATGCCATCGGTATTGCCAACGGTCTGGCCTGGACCAGCATCGGCGGCGAGACCCTGCCCATCGAGGTGCAGGTCATGGACAATGGCAGCGGCAAGATCACCGTCACCGGTTCGCTGGGCGACGTGATGAAGGAAAGTGCCCAGCTGGCCATTACCTATGTCCGTGTCCACGCAGAGGAATACGGCATCGACCCTGAGCGGCTGAAGAAATGTGATCTGCACATCCATGCCCCCGAGGGTGCCGTGCCCAAGGACGGCCCCAGCGCCGGTGTTACTCTGACCACCGCTCTGGTGTCCTGCCTGTCCGGCATCCCGGTGCGCGGTGATGTTGCCATGACCGGCGAGATCACCCTGCA
>ENA-UEQX01002030-UEQX01002030.1-human-gut-metagenome-genome-assembly--contig:-NODE-2030-length-11841-cov-5.348946_pt1 | contig 11841 bp, 10 predicted proteins | sample MGYA00242952_ERZ507952 | MGnify/ENA primary metagenome ERZ507952 (study PRJEB26167, sample SAMN06115425) | human gut metagenome | host: Homo sapiens | place: China:Sichuan | collected 2015-04-07... | reverse complement strand
AGTCAGCTTAAACAAAACGTTAAAAAGAACTTAACGGTTCATTCTTCTGTTGAAGTTTTGAGGGTACAAACCTCAAACTAAATAATCCGGTGGTGATGGCTAAGGGGATCCACCTGTTCCCATCCCGAACACAGTAGTTAAGCCCTTATACGTCGAAAGTACTTGGCTGGAAGCGGCCTGGGAGGATAGATAGCTGCCGGTTAGAAAAACAACCTGTACCATTGGTACAGGTTGTTTTTCTATTTGTAGATATTTACCGAACAGGACGCAGGCCTGGCTGCCCAGCCACCGTGCCTAAAGGAGCTTTGCGACGCATAGGCACGCTTGTGGCGAGGCGTGTCGAAAAGCATGTTTACATGCTTTTTGACTGAGGATAGATTCTACAATTATGGAATCAAGTCGGCGGCGGGAGCTTCTTAATGAAGTATTGCTATTCGCGAGATGTATATCGTTCCAGTCAGCAGCAATTTCTTAACGCAAATTTCGTGTGGAATCATAACGAAGTGTCGCAAAACTCGCGCTATGCAAAGAGATTTTACTATAGTAGATAGCTTAGCGCTCAGACAATGCAACACTTCGATGATTCCGGACACTCATTTGCTAAAATTGCTATTCCTTACACGATATACATCTCGCTCAATTCGTATCCTTCATATATTTACTAACATCGTTCTACCGACTTACTTCTTGGATGTACCTTTCTACAATATACTACACATAAATGCTATCTTTGCGACGCACCTGCTTCCCTTCCTTTCCATAAAAAATCCAAACATCCTCATACAGTAGACGAATATTCGCACAAATCAAACGAGCGAAAAACATTGACAGTTTTGAAAAGAAATAGTATCATTATTGTTAACTGTTCGGCAGAATATATATAAAAGAACAGAATTTGTTTTTTATGAAGGGAAAGAAAACTATGAAAATGACAAACTTCAGATGGAAGGTAGCGTGGTTGATTTTTGCTATCAGCTTTGTATCCTACATGGACCGCGTTAACCTTTCTGTTGCAACACCTGTAATCATGAAGGAATTCGGCTTTACAAAAATTGATATGGGCCTTATTCAATCCTTCTTCTTCGCCGGTTATGCCTTAATGCAGGTTCCGGGAGGTATGCTGGCTGAAAAATTCGGCCATCGCTTTACCGGTTCTATTGCCTGCGGCTGGTGGTCTGTATTTACTGCCTTGACTGCTGTGGCAAGCGGTAAGTATACCTTTGCAATTGTACGTTTAATGTTTGGCCTGGGCGAAGCACCGATTTATCCTGCATTCGCTATGGCGGAACACAAATGGTTTAATAAAGACGAAAAGGGCAAGGCAAGCTCCTTTATTCTTAATGGCTGCTTCTTTGGTCCTGTAGTCGGTCCTGCTGTTGTAGTATGGCTGATGACAACCTTTGGCTGGCATCATGTATTTCTCAGCTTTGGTGTAGTTGGTCTGCTGCTGGCTTGGGCATGGCATAAATATGTTACTGATGATCCGAAGGACAGTCCTTATGTTAATGAAGCAGAATTGGCTCACATCAACGAAGGCCGTGTGGAATCAACCGGTGAAAAACAGATTGCTCCGTGGGGTAAGCTGCTGCGTTCTTCCCAATTCTGGGCTTTGGGTATTCAGTTTTTGATTACTGACTATATCATGTACGTATTCCTGGCTTGGCTGCCGATGTACCTCATGGAGGTGCACAAATTCTCCTTAGCAAAAATGGGCATCTGGGCAGCTGCTCCCTGGATTTCTCTGATGGCTGTAGTTACTCTTTGCGGTCACTATTCCGATAAACTGCTGCGCAGCGGCATGTCTCAGAACATGGTTAAGACTGCAACCGGTGCTGCAGGTATTCTTCTTTGTGCAGGTGCGCTGTATATTTCCACCTGTACTGCCGATCCGATGATGAATGTTCTCTGGCTTTCCGTATCCTTAGGTTCTCTCGGTCTGACCATGAGTGCTTCCTGGTCCAGCGTTATCAGCATGGGCGGTAAATTTGCCGGTTCCGTATCCGGTTGGATGAACTTCTGGGGCAATATTGGCGGTGTACTGGCTCCGACCGTTACTGCCTGGTTTGCAACAAACTATGGCTGGCAGGCTGCTTTGGCAGCAACTGCTGTAACCGGTATCTGCGGTGCTATTGCCTGGTTCTTTGTAAAGCCTGATAAATCGATTGTATAATAATAGATAAGCTATAACGCTTTTAAGACAGACACCTCGATATGCTTTAAGTATGTCGGCGGTGTCTGTTTTTGATTATGCTATTTTCTTACGCTGGACAAATAACGCGATATGCTGTATAATATCCTAGAAGTTCATAACAGACAGTTCGTAACCATCCTGTCTATAAATAAAACTACGGGCGATGTACTGGCGCCGGCCGGTATTTTTTATGTATGCAAGGATTTCGTCTGTAGATGACGGAATCCTTTTATATTTTGTGGACTTTGCCCGCTCATTAATTGGGAGGAGAAATGAAGGTTTTAGTATTATTAAGCGGTGGCGTAGACAGCTCAACCTGTCTGGCACTGGCAAAAGAAAAATATGGCGATAATGTTCTGGCTTTGTCGATGTCTTATGGTCAGAAGCATGCCAAGGAGCTTGCAGCAGCGCAGGCTATTGCCGATTATTATCATGTGGAGCTGCTGCATATGGATTTGTCGAAGATTTTCGCTCACAGCAAATGCTCCCTGTTGCAGGGCTCGGAAGAAAGTGTTCCGCATGCGTCCTATGCAGAGCAGCTGAAGGAAAGCAAGGGTGAGCCTGTAAGCACATATGTGCCTTTCCGCAATGGTTTGTTCCTGTCTGCTGCGGCAAGCATTGCCTTGGAATATGAATGCAATGAGATTTACTACGGTCCTCATGCCGATGATGCTGCAGGCAATGCTTATCCTGACTGCAGTGTTGAATTTAATGAGTCGATGAATTTGGCAGTATATCTGGGAAGTGGACGCAAGGTGCGTCTGGTTGCTCCCTTTGTTGATAAAACAAAGAAGGATATAGTTGCCGAGGGCTTGCGCTTAGGTGTTCCCTACGAGCTGACCTGGAGCTGTTATGACGGCGGCGAAAAGCCTTGTCATAAGTGCGGCACCTGTATTGACCGTGAGGCTGCCTTTGCTGCCAACGGTGTTGTTGATCCCTTAGTAGAAGCTTGAGGAGGTAATGATAATGAAGAGCTTAAGTAACCAAAAATTAGTATTTTCCGCATTGTGTATTGCATTATATATTGTTGTGATGATGTGCACCCAGAGCTTTGCTTTTGGTCAGTATCAGATTCGTATTGCTACTGCGCTGTATGGTCTGAGTGCTATTTTCCCGTTTCTGGTGCTGCCGTTTGGCTTGGCAAACGTTGTCAGCAATACGGTGATGGGCGGTCTTGGTCTGCCGGATATTATCGGCGGCTTTATTGTAGGAATTGTAACAACCGGTATTATTGTTTTGGCTAAGCGTCGTGGTTGCGGCAACTGGATTATCTGGGCAGCAGTAACCTTTGTACCGGGACTCGGTGTTCCTGTATGGCTGAGCGTACTGCTGGATATTCCGTATCTGGTACTGGCAAGCAGTCTGCTGATTGGTCAGTGCATCTGCGGTATTGCGAGTGTAATGCTGGTTACCGCTTTGGAACGTGTGGGAGCAGGCAAGCTGTTTGCATTTGATGGAGGTAAGCAATAATGACAAGTGGCAGAAGTAAAGAAGAATTGCAGGGCGTAAGCCTGTTAGGCAATAAAACTGCTTATAAAAGCGATTATGCGCCGGAGGTTTTGGAATCTTTCCCAAATAAGCACCCGCAAAATGATTACTGGGTTAAATTTAATTGCCCGGAATTCACCAGCCTTTGTCCGATGACGGGACAGCCTGATTTTGCGACCATCTACATTTCTTATGTACCGGACGAACGTCTGGTAGAAAGCAAATCTCTGAAGCTGTACCTGTTCAGCTTCCGTAATCACGGTGATTTCCATGAAGACTGCGTAAATATCATTATGAAGGATCTTATCAAGCTGATGGAGCCTAAATATATTGAGGTTTGGGGCAAATTCCTGCCGCGCGGCGGTCTGTCCATTGATCCGTATGCCAACTACGGCAAGCCGGGAACCGAATGGGAGCAGGCTGCAAAGAAGCGTCTTTTCATGCATGATATGTATCCCGAAACAGTTAATAACAGATAAAAAAATTTTGAGCTGTTGCGTAATGCGGCAGCTCTTTTTTTGCTCCCGGCGAAGAACTCAGCGGATAAAAACTATTTTTAGACAGCTTAAGTTAGCAGTAACTAATCAAAGACTGGCTTTAACAAATTTTTTTCGATAAACACTAATACAGCACTTTATTTCTTAATTAGAGTATGCTATAATGAACTATAGACAAATAATTCACTTATTTGTATTGAATCCGTGGGACACGAAAAGTACCACGAGGGACAAAATGTGTCAAGGGATGTAACTGGTTATGGATAGTATTATTAATCTGCAAAAGAAAATTGTACCGGAGCTGACAGATCTGCTCGTACAGCGTTACCAGATTCTGCGTCAGGTGAGCCACGAAGCGCCGATAGGCCGACGTGCTCTGGCTGCAAGACTGGGACTCAGCGAAAGAGTGCTGCGTGCTCAGGTTGATTTTCTTAAGAAAAGCGGCCTGCTGGATTTTTCCTCCAGCGGCATGAGTGTAACTGATGAGGGAGCGGATATTCTTAAGGAGCTGGCGGATTATGTACGCAAGCTGCAGGATATTTCGTTTTTGGAAAGCACTCTCAGTGATACACTGAAGATTGGCAAGGTTGTCATTCTCCCCGGTGATTCGGACCAGGAGGACGTTGTCAAACGTGAAATCGGCCGTACTGCAGCACATATTCTCAGCAAGCTGCTGAGCGATGGCAAAAAGCATATAGTTGCTGTCAGCGGCGGAACTACTATGGCAGCGATGGCAGCTAATGTTTCCGGCTCGCAGCCTAATACGGTGGTTGTACCGGCACGCGGCGGCTTGGGTGATAATGTAGAACTGCAGGCCAATACGATTGCAACTGTCCTGGCGCAAAAGCTTGGAGCATCCTACCGTCAGCTTTACGTTCCCGACTGTGTAAGCGAGGATATCTTAAACAGTATTCTTAAAGAGGATATCGGTGTGCGCGCTGTTGTCGATATTATCAAGCAGGCAGACATTCTTGTCCACGGTGTAGGCCGCGCCAGTGTTATGGCAAGGCACAGACGCTTAGGCAGCGAGGTAATTGCCAAGCTGGAGGCAGACGGTGCTGTAGGTGAGGCGTTTGGTCAGTATTGTGCTTTAGACGGCAGACAGGTTTATATGACTAATAATGCCGGCCTGATGCTACAGGATTTGCAGCACATCGGCACAATCATCGGCATTGCCGGAGGTAAATCGAAGGCGGCAGCAATTTTATCGGTTATCCGTGCTTCCAGGCAGGATATTTTGATTACCGATGAGGCCGCAGCGCATGAGATTCTCAAAATGGCCAAGGAGCAATAAACAGAAAGTAGCTCTTTATTAATTTGTTACTGAGCACATTTGTGCAAAATTTAGATTCTCTCAGAATTAAGGAGGAAATTATTATGACAAAAGTAGGTATTAATGGTTTTGGCCGTATCGGCCGCGAGGTTTTCCGTGTAGCATTCAACAATCCTGAGGTGGAAATTGTTGCTGTCAACGATCCTGGCGACATCACCGCTTTGGCTCACCTGTTGAAATATGACTCTATCCATGGCACTTTCAACCATGAAGTCAGCATCGAAGGCAACTACATTATTGTTGACGACCGCAAAATCGAAGTATTCGCTTGCTTGGATCCTGCACAGATTCCTTGGGGCGAAGCCGGTGCTGAAATTGTTGTAGAATCCACCGGCCGTTTCACCGAAGCTGCAAAGGCTGCAGCTCATCTGCATGACACCGTTAAAAAGGTTATCATCTCCGCTCCTGCAAAAGGCGAAGATATCACCATCGTTATGGGTGTTAACGAAGACAAATATGATCCTGCAAAACACAACATCATTTCCAACGCTTCCTGCACCACCAACTGCCTGGCTCCGTTCACCAAAGTACTGCTGAACAAATTCGGTATTGAAAGCGGTCTGATGACCACTGTTCACTCCTACACCAATGACCAGAGAATTCTGGACCTGCCGCATAAAGACCTGCGCCGTGCTCGCGCTGCTGCTTGCTCCATCATCCCGACTACTACCGGTGCTGCAAAAGCAGTTGCTCTGGTTCTGCCGGAACTGAAAGGTAAACTGAACGGCTTCGCAATGCGCGTTCCGACTCCGAACGTTTCCATCACCGACCTGACCGTTCTGCTGCAAAAAGACACCACTGCCGAAGAAATCAATGCAGTGCTGAAGGAAGCTGCTGAAGGCGAGCTCAAAGGTATTATGGGCTACAGCGACGAACCTCTGGTATCCCGCGATTACAACGGCTGCCCGCTGAGCTCCATTATCGACGGCCTGTCCACCATGATGGTTGGCCCGCGTATGGCTAAGGTTGTAAGCTGGTACGATAATGAATGGGGTTATTCCAACCGCGTAGTTGACCTGGCTGCTTATATTGCTAAAAAAGGTCTGTAATAAAGGAGATTCTTATCCGTGGATAAAAAAACTGTACGTGACTTAGACGTTGCCGGTAAAAAAGTACTGGTACGCGTAGATTTTAACGTTCCTCTGAATGATAAAGGCGAGATTACCGATGATACCCGTATCACCGCATCTCTGCCGACCATTCAATATTTGCTGGAGCAAAAGGCTGCTGTTATTTTAATGGCACATCTCGGCCGTCCTAAAGGACAGGTTAAACCGGAATTGTCTTTGGCTCCCGTAGCTAAGCATTTGGGTAAGCTGCTGGGCAAAAAGATTCTGTTTGCTCCGGACTGCGTAGGCGAAGCTGCACAGGCTGCTGCCAGCAAGCTGAAACCGGGTCACATCCTGCTGCTGGAAAACCTGCGTTTCCATAAGGAAGAGGAAAAGAACGACATGGAATTTGCCGAGAAGCTGGCTTCTCTGGCAGACCTGTATGTCAATGACGGCTTCGGTGTATCTCACCGCGCACATGCTTCTGTAGAAGGCGTAACCCACTTCCTGCCTGCTGCTGCAGGCTTCCTGCTGGAAAAGGAAATCCAATATGTAGGTCAGGCTGTAACCAATCCGCTGCATCCGTTTGTTGCTATTATCGGCGGTGCTAAGGTAAGCGACAAAATCGGCGTTATCAGCAATCTGCTCGATAAGGTTGATACCCTGCTGATTGGCGGCGGTATGGCTAACACCTTCCTGGCTGCACAGGGCTACAAAATGGGCAAGTCTCTGGTAGAAGAGGATAAGCTGGACTTGGCTAAAGAGCTTCTGGCTAAGGCTAAGAAAAATAAAGTAAATATGCTGCTGCCTACCGATCTGGTAATGGCTGCTGCATTTGCTCCCGACGCTGAGCATGTAACCGAAAAGGTGAAAAACCTGAATCAGGCTTATATGGCTCTGGATATCGGTGCGGAAACCAGCAAGGCTTATGCGGAAGCTCTGGCTGACGCTAAGATGATTGTCTGGAACGGACCTATGGGCGTTTTCGAAATGGACGCGTTCTGCAAGGGCACCGAGGCTGTAGCGAAGGCTGTAGCTAAGAGCCGTGCTACCAGCATTGTCGGCGGTGGCGACAGCGTTGCTGCTATCGAAAAGCTGGGCTTGGCTAAACGCATTACCCACATTTCCACCGGTGGCGGTGCTTCTCTGGAATATCTGGAGGGCAAGGTGCTGCCCGGCGTTGCTGCATTGGATGACCTGCGCCGCAAAATGATTGCCGGCAACTGGAAAATGCACAAAACCGTAAGCGAGGCTGTAGAGCTTGCTGAGGATATTGTTATGGAAACTAACGGTACCTTGAACGAGGTTGTTATTTTCCCGCCGTTCACCGCACTGGAAACTGTTGCGGATGCTATCGACGGCAAGCACGTAGGCTACGGCGCACAGGATTTGCATTGGGAAGACAAGGGTGCCTTCACTGGCGCTGTTTCCGGTGCGATGATTGCCGATATCTGCGCTGAATATGTTCTCGTTGGTCACAGCGAACGCCGTACCATTTTCGGTGAGAACGAAAAAATTGTTGCCAGCAAGATTATTGCCGCTTACCGCAACGGTCTGAAGCCGATGCTGTGCGTTGGTGAAAATCTGGCTGAGCGTGAAGCAGGCAAAACTGCCCGCAAAATCAATATGCAGCTGAAGAGCGCTCTGCGTGTAATTTCTGCAGAGGATGCAGAAAACCTTGTTGTTGCTTATGAGCCTATCTGGGCTATCGGCAGCGGTAAGGCTGCTACTCCGGAGGACGCTTTGGAGGTATGCACCCTGATTCGTGAAAAAATAGGCAAAATCTTTACTCCTGATATTGCCCGTAAGGTTCGTATTCTTTACGGCGGCAGTGTTAATGAAAAGAACGCTGCTTCCTTCAACCTCAGCGGTATTGACGGTGTGCTGGTAGGCGGTGCAAGCCTGAAGGCTGACACCTTTGCCGCAATCGTAAGAAGCTTTTAATAAGACCTCGGAGAAAGCACCTGTTGCTTTCTCCTTCGTCTTTAGGAATTTGATAATGAAAAAACCAGTTTTACTAATGATTCTTGATGGTTGGGGCATTGCTCCCGCAGATAAAACAAACGCTGCGGCTATGGCAAAAACTCCTAACCTGGACAGTTATTTTGCAAATTATCCTCATACAACCTTGGAAGCAAGCGGCAAGGCTGTAGGTCTGCCGGCAGGCCAAATCGGTAATTCGGAGGTAGGTCATCTGAATATCGGTGCCGGCCGCATTATCTACCAAAGCCTGACACGCATTGACAAGGCGATTGAGGATGGCGATTTGTATAAGAACGAAGAGCTCAGCAGGGTGATGGACGAAACGAAGCAGGCAGGCAAGGCACTGCATCTTCTGGGACTGTTATCCGACGGCGGCGTCCATAGCCACATTGAGCATCTTCTGGCACTTATATGCATGGCGAAGGTTAAAGGCCTGACTAAGATTTATGTGCATGCTTTCCTCGACGGACGTGATGTCGGTCCGAAAACAGCGCTGGAATATATCCATGAGCTGGAAGATGGTATGGCGCAGATTGGCGTAGGCAAGATTGCTACCGTCAGCGGACGCTATTACGCAATGGACCGCGACAAGCGCTGGGAGCGCGTGGAGCGTGCCTATAAAGCACTGGTGCTGGGCGAGGGCGGCAAAGCTGCAAGCGCTGCTGCCGGCGTAGAGGCATCCTATGCCGCAGGCGTAACGGACGAGTTTGTTGAACCCTTCACTGTTGACGGCGCAGATGGCAAAATCACTGCCGGTGACGGTGTGATTTTCTTCAACTTCCGTCCTGACAGAGCGCGTGAAATTACCCGTGCGCTGCATGATGAGGACTTCCCGTATTTTGCACGTCCCGAGGGCGCACGCCCTGTAAATTATGTGTGCATGACGCAGTATGATGCTACCATTACCGCACCGGTAGCCTTTCCTCCGGAGGAGATTAAGGATACCTTGGGTGAGGTGCTGGCACAGCATGGCCTGCACCAGCTGCGCATTGCGGAAACCGAAAAATATGCGCATGTAACCTTCTTCTTCAACGGTGGCGTGGAAGCTCCGAATGCTAATGAGGAGCGTATTCTGATTCCGTCGCCGAAGGTTGCAACCTATGATTTGCAGCCGGAAATGAGCGCCGAAGAGGTTACGCAGGCACTGTTGGCAGAGCTGGATAAGGACAAATTTGATGCGATTATCCTGAACTTTGCTAACCCGGATATGGTTGGTCATACCGGTGTGCTCAGCGCTGCGATTACTGCTATGGAAAAGGTTGATGACTGTACCGGCCGTATTGTACGTAAGGTGCTGTCCCTTGGCGGCAGCGTGTGCATTACCGCGGACCACGGCAACTTGGAGAAGATGGCCGAAAGCGACGGTTCCCCGAATACTGCGCACACTACAAACCCTGTACCGTTTATTTTAGTAAGCAAGGAGCAGCACAAGCTGCATAACGGCATTTTGGCCGATATTGCGCCGACACTGCTGCAGCTGCTTAATATTAAACAGCCTGCCGCTATGACAGGTAAAACTTTAATAGATTAATCATGAGGTGATAAGAAATGGCAATGATTACTGAAGTTTACGCTCGCGAGATTCTGGATTCCCGCGGCAATCCGACCGTAGAAGTTGAAGTATGCCTGGAAGACGGCGCTATGGGACGCGCTGCTGTTCCTTCTGGCGCATCTACCGGCGTACACGAGGCTGTAGAGCTGCGTGACGGCGACAAAGAGCGTTACCTGGGCAAGGGCGTTACTAAAGCAGTTGATAATGTTAACGACATTATTGCCGAAGCAATTATTGGCTTGGACGCAACCCGCCAAACCGAAATTGACGAGCTGCTGGTTCGTCTGGACGGCACTCCGAATAAGGGCCGCCTCGGCGCTAACGCTATCCTCGGTGTTTCCATGGCTGTAGCAAAGGCTGCTGCTGCTTCCGTAGGCCTGCCGCTGTACCTGTACTTAGGCGGTGTTGCTGCCAAAGAGCTGCCTGTTCCGATGATGAACATCTTAAACGGCGGCGAGCATGCAGATAACAACGTTGATATTCAGGAATTCATGATTATGCCGGTTGGCGCTAAATCCTTCAGCGAAGCACTGCGCATGAACGCTGAGATTTATCATAACCTGAAGGCACTGCTGAAGGAAAAAGGCCTGAGCACTGCTTTGGGTGATGAAGGCGGTTTTGCACCGAACCTGAAATGCAATGCAGATGCAATCGAGGTTATTCTCGAAGCAACCGAGCGTGCAGGCTATAAACCCGGTAAAGACATCGTTATGGCAATGGACGTTGCTTCCAGCGAATTCTATGTAGACGGCAAATACAAAATGACCGGCGAAGGCGTAGAAATGACCAGCGAAGAAATGGTTGATTATCTGGCAGGTCTGTGCGAGAAATATCCTATTATCTCCATCGAAGACGGTATGGCAGAGGATGACTGGGACGGCTGGAAGAAGCTCACCAAAAAGCTGGGCAAAAAAGTACAGTTGGTTGGCGACGACCTGTTTGTTACCAACGAAGAGCGTCTGGTTCAGGGCATTGAAAAGGGCGTAGCAAACGCTATTCTGATTAAAGTAAACCAAATCGGTACCTTGACCGAAACCTTCAACGCTATCGAAACTGCAAAACGTGCAGGCTATACCTGCATCATCTCTCACCGTAGCGGTGAAACCGAAGACACCACTCTGGCAGATATTGCTGTTGCTGTAAACGCTGGCCAGATTAAAACCGGTGCTCCGGCTCGTACCGACCGTGTTGCTAAATACAACCAGCTGCTGCGTATTGAAGAGGATCTCGGCAAGGCTGCAAAATATAACGGCATGAAGGTATTCTACAACATTAAAAAATAAGCAGATAAAGCTTTCTGATTTGCTGTAAAAGATGAGGTGAGAGCTCTGACTCTCACCTTTTTCTTTATTTAGGGCGCTTTTGTAAAATATTTTGCAAAAGTAGATTGTAAGAGTACGCCTTTTATGGTAAAATACTATGGTACAAAAATATGAGGAGGTAAGCTCTGTGATTGAAACTGTCTTGATGGTTCTTGAAGTTATCGTTTGCATAGCACTCATTGGCGCAGTTCTGCTGCAGTCCGGAAAAGGCGGCGGTATGGGCAGTACTTTCGGCGGCAGTGACGGTGCTTTTTTTGGCAAGGGCAATGATCTGGATACACTCATGGCGAAGGCTACGATTTATTTAGGTGTTGCATTTGCTGTTATTACATTGGCGCTGGCAAAAATCAACGCTTAAGGCTGACGGGATTTTCCTGTTTTCCGCACTCATCATGTTACCAAGAGTGCAACCGCACTCTTAAAATT
>ENA-UEQX01002019-UEQX01002019.1-human-gut-metagenome-genome-assembly--contig:-NODE-2019-length-11888-cov-4.079163_pt1 | contig 11888 bp, 9 predicted proteins | sample MGYA00242952_ERZ507952 | MGnify/ENA primary metagenome ERZ507952 (study PRJEB26167, sample SAMN06115425) | human gut metagenome | host: Homo sapiens | place: China:Sichuan | collected 2015-04-07... | reverse complement strand
GGGTGGGGGTGAGAATGCCGGCGATGACCTTGGCCAGGGTGGACTTGCCGCCGCCGTTGGGGCCGGTGATGGCCACAAAGCGCTCGTTGATGGTCAGGTTGATGTCCCGCAGGATATCCTTGCTCTCGCCGTCCTGCTCCACACCAAAGCTGATGTGCTGTAATTCTAACATAGCTTCCTCCATAAAGCCGCCCTGGGCAGCGTGTCTGTGGTATTGTGTCCCGGGGCAGCTGCAGGCAAACAGGCTGCGCCGGGAATATCCTATTTTACCACCGGAAAAAGCCCTTGTCCAGCAAGGCGGAGGGACATGTTGGCGGGAATTGAAGTAAAAACACGCTTTTTTTCGCTCTATTTCCTAATTTGGGATTTTCCCCTTGCAAAGGGGCGGATTTTGTGATATAAGTACCATTAGTTTGAAATGCGTCGAACGGGAAAATAGCGGGACTTCGTGTCTAAGAGAGGGGCGGTCATCGGCTGCAAGCCGCCCTGTCACCTGCCGCTTGGTTCGCCCGGGAGCGGCCCGTGAGAGCGGGACGGGGTCCTTCCCCCCGTTACCAAAGGAAAAAGTGTGCGCTGCGGGCATGGCCTGGCGGCGTGAATGCGGGTGGTACCGCGGAAGGGTTGCCTTTCGTCCCAGAGTGCTGGGGGGAAAGGCTTTTTTGCTGCCCAAAACCGGAAAAGATCATTCCAAAAGGAGTTTTTACCATGAAAGAACAGTTAGCGAACATTCGCACCCAGGCTCTGGAGGCCTTTGAGCAGGCCCGGGATTCCGCCGCCCTGGACGCCCTGCGGGTGCAGTATCTGGGCAAGAAGGGCGAGCTGACCGCCGTGCTCAAGCAGATGGGCAAGCTGTCTGCCCAGGAGCGCCCCGCCATGGGCCAGCTGGCCAACGAGGTCCGCGCCGCCCTGGAGAGCGCCATCGAGTCCGCCGGCAAGAAGCTGGAGGCCGCCGCCCTGGAGGCCCGGCTGAAGGCCGAGACGGTGGATGTGACCATCCCCGGTCAAAATGTGACCATCGGGCACAAGCACCCCATGTACCTGGCCCTGGACGAGATCAAGGACATCTTTGTGGGCATGGGCTTTACCATTCTGGACGGCCCGGAGATCGAGCTGGCCTACTACAACTTCGACCGCCTGAACGCCGAGGAGGGCCACCCCTCCCGGGACTGGTCGGACACCTTCTATTTTGACGAGGACAGCCGGGTGATGCTGCGCAGCCAGACCAGCCCCATGCAGGTCCACGCCATGGAGACCATGAAGCTGCCCATCCGCATCGTGGCCCCCGGCCGGGTGTACCGCAAGGACGAGGTGGATGCCACCCACTCCCCCATGTTCCACCAGATCGAGGGTATGGTCATCGACAAGAACGTGACCATGGCCGACCTGAAGGGCACCCTGAACGCCGTGATGGAGCAGCTGTTCGGCAAGGGCACCGTCACCCGCTTCCGCCCCCACCACTTCCCCTTCACCGAGCCCAGCTGCGAGATGGACGTGCAGTGCCACAAGTGCGGCGGCAAGGGCTGCCCCACCTGCAAGGGCGAGGGCTGGATCGAAGTGCTGGGCGCCGGCATGGTGCACCCCAAGGTGCTGCGCAACTGCGGCATTGATCCGGACGAGTATTCCGGCTTCGCCTTCGGCATGGGTCTGGAACGCTTCGCCATGGGCCACTTCAAGATCAGCGACCTGCGGCTGATCTTCGAGAATGACGAACGGTTCCTGCAGCAGTTCTAACTTTATGAAAGAGGGGATCTCATCCCCCCTTTCGATTCCCCCCACCAGAGACATCGGTCACTGGTGTATGTGCCCCATGGCACACAGGTCGGGGAATTTTCGCCAGGCACATGTCCCGGCGAAAATGATTTTAATGAATTGCCGCAAGCGGCAAATGCAAGTACCTCGTGATAATTAAGGAGGATAGACAATGATTCTTTCCCGTAAATGGTTAAATGAATTTGTAGATGTTTCCGACATCAGCGACCGGGAGTTTGACGAGGCCATGACCCTCTCCGGCTCCAAGGTGGAAACCGTCACGGCGCTGGATGAGTCCCTGAAAAACGTGGTGGTGGGCAAGATTTTGTCCATGGAAAAGCACCCGGACAGCGACCACATGTGGATCTGCCAGATCGACGTGGGACAGGCGGAGCCTACCCAGATCGTCACCGGCGCATGGAATATCCATGTGGGCGATCTGGTGCCCGTGGCCCAGCACAAGTCCCTGCTCCCCAACGGCACGAAAATTGAAAAGGGCAAGCTCCGGGGCGTGGTGTCCAACGGGATGCTGTGCTCTCTGAAGGAGCTGAGCCTCACCGCCGAGCATGACTATCCCTACGCCGTCATCACCCCCGCCGCCCTGCTGAACGACTACAAGCCTTTGGACCCGGAGAAGCCCTCCATCCCCGCCGACATCAAGGCCGGGGACAAGGTGTTCGGCCCCGTGGTCTGCGGCAAGGTGCTGGAATGTGAGACGCAGTCCTACGGACAGTACCACACCACGCTGGACATCGGCGGCGCCACCGCCTCTCCCGACACTGCCTGCTCCAACCTCCATGCGGGCGATCTGGTGGCCTACAACACCAAGACCGATTCCATCTGCACGCTGGAGGATCTCCACGCGGAGCAGAAGGAGTTCCCCCACTGCATCGCCGACGGCATCTTCGTGCTGAACGAGGACGTAAAGCCCGGCGACGACATGGCCAAGGTCATCGGCGCCGACGACCACGTGGTGGAGTTTGAGATCACCCCCAACCGGCCTGACTGCCTGTCCGTTATCGGCCTCGCACGGGAGGCCAGCGCCACCTTTGGCCGTCCCCTGAAGCTGCACACCCCTGAAGTGAAGGGCTGCGGCGGCTCCATTGCGGAGCTGGTGGACATCGACATTGAGGACGGCGATCTCTGCCCCCGGTACACTGCCCGGATGGTGAAAAACGTGAAGATCCAGCCCTCTCCCGCGTGGATGCGGGAACGGCTGCGGAACTCCGGCGTCCGCCCCATCAACAACATCGTGGACATCACCAACTATGTGATGCTGGAATACGGCCAGCCCATGCACGCCTTCGACTTCTCCTGCGTGGAGGGCAACCACATCATCGTCCGCACCGCCCGGGAGGGCGAGACCATTCAGACGCTGGACGGCAATCAGCGGAAGCTGACCACCTCCATGCTCTGCATCTGCGATGAGAACAGGCCCGTCTGCGTAGCGGGCGTCATGGGCGGTGCCAACAGCGAGATTGTGGGCGATACCGCCATGGTCCTCTTTGAGTCCGCCAACTTCAACGGCACCTCCGTCCACCGCACCGCCGCCGCTCTGAATATGCGTACCGACGCTTCCTCCCGCTATGAAAAGGGTCTGGACCCCATGAACACCCTGAAAGCCGTGGAGCGGGCCTGCGAGCTGGTGGAGCTGCTGGGCGCCGGCGAAGTGGTGGAGGGCGTGATGGACGTCATCGCCAAGGACTCCAATCCCGTCACCGTGAAGCTGGAGCCGGAGAAGGTCAACGGCCTGCTGGGCACCGACGTTTCCCGTGAGGAAATGGTCCGGATTCTGGAAGCTCTGGACTTCAAGGTGGAGGGCGACACCATCCATGTTCCCTCCTGGCGGTCCGATGTGGAGCACTACTCCGACATCGCCGAGGAGGTAGCCCGGTTCTACGGCTACAACAACATCCCCGACACCCTCTCCAACGGTCTCACCGCCCGCCGTGGCCTCACGGATATCCAGCAGACGGAAAACCTGCTGGGCAGCGTGTGCCGCGCCGCCGGGTACGACGAGATCATCACCTACTCCTTCATCAGCCCCACCTATTATGATAAGATCGACCTGCCCAAGGATTCCCCCCTGCGGGATTCCCTGAAGATCCTGAACCCCTTGGGTGAGGACACCTCCATCATGCGCACTACCACCCTGCCCTCCATGCTGGCGATCCTGACCCGGAACTACAACTTCCGCAACAAGTCCGCCAAGCTCTATGAACTGGGCCGGGTGTACTTCAAGCGGGCCGACGGCCTTGCCGACGAGCCCAAGGTCCTCACGTTGGGCGCTTACGGCGACGGTATGGACTTCTTTGCCCTCAAGGGCGCCGTGGAGGCCGTTCTGAAGCAGCTGCGGATCGAAAACGTCCGGTTCCTGGCGGACAGCGAGAATCCCTCCTATCATCCCGGCCGCTGTGCCAAGGTTTTCAGTGGGGACCGTCTGCTGGGTGTCTTGGGCCAGGTCCATCCCCACGTGGCGGGCAACTACGGCGTGGACACCGAACTGTACGCCGCCGAGCTGCGGTTCGACGCCCTGTATGAGAGCAAGGGCGCACAGCCTGTGTACCAGCCCCTGCCCAAGTTCCCCGCTGTCACCCGCGACATCGCCGTGGTGTGCGACGCCTCTGTCACCGTAGGCGAACTGGAGGACGCCATCCGCAAGGGCGCTAAGGGCCTTTTGAAGGACGCGGCCCTGTTTGACATCTACACCGGCACGGGCATTGCCCCCGGCAAGAAGAGCGTAGCCTTCAACCTGACCCTCCGGGCCGATGACCGGAGCCTCACCGCTGAGGAGGCGGACGCTGACGTGAAAAGCATCCTGACCGCTCTGGAGCAGGAATGCGGCGCGGTCCTACGGTAAATCGAACAGTTCCCTGCAATCAAGGCGGTGAGGTTTCTCGCCGCCTTGATTTTATTACCATTCTGTTACATTTCCTTTTTTCCCTTTACTTCCCCCCGAAAACCGAGTATACTGATTACAGTTTCGAAGGAAAGGTGGTGTCCGTATGGATGACTATACCCGCAAATTCAGTATTGTGGACGATAAGGATGTGGAGATTTATAACATTCTGACCACAGTCTATCAGGCACTGGAGGAAAAGGGGTATAACCCCATCAATCAGATCGTTGGCTACATTCTCTCTGAGGACCCCACCTACATTACCAATCACATGGGCGCCCGCACCCTGATCCGCAAGCTGGACCGGGACGAGCTGCTGCAGGTTCTGGTAAAAAAATATCTGGGACAGTAAATCAGCCGATCAAAGCATGGAGACGTTGTCTCCATGCTTTTTTTATGTGTGTAAACTGCCGAAATATCTTGAAAAGCCGTTGTTTTGGACTGATGGAAAAGATTGCCGCCATTCCAACGTTGACAAATTGGATAAAAGATGTTACAATTTGGTTACAATTTTTCCAAGGGAGTGTTTGCATGTCTGAAACAAAAACAGAAGGCTTGATTTATAAGGGCCATCCTCTGCGGCGGATCGACAACCTGATCTACTACGGAACGATGGCTGATCCATATATCGTCATGATGCAGATTCTGGAGAGCAAAAAGGAAAACGGTCTGGATATGGCTACCAAGGTTTCCCTGCAGCTCCAGTCCACGAATCCCAATGTGAAGGCACGGGACCGCGTGGTCAAGAAGGGTGAAAAGAGCAGCCTGTATGAGGCGATGGATTTCGCTTCCATCTGGTTGGAGCGGGCGTTAGCCGGCAAGTAAGAACCCCCTACCCCCGCACTGACTGACACAAAGGAAAGGAAGCGTTTCAATGAAGCATCTGATGAAAAAGGCCGTGAAGGCCGCTGTTTTTGCTGCCCTCACCACTTTGGCGCTCACCGCCTTCGCCTCTGCCGAGGGAGAGATGGCCATTGGCGCCGGCTGCACCACCGGTACTTCCCTGCGTATGCGGTCCGAGCCCAACACCTCTTCCGCCATCGTCACCACGCTGAACAAGTCTGTGGCCGTGGCCCTGCTGGATGACAGCGTCCCCGGCTGGTACAAGATCAATTATAACGGCAGCACCGGCTATGTGTCCTCCGATTACCTTATCATCGATCAGGACAACATCTTCACCACCTACGGCCGCGTGCCCGAGGGCACTGTGAACGTCCGGGCCGCCGCCACCACCGAAAGCGAGAGCCTGGCCACCATCGACGCCGGCACCGTAGTCACCGTCAACGGCTTGGTAAACGGCTGGTATGACGTTACCTGCGAGTACGGCACAGAGGGCTACATCCGCAGCGATCTGCTGGTGCTGACCAGCAACGCTACCAGTGACAAGGGTTCCTCCATCGTGGAAACCGCTCTGAGCCATCTGGGCACCCGCTATGTGTACGGCGGCGCCTCCGCCGGCGGCTTCGACTGCTCCGGCTTCACTATGTACATTTATAAGCAGTTCGGCTATTCCCTGCCCCATTCCGCTACCAGCCAGTGGCTCAGCGGCATGGGCACCAAGATCTACAGCATTTCCGAGCTGCAGCCCGGCGATCTGGTGTTCTTCAACGATCCCAGCCGCAATAAGGGTAAGGCCTGCTCCCACGCCGGTATCTACATCGGCAACGGTCAGCACGTGCACGCATCTTCCTCCAGAAACGGCGGCGTCATCACCAGCGATCTGACCTCCGGCTACTACAATACATATTTCGTAGGCGGTCTCCGGCTGAGTTGACCCTATACAAAATTTTCATTTTTTCGCCCCCGGTACAGTTGTACCGGGGTGCTTTTTGCCTTTTTCCAGCAGAAAACGGGAAATTTCCGCAAAAACCTTGCCTTTTGGGAACAGGTCTGCTATATTCATACAAGTGTGAAAAATATGACAAAGGAGGCGGTCCCATGCCTGGAGGCAAGCACGTCTTAGGTCAGGGTAAAAACCGGATCTTCGGCACCGCCAAGGTGGGTGACCGGGGACAGATCGTGATCCCCCAGGAAGCCCGCCGGTTTTACGGCATCTCTCCGGGAGACACCCTGCTGATCCTTGGCAACGAGGCCAGCGGACTGGTAGTGACCCGGCCGGAGATCCTGAACGATCTGGCTGATGAAATTTTGGGAAAAGAGGAACACAAGACATGAAAATGGAATCCATGTACGAACAGCTGGGCGTCAGCGCAGCTGTCTATGAATACGGAGAGCGGATCATCGCGGAGCTGCGGGACCGGTTTGACGCCATCGACCAGACGGCGGAATACAATCAGGCCAAGGTCCTGTCCGCCATGCAGAAGAATCGGGTAAATGCCACCCACTTTGCCGCCACCACCGGCTACGGCTACGATGACGAGGGCCGGGACAATCTGGAACGGGTCTATGCAGATGTGTTCCACACGGAGGCTGCGCTGGTGCGGCCTCAGATTACCTGCGGCACCCACGCCCTGACCGTGGCCCTGTCCGCCAACCTGCTGCCGGGAGATGAACTGCTCTCCCCCGTGGGCGCACCCTATGACACGCTGGAGGAGGTCATCGGCATCCGGGAGAGCAAGTGCTCTTTGAAGGAGTACGGTGTTACCTACGCCCAGGCGGACCTGAAGGCCGACGGCACCTTCGACTACGATGCCATCCGTTCCAAGATCAACGAGCGCACCAAGCTCATCACCATCCAGCGCTCCAAGGGCTACGCCACCCGCCCCAGCTTCTCCGTGGAGCAGATCGGGGAGCTGATCCGCTTCTGCAAGGAGATCAAGCCTGACGTCAAGGTCATGGTGGACAACTGCTACGGCGAATTTGTGGAGCGTATTGAGCCTTCTGATATGGGGGCCGATATGGTGGTGGGCAGCCTCATCAAAAACCCCGGCGGCGGTCTGGCCCCCATCGGCGGCTACATCTGCGGCACCAAGGAGTGCGTGGAGCGGTGCGCTTACCGGCTGTCCGCCCCCGGTCTGGGGCAGGAGGTCGGCGCAAACCTGGGTCTGATGCCCGCCTTCTATCAGGGATTGTTTCTGGCCCCCACTGTGGTATCCGGCGCGCTGAAGGGCGCGGTCTTTGCCGCCAACGTCTATGAAAAGCTGGGCTATGCCTGCGTCCCCAACGCCACGGAAAGCCGCCATGACATCATTCAGGCGGTGACGCTGGGCAGCCGGGAGGCTATGGTGGCCTTCTGCGGCGGTATCCAGGCCGCCGCACCGGTAGACAGCTATGTGACCCCGGAGCCTTGGGCCATGCCCGGCTACGATTCCGACGTCATTATGGCGGCAGGCGCTTTCGTGCAGGGCAGCAGCATCGAGCTGTCCGCCGACGGCCCCATCCGCGACCCTTACGCCGTCTACTTCCAGGGCGGCCTCACCTGGTATCACGCCAAGCTGGGCATCCTCATGAGCCTGCAAAAGCTGGTGGACGCCGGTCTCGTGACCCTGTAAAGCCGCGGCACCTTCCATCTATTCAATTTTTTCAATAAGGAGACCTTCCCCATGTGGCTTTGGCTTTCCCTGACTGCCCTCCTGTGCTGGAGCGGCAGCGACCTCTTTTCCAAAATCGGCTGCCGGGACGGCAGCGACCGTTACAGTCACCTGAAAATGGTCATCGCCGTGGGCGTGGTGATGGGCCTTCACGCCGCCTTTGAGATCTTCGTAGGCGGCACGGCCATCAGCTGGTCCGTCATCTGGACCTACCTGCCGGTGTCCCTGCTGTATATCAGTTCCATGGCTTTGGGCTATCTGGGCCTGCGGTATATCGAGCTGTCCGTTTCTTCCCCCATCTGTAATTCCTCCGGCGCATTGGTGGCAGTGCTGACGCTGCTGTTCGTCGGCGGTGAGGATTACTCTCCTCTGGCCCTGTTGGCTATCGCGCTGGTGTGCACGGGTGCCATCGGTCTGGGTGTGGTGGATGCCACGGAGGACCCGGAGCTTCGTCTGGAACGGCAGAAGGCCAGCAACTATAAGTACGCCAAGAGCTTTCTCGCCCTGGCTCTCCCCGCGGCCTACTGTCTGCTGGACGCCGCCGGCACCTTTGCCGACAACCGGGTGCTGGAGATTTTGACGGACCGCTATATAAACGCCGGTATGTTCGCCACGCTGAGAGAATGTGCCGATCAGGCGGCGGCCTCCGCCAACTGCGCATACGAGTTGACGTTCCTTGCCGCAGCTGCATTCTGCTTCATCTATGTGGTGGTCATCAAGAAGGATCGGTTGGTTCCCAAAATGGAGGCCCCCAAGTACTTTGGTGCCATTTGCGAAACCGCCGGTCAGTTCGCCTACATCTACGCCATTTCTGACACCGCCCATCTGGCCATGTCCGCTCCCATCATTTCCTCCTACTGTGCCGCCTCCGTGCTGTGGAGCCGCATCTTCCTGAAGGAAAAGCTCTCCTGGAAGCACTATGCCATGATCTGTCTGGTGGTCATCGGCATCGCCATCATGGGCTTCTTCGACCTGTAAGCCCACTGTATATGACAAAAACCCCCGCCGCTCACATGAGCGGCGGGGGTCTTTTCAGGCACGTTCAGGTGTGGATTCAAGCGCGGGGTAAGGCCCGGTCCAGCTTTTCCAGAAAGAAGGCCAGCAGGAATCCGGCGGCGCAGCAGAGCAGCGACGCCACTGCCTCGCCCACGCTGTCATACCAGATGGGAACGATCACCAGTGTGGAGGCCACCACGATGCCCAAGATCCCGTGGAAGGTTACGGCGTAATGGGTTTGCAGCAGCCAGGTGACGCCCCGGGCCAACAGCAGCATGGTCAGCAGCATCCCCGGCAGGCAGGCGGACAGGGTCAGCAGCCGCATTTCCGCAAGACTGTTCAGCAGCGGCTCGTACAGCCCAAGCGCCATCATAATGGAGGAGCTGGTCAGCCCCGGCAGCACCACGCTGGCGCCCCAAAGCGCGCCGCAGAAGTTGTACCAGCCAAAGTTCGGCGTCACCGACACGCGAAGCACATGGCGCACATAGAAAAGCGACAGAAACACCGATAGGGCGCAGACGCCGCAGGCGATCCACGCCGCCCGGCCATGGCCCTCCTTTCCCGCCTCCCGCCAGAGGGCAGGAAACGTCCCGGCAATGAGGCCGATAAAGAGCCAGATGGTAGCGGCGTCCGACAGAGCATAGGCGGCGCTGATCCCCTTGGCGAGACCCAGAAAGCCCACGGCCCAGCCAATCCCCAAGGGAAGGAAAATGTGCCAGTATTTCCGGATGCCCCGTCCGGGATGGGACAGAGTCTCCATCATGGGGCGGTATACGTCGAACACCACAGCCAGTACGCCGCCGGAGACGCCGGGCAGGATCGCCCCTGCGCCGATCAGTGCACCGCACAACAGATCCCGCAGCCAGCGTTCCCGATCCGCCTGCTTATATGGGTCCGTCATATTCCACCTCCTCACTCAAACTGTATACAGGGTATCATATCAGCATTCCCCGCTCCGCGCAATCCGAAACTGTGAACGATTTGAGAATTTTGGTGATTTTGGAAGATTTGGCCCATAAAAGCCCCGGTTTCCCCATTTGGGAAGGGCATAGTGATCTTTCGCTAAAAACCCTTGCGTGTCTACGGAAAAAAATGATAGAACTTTTTTAAAAAAGGGGTGGCTTTTCCGCTATGGCGGTGTTAGAATAGGGGCACTGCCCTGAAGGGCGACCCTTTTCTGTATTTTTGACAGTATTTCAGGAGGTTTCCCATGATGCGGAGCGCAAAGAAAACCTACGAGATCGACATGCTGCATGGCGCGATCCTGCCGAAGCTGCTGCGCTTCGCCGTCCCGCTGACCCTCTCCACCATGCTGCAGCTGCTGTTCAACGCGGCGGACGTGGTGGTGGTCGGCCGCTGGGCCGGTGACAATTCCCTGGCAGCGGTGGGTTCCAACACCTCCCTGATCGCCCTGCTGACCAATATGTTCTTAGGATTGTCCATCGGCGCCAATATTCTGGCTGCCCGGTACTTCGGCGCTCACGAGGACGAGGAACTCAGCAAAACGGTCCACACCTCTATTCTGCTCTCCCTGTACAGCGGCGTGTTCCTGACAGTGGTCGGTATTCTGGGTGCCCGGACCATTCTGATCTGGATGCAGTGTCCCGCCAATGTGCTGGATCTGGCCACGCTCTACCTGCGGATCTACTTCGCCGGCATGACCGCCACCATGCTCTACAACTTTGGCGCCGCTCTGCTGCGGGCCAGCGGCGATACCCAAAGACCTCTCTATTACCTGTTCGCATCCGGCGTTGTCAACGTGATCCTGAATCTGGTCTTTGTCATCTACTTCCACATGGATGTGGCAGGCGTGGCATTGGCCACCGTGATCTCCCAGTGTATTTCTGCCGCACTGGTGGTCCGCTGTCTCATGAAGGAGACCGGTCCTCTGCGGCTGGACTTCCGGCAGCTGAAGATCTACCCCATCAAGCTCAAGCAGATCATGCAGGTGGGCATCCCCGCCGGAATTCAGGGAATGCTGTTCTCTCTGGCCAACGTGACGGTGCAGTCCTCCGTCAACTCCTTCGGTGAGGTCATTATGGCCGGCAGTTCCGCCGCTATCAGCATCGAGCAATTCATCTACGCCAACATCAATGCTTTCTATCAGGCCAACGTAGCCTTTACCAGCCAGAATTACGGCGCCGGTGACTATCGGCGCATCAAGAAGATCGCCTGGATCAGCGTTGTGACCGGCGTTGTGACCACAGAGCTTCTGAGCGTTCTGGCCGTCTATTTCGGCCCGCAGCTTCTGGGGATCTATTCCCCCAGCGCCGAGGTGGTGGCAGCCGGTATGGTGCGCCTCCGCTGGATTGCCCTGTTCTATGGTCTGGACGCCATCATGGATGTGATCGTCGGTTCTCTGCGTGGCGTGGGGTACAACATTCTTCCCATGCTGGTCACGCTGATGGGTGCCTGCGCCTCCCGGCTCATCTGGCTGTCTACCGTGTTCCGGCTTCCAGCCTACCACCGGATCGAGATGGTTTACATCGTCTATCCTCTCTCCTGGATCCTGACGGCTTCCACCCACCTCATCTGCTATTTCTTCGTTTCCCGAAAGGTGGACCGGGAGCTTCGTGCCCACGAAGCGGAGCTGGCCGCCCGTATGGAAGAAAGCCCGGAGGAAGCAGGCTCCTGAGCACATTCGCCAAGCAAGCAAAAAAGCCGCGGAAACCAGTCGGTTCATGTTCATAGGTACACAATGTGACCTATGGGGCAGGCCGGACGGTACAGGGCACGAAAAAATAAGTCGGGGG
>ENA-UEQX01002011-UEQX01002011.1-human-gut-metagenome-genome-assembly--contig:-NODE-2011-length-11929-cov-3.736078_pt1 | contig 11929 bp, 6 predicted proteins | sample MGYA00242952_ERZ507952 | MGnify/ENA primary metagenome ERZ507952 (study PRJEB26167, sample SAMN06115425) | human gut metagenome | host: Homo sapiens | place: China:Sichuan | collected 2015-04-07... | reverse complement strand
TCGCCCTGCTTGCCGGGGCGTGTTCCCGTAAGACGCCCGCACCTGCGGTGGTACGCCCCGTGAAGGTGGCGACGGCTGCCGGCGCGGGACTTATCGACAAGGATTTCGCCGGCATGGCTACTCCCGACGACGCTGTGAACCTCGCCTTCAAGGTGGCGGGGCAGGTCCTCGACGTGCCCGTTTCGCAGGGCGCGGGCGTGAAGAAGGGGGAGCTGCTCGCCGAACTCGACCCCCGGGACATCGAGTTGCAGGTCGCGGCGACCCGCTCGGCCTTCGAGGAGACCCGCTCGCAGCAGCAGCGCATGCAGCGGCTGCTGGAGCACGAGGCGGTGTCGCGGCAGGAGGCCGAAGCGGCCGCGACGCGCTATGCGCAGGCCCGCTCGACCTACGAGAACACCCTCGACCTGCTGAAGGACACCCGCCTGAAGGCCCCGTTCGCCGGGGTCGTCGAGCGCAAGTACGTCGATAATTTCGAACGCGTGCAGGCCGGACAGCCGATTCTCCGGCTGGTCAATCCCGTCACCTCGACCGTCCAGTTCACGCTGCCCGAAAACGCGCTGCCGCTGTTGCGGGACAGCTCCACGCGCTTTACCGTCGCGTTCGACAACTACCGGGGCGCGGCCATTCCGGCCCGCCTGAAAGAGTATGTCGAAACCTCGTCCGACGCCTCGGGATTCCCCGTGTCGCTGACTCTCGAAAACCCCGATCCGGCCCGTTACCGCATCTCGCCCGGCATGTCGTGCACGATCACCATGTTGAGCGCCGATCCCGTTCCCGATGCCGTGTCGCTGCCCGTTTCGGCCGTCTACGCCCCGGCCGGGGGCGGGACCTACGTCTGGATCGTCGGCGCGGGCGACCGCGTCATGCGCCGCGAGGTGACGCTCGGGGAGCTGTTCGGCCGCGACCGGGTGGTCGTCGACAGCGGTGTCGCGCCCGGCGAACGGGTCGTCACGGCGGGCGTTTACCAGCTGCGCGAGGGCGAACGGGTCCGCATCTTAAACTGACGCCGCCATGAACCTGCCCGAATATTCATTGCGCAGCGCCAAGGTGATCTGGTTCTTCCTCTTCGTCCTGCTGGCCGGGGGAGCGCTGGGCTTCGCCACGCTGGGAAAGAAAGAGGATTCGGCCTTTGTGATCAAAATCGCGTCGATGGTCTGCTCCTATCCCGGGGCTACGCCGCAGCAGGTCGAAGAACTCGTCACCGAGCCTATCGAACGCGAGGTGCAGTCGATGCGCCGCGTGCATAAAATCACTTCGGAATCCTATTACGGGCTTTCGAAGATACAGGTCGAACTGGACCCGGCCACACCCGCCGCCGAAATTCCGCAACTGTGGGACGAACTGCGCCGCAAGGTGCTCAACGTCCAGCCGCGCCTGCCCGCGGGGGCTTCGGCGGTGACCGTCGCCGACGATTTCGGCGACGTGTACGGCATCTACTACGGGCTTTCGGTCGACGGAGGCTTCACCTGGTCCGAACTGCGCGACTGGGCGCAGCGGCTCAAAACGGCGCTCGTGACGGTCGACGGCGTGCAGAAGGTGGCCCTTTACGGCGAACAGACGCCCGTGGTGAACGTCTATGTCAGCATGGCGACGCTGGCCAATTTCGCCATCCGTCCCGAAACCATCGTCGCGACCATCGGCCAGCAGAATTCCATCGTCGACAGCGGCGAGAAGCAGGCCGGAAAACTCCAGATACAGATTCTCGAGGACGGAACCTATAAGACGCTCGACGACCTTTCGGACCAGCTGCTGATCTCCTCTTCGGGCAAACAGTACCGCCTGGGCGACATCGCCCGCGTCGAGCGGGGCTACGCCGAGCCGCCGCAGACGATGATGCGCGTCGACGGCCGCCGCGCCGTGGGCATCGGCGTCTCGACCGAGGAGGGCGTCGACGTGGTGAAGACCGGTGCGGAGATCGAATCCCTGCTGGCTTCGCTCACGCGGCAGATGCCGCTGGGCATGGAGCTGACGGTGCTCTATCCCGAGAACCGCATCGCCCGGGAGGCCAATTCCACGTTCATTCTCAACCTCGCCGAGTCGGTTGCGATCGTCATTCTGATCATCATGCTCGTCATGGGCTTCCGCGCCGGGGTGCTGATCGGCAGTTCGCTGCTCTTCTCGATCGGCGGCACGCTGCTCCTGATGCAGTTTCTGGGCGAGGGGCTGAACCGCACCTCGCTGGCCGGTTTCATCATCGCGATGGGCATGCTCGTCGACAACGCCATCGTCGTCACCGACAATGCACAACAGGCCATGCTGCGGGGCGTGGCACGCCGCAGCGCCGTCGTTGACGGAGCCAACGCCCCGCGGTGGAGCCTGCTGGGGGCCACGCTGATCGCCATATTCTCGTTTCTGCCGCTGTACCTCGCCCCCTCGTCGGTGGCCGAGATCGTCAAGCCGCTGTTCGTCGTGCTGGCCCTCTCGCTGCTGTTGAGCTGGGTGCTGGCCCTGACGCAGACGCCGCTGTTCGGCAATTTCATGCTCAAGGTGAAACCCGTCGCCGGCGATCCCTACGACACGCGCTTCTACCGCGCCTTCGACCGCCTGCTGGCCGCCCTGCTGCGGTGGCGGTGGGCCGTCGCGGCGACGGTCGCGGGGCTGTTCGTCCTGTCGCTGGCCGTCATGGGGCTGATGCCCCAGAACTTCTTTCCGTCGCTCGACAAACCCTATTTCCGGGCCGACGTGCTGCTGCCCGACGGGTATAATATCCGCGATACGGAGCGTAATCTGCTCGCCATGGAGGAGTGGCTGCGCGCGCAGAAGACCGTCTCGATGACGCTCGGGTCGACGCCGCCGCGCTATTATCTGGCCAGCAGCAGCATTTCGTTGCGTCCCAATTTCGGCAACATCCTCGTCGAGCTGCACGACAAGCGGCAGACCGAGGCTGTCGAGGAGCGTTTCAACGCCTATGTCACCGCGAATTTTCCCGACGTGTGGCTGCGCTCGTCGCTCTTCAAGCTCTCGCCCGTGCCCGACGCGGCCATCGAATTCGGCTTCATCGGCGACGACGTCGACACGCTGCGCCGTCTCGCGGCCCGGGCCGAAGAGGTGATGTGGCGCACCCCCGGAGCCGTAAACATCCGCAACGGCTGGGGCAACCGCGTGCCGATGTGGCAGCCGGTCTACTCGCAGCTGCAGGGCCAGCGCATCGCTATCACCCGCAGCCAGATGGCCCGCGGCATCACCATCGCCACGCAGGGCTACACGCTGGGCGAATACCGCGAGGGCGACCAGTTCATGCCGATCCTTCTGAAAGACGAGAACATCGGTTCGTATAACCTGACCAATTTGCAGGCCCTGCCGATCTTCAATCCTTCGGGCAAGGTCTTTTCGATCGAGCAGGCGACCGACGGATTCCGTTTCGATTTCCGGCCGGGCGTCATCAAGCGTTTCAACCGCCAGCGGGTGATGAAGGCCCAATGCGACCCGGGCCGCGGGGTCAACACCATGCAGTTGTTCGCCGCGCTGCGCGATTCGGTGGACCGCGCCGTGGTGCTTCCCGAGGGCTACTCGATGAAGGTCTTCGGCGAGCAGGAGAGCCAGCAGGAGTCCAACGAGGCGCTGGCCGAATACATGCCGCTGACGCTGGTGCTCATCCTCATCGTCCTGCTGCTGTTGTTTCGCAACTACCGCGAGCCGGTCGTCATTCTGCTGATGATCCCCCTGATCTTCATCGGCGTGGTGCTGGGACTGGCCGTCACGGGCAAGGTGTTCAACTTTTTCTCCCTGCTGGGGTTGCTGGGACTCGTCGGCATGAACATCAAGAACGCCGTGGTGCTCGTCGAGCAGATCGGCGTGCTGCGGGCCGCGGGCAAAGACCCCTACGAGGCCCTGACCTCTGCGACGCGCAGCCGTATCGTCCCGGTGGCGATGGCCTCGGGAACGACCATTCTGGGCATGCTGCCGCTGTTGTTCGACTCGATGTTCGGCGCGATGGCCGCCACGATCATGGGCGGACTGCTGGTCGCCACGCTGCTGACGGTCTGCGTCCTGCCGGTGGTCTACGCGCTGTTCTACAATATCCGCAAGCCATGAAGATAACAGTTTCGATAATCGCCCTTTGGCTCTGCGTCCCGGCGCTGGGGCAGACCTCGCTCGCCGACTACCGCGCTGCCGTCGCCGATTACAGTTGGCAGCTGAAGATCGCCGCCTCGAAGAGCAATGCGGCGGCCGAGACGGCGGGGCAGGCCCGTACGGGCTACTTGCCGCGGCTCGCGATGGACGGCAGTTTCACGGCGACCGTGCGCCATTTCGACGGCGTGGAACGCTGGACGTTCAGCCTCCTGCCGCAGCTGGTGCAGACCGTCTACGGCGGCGGTGCGGTGCGGGCCGCGGCCCGGCAGGCCGAACTGGGCTACGGCATCGCGCTGTGCGACGAGGAGTTTTCGCGCCTCGACGTGCGCTATGCCGCCGACTACGCCTACTGGAACCTCTCGGCCGTGGAACTCTATGCCGCCTCGATGCGGCAGTATGTCGTGATCATCCGTTCGCTCAAGGAGGTCGTCGACCGCCGCTTTTCGGAGGGCTATATCGCCAAGGGCGACGTGCTGATGATCGACGCACGGTTGAGCGAGGCCGAATACTCGCTCGTGAGCGCCGAGCAGAGTTACGAGGTCGCGCTCCACAACTTCAACATCCTCCGCGGAACCGACGCCGCGCTCGGCGTACAGCTCGCGCAGGGCATCCGCGACTCGCTGCCGATGCCCGGACGGGTCGTGGCGGCCGAGGCGCTGGAGCGGCGTCCCGACTATGCCGCCGCACGGCTGCGCTCGGAGCAGGCCGAGGCGGGAATCCGGGCCGTCCGCGCGCCGTTCAATCCGCAGTTGAGCGTGGGTGTCGGCGGCATGTGGCAGCCCTATTACTCCAACAGCACGGGGGCGACCTACGTCGACGGATCGGCTTTCGTGAAACTCTCCGTGCCGATCTTCCACTGGGGCGAACGCCGCCGGGCCGTGGGGGCCGCGCGCGCCGTGCAGTTGCAGCAGGAGTGGAACGCCGCGCTCGTGCACGACGACATCGTGCGCGAGGAGATGAACGGCTGGACGGCCCTCGTGCAGAGCCGCGCGCAGGTCGACGCCTCGGAAGAGAGTCTCCGCATCGCGGGCGAGAACCTCTCCATCAGCACCTATTCCTACGGCGAAGGCCTGGCGACGATCCTCGACGTCCTGCAAGCCCAGTTGAGCTGGATTCAGCTCTATTCGAACGCCATCCGGGCGCATTACAACTATGCCGTGGCGGTGTCGGACTACCAGCGCATCACGGCGCAATAGAAAAACGGCGGAGAATCTCTCCGCCGTTTTTTCCTGCCGCCGGGCGTTCTACGCCTTCGCCGGCTGGGTGCTGACCACCGCGATTTCGCGCTACACGGGTGCGATCCTGCGCAGCATCTGCATCATGCCGCAGTACTTTTCGTGTGTCAGTTCCAGTGCGCGGCCGACCTTCGCCTGGTCGTCTTCGGAGCTGCATTCGACGTTGTAAACCACATGGAACGAGCGGTATACGCTTTCGGATTGAACCGTCTCGGCGGATAAATCGCCCGAATAGCTGATTTCGAAGCGTTTGGGCGTGATGCGCTCTTTCTGCATGATCATCAGCGCCGTCTGGGCGGAGCATTGCGCCGCGGCGTAGAGCATCAGGGTCTTGGGATTCATCGCGTCGCATCCGGTGCCGTTTTCGGTCCGGAATTTCCCGTTTCCGGACATCTGTAAAGTTACTTTTTCAATCATGGATTTCGGTTTTTGTGTTCAACAATAACCCGGGGGCAAATTCCGTTCCTTTGGTAGTGTGCGGATGGGCAAAAATTCGTATATTTGCCCGTATTTAGTGAAACAATGCATATGCGAAAATTCCGGATTTCATTGCTGACCCTTGCCCTTGCGGCGTGCGCCTTCGGCGCGCAGGCTGCCGGGCCTGAAATAGAGACCCTCGCGGGGCGCGCCCGCGACCTGTTCGATTACGGCCGCTGGAGCGACGCCCGGCAGGAATTCCTGCGCGTCAGGGCGGTGCTGACGCCTTCGGACCGCCTGCTGGCCCAGGAGGCGGATTTTTACCTGGCCGCCTGCGCCGTGGAGCTGGGCAGCCCCGATGCCGAAGGGGCCTTGCGCGAATTCGCGGAGCGTTATCCCGAATCGGTCTACGCCAACGACGTGCGTTTCGCACTCGGTTCGTTCTACTGCGCCGCGGGGAACATGGAAAAGGCCCGCGAGGCTTTCGCGCAGACCGATTACAAGGCGTTGAGCGCGCCGCGCCGCGAGCAGTACGACATCCGCATGGGCTACGTCGCGTTCGCCGGGGGCGACTACCGGAAGGCGTACGACTATTTCGACCGCATCGGCAGCCGCAGCGAATACGCCGATCACGCCCGTTACTACAAGGCCTATATCGACTACGCCGAAGGGCGTTACGGCCGTGCGAAGCAGGCCTTCACGGCGCTTCTGCGCAGCGACGCCTACCGCGACGTGGTTCCCTATTACCTCATGCAGATCGAGTTCCGCGAGGGCAACTACCGCTATGTGGTCGAAAACGGCGAGACGCTGGCCCGCCGGGCCGTTCCCGAGCGGCGCGCCGAGCTGGAGCGCGTGGTCGCCGAATCGTGGTTCCGGCTGGAGGATTTCAACAGGACGCTGGAGCACCTCGCGGCTTTCCGGAAGGCCGGCGGGGAGATGGACCGCGACGCCAGCTACCTGGAGGGCTTCTCGCTCTACCGCACGGCCCGCTATGCGGAGGCCGCGGAGTGGCTGCGCAAGGCGTGCGGCGCTGAAGACGCGCTGACGCAGAACGCCTCCTACCACCTGGCCGACTGTTACCTGCGCGCCGGGGACAAGGAGTCGGCGATGCAGGCTTTCGCGATGGCTTCCGACGAGTCGCTCGACGCGACGGTGGCCGAGGACGCGCTGTTCAACTACGCCAAATTGCAGTACGAACTGGGCGGCGGCGCCTTCAACGGCGCGATCAACGTGCTGACGCGCTATGTCGAACGCTATCCTTCGTCGCCGCGTGCGGAGGAGGCCCGTGCGCTGCTGATCGCCGCTTACTACAACTCCCGCGACTACGATGCCGCGTACAGGGCCATCAAACAGATGCCCTCGGGCGACGCCGACATCCGCGCGGCGTTGCAGAAGATCACCTATTTCCGCGCTCTGGAGGCCTACAAGGCGGGCGACATGCGTGCGGCGCAGCGTTACCTCACGGAATCCGCCGCGGTGAACGTCAGCCCCAAGTACACCGCGCTGAATGCCTTCTGGCAGGGTGAAATCGCCTTCGCACAGGGCGACTACCCGGTGGCGGCGGCCAAATACAACGCCTACCTGAAGCGTGCGCCCCGCACCGAGCGGGAGTATGCGCTGGCGTGGTACAATCTCGGTTACTGCGCCTTCGACCGCAACGACCTGGGGCAGGCGCAGGCTTCGTTCCGAAAGTTCCTCGCCGCCTGGTCGCCGCGCGACCGTTACCGCGCCGACGCCTACAACCGGTTGGGCGACGCGGCCTATTCCGACCGCCGTTTCGAGGAGGCCGTGGGGGAGTATGACAAAGCCATCGCCCTGGCGACGCCCGAACAGCAGTACGCCCGCTACAAACGGGCCGTGACGCTCGGCATCCTGGGCCGCACGGACCAGAAGCAGCAGGCCCTGCGGCAGATCGCCGCTTCGGGCGGCGACTATGCCGACGAAGCCTCCTACGAGCTGGGACGCAGCTACATCGCGCAGGAGAAGTATGCCGAGGGCGCCGCGCAGCTCGAAAAGTTCGTGGCCGCCTATCCGTCGTCGCCGCGCTGCACGCAGGCGCTGTCCGACCTCGGGCTGGCCTACCTGAATCTGGGCGACAAGCAAAAGTCGCTCAAGTATTACGATCGGGTGATCGGGGCGTCGCCCCACTCCTCGGAAGCCAGGGGCGCGATGCAGTCGATCCGCGAGATCTACGTTTCGCAGGGCGACGCCGACGCCTATTTCGACTACGCCGCCAAGGCCGGACTGGAGAGCGACCTGACGGCCCTTTCGCGCGACTCGCTGTCGTTCGCCGCGGCACAGAAACTCTACCTCGACGGACAGCAGGAGGCTGCCGCGAAGTCGCTGCGCAGCTATGTGCAGAGCTATCCGAAGGGGTATTACCTGACCGACGCGCTCTACTATTTGAGCGACTGCTACCTCCGCTCGGGCGAGCGCGGGGAGGCCATCGAGACGCTCACGGCGCTCGCCGACCGGGGGACGACCCAGTACACGGTCGCCGTGCTGGAGAAGCTCTCCGAGATGACTTATGCCGACGAACGCTGGGACGAGGCCGCCTCGGCCTACCGCCGGCTTTACGACGCCGCGCCGACCAAAACGGGCCGCGAGGAGGCCATGAAGGGTTATGTGCGTGCGACGGTGGCCGGGGGCGACGGGGCGAAGATCGCCGCGATGGCCGCCGACGTCTGCGGGCACGACGATGCGGGGGCCGCGGCGCTCCGCGAAGCGAAGTACGCCTGGGCCGGGCAGCTGCGCGCCGAAGGCCGCCGCGACGAGGCCGTGAAGCTCTACCGCGAACTGGCGAAGGACGTGCGCACGAAAGAGGGTTCCGAGGCTGCCTATTACGTGATCGAATCCACGTTCGGGAGCGGCGACATGGACAAGACCGAAAAGGAGGTCTTTGCCTTCTCCGAACGGGAGCCGCAGGCCTACTGGCTGGCCAAGGCCTTTATCCTGCTGGGCGACGTGTATGTGAAGAAAGGGGATAATTTCCAGGCCCGGGCAACGTGGCAGAGTGTCGCCGACGGTTATTCGCCTGCCGACGACGGCATCGTGGACGAAGCGAAGGCGCGAATCGCAAAACTCAACTGACGATGAAGAAGATGCTGATAGTGGCCGCCCTCGCGGCGGTGCTGCCGCAGTTGGCTGCGGCGCAGGTCGAAAAGCAGGTCGAAGTGACCAAGGCCTATGTCCCGAAGGTGGAGAGCGCCTCGAAACTGGCCGTCCAGCCCGACATGACCGACACGGCGCGCATGCGCCCCGAAATCGACTACACCATTACGCCGCTGTCGTTGCGCACGACGCTCTCGCCGCGTCCGATCCGCCCCGCGACGGTGACCTACTGGGAGTTCAACCGACCGCTGCCCTTCTACCTGAAGGCCGGGGCGGGGTATCCGCTCAACTCGGTGCTGGACTTCTACGCCTCGTCGCAGAATCCGTCGACGGGCTACGTTGTGGGGTACGTCAACCACGAGGGGCGGTACGCCGATATTAAAAACGATTTCGGGGTGAAGAACAATTCGACGCGGATGTTCAACCGCATCGGGGCCGCCGCGGGCAAGTATTTCGGCCGGCACATCCTCGAAGGCGACATTTACTACGACAACCGGATGTATCACCGTTACGGGGCCTGGGCCGACGGAGACGGCGCGGGTCTCGGGATCGGGGGGATGAACGACTACGGCGATGCGAACGTCGCGGTGCGTTTCGGAGACAATTTTCAGGACCTGAGCCGCACGAACTTTGAAATAGCCCTGCGCGGGGGGATGTTCTTCGACCACTCCGAGTGGCCGGATTACGGCGACAAGGCCCGGCAGACCGCACTCGGGGCCAGGGCGAAGATCGCCCGGGGATTCGGCCGCAGCAGGTTCTCGCTCGAAGCGGGATACGAATTGCGGTCCGGGCAGAAATCGCTGGAGGGCAGCAGCCAGCAGCTGATCCACGCCGCCCTGCGCTACGGTTTCGCCGGCGGGGTCGTGCGCTTCGACGTGGGGGCCGACTACTACCGCGACCGGACCGAGTTCGAAGGAGAACCCTCGAACCTCGTGAAGAGTGAAAATTATGTCATTCCTTTCGCCCGGCTCGATTTCAATCTCGGAACGCCGGGGCTGAAACCCTTCTTCGAGGCCGACGGCGCGGTGACGCCGAACGACTTCCGGGCGCTGACGCTGGAAAATCCCTATGTCGCCTCCTCGACGTGGCTCGACAAAAGTTCCGTGGACTACAATTTCCGTCTCGGACTGGGCGGCAGTCTCTGGCGCAGCCGCTTCGACTACCGTGTCTACGCCGGGGTGTCGGTCCGCGACAACCATCTTTTCTGGACCACGTACCGGAGTTTGTCGGACGATCCTGCTTTTTCGGAGGTTTTTCAGGGCGTTCTGGTCCCTGTGATGGCGCGGCAGACCGTCACTTCGTTCAACGGCGAGATCGAGTTCCGGCCCGTGAGCGCGCTGAAATTCGACCTGGGCGTGCACGGCTACCTCTATAACGACGAGACGGACCTGAAAAACGGCGCTCCGTCGTTCGCCGGGAACGTGGGCGTCGCCTACGAGGGCCGCAAGGTCTCGTTCGGGGTGAAGGCGCTGATGCAGGGCGTGCGCCGCTGGACGGTGATCGACCTTTCGGCTACGACCGACGCTTCGGAACCGGTCTGTGGTCCGTCTTTCGAAGCGCCCTTCGGCGTGGACCTGCGGGTGAATTTCGACTGGAAGGTTTCGGGCCGCGTGACGCTCTTCGCCGAGGGCCGCAACCTCGTCAACCGCCGCCTGTACGAATACCCCTGGTATCCCGAACTGGGAGCCAATTTCACGGTGGGCGTCAAGGCCAATTTCTGAAACCGTTTCCGCCGGGAGCGGTTTTCCGGAACGGGGGTTTTTTCGAAAAGCCCCCGTTTTTTTGCCCCTCGCGAAAGACGACAATTCGTTTAATTGATGATCATTTTCGGCTGTCGGGAAGAACCGACCGGAAATTTCGCTATATTGGAGCGAATTTAATTCACACGACTATGAAACATACAATGCCCGAGCTTCCCTATGCACCGGAAGCGCTTGCTCCGAAGATGAGCAAAGAGACCTTCGATTACCACTATGGAAAGCATTTGCAGACTTATGTGAACAACCTGAACAACCTGATCGCGGGGACGCCTTACGAGGAGATGCCGCTCGACGAGATCGTTCGCAAGGCCGACGGGGGCATTTTCAACAATGCCGCCCAGGCCTGGAACCATACCTTCTTTTTCCGGATGCTGACTCCCGCGCAGCAGCCGATGCCCGCGAAACTGGCCGCCAAACTCACCGAGGCGTTCGGTTCGGTGGAGGCTTTCAAGGAGCAGTTCACCAAGGCCGCCGTGGGGCTGTTCGGCTCCGGATGGGCGTGGCTGGCGATGGACAAGGCCGGGAAGCTGTCGATCGTCGCCAAGCCGAACGCCGGCAACCCGATGACCGACGGACTGCGTCCGGTGATGACCGTGGACGTTTGGGAGCACGCCTATTACATCGACTACCGCAACCGTCGTCCCGATTTTCTGGCGGCGTTCTGGGAGCTGATCGACTGGCAAAAGGTCGCCGACCGCTGCATCCCGAAGCGGTACAAGTGCACGGCCTGCGACTACGACTACGACCCGGCGAAGGGCATTCTCGTGCCGAACGGCGACGCGGAAGCGTTCCGCTCCATCCTGCGGTCCTATGGGCCGCGCGTGGAGCGCCTCGTTTCCGCGCACGTCCTGCCGCATGAGGTGCCCGAAGTGGCTCAGGAAACCTTCGTCAGGGCGTACAGGAGCCTGCGTTCCTACCAGGGGCAAGGTTCCTTTGAGCGCTGGCTGGCGACCATTGCCCTGCGCTGCTGTTACGAGCGGCTGCGCGAACGCTACAGGCCCGAAGCGCCGTTCAGCTCTCTGGCCCGAGGCGAAGAGGACGAACCGGAAGGCCTGACCGATCAGGCATCGTTCCGCCTCTATGAAGAAGAAAACGAGCGCCGCGACTTGCGGGAAGAGCTCGAATCGGCCCTGCAAAGTCTGGAACCCCGCGATCGCATGTTGCTGACGCTCACCTTTCTGGAGGGCTATTCCATTGCGGAGACGGCGGCCATGATGGACATGACGCCGATCAACGTCCGGGTCAGGGTCCACCGCAGCAAGGCAAAGCTGCGCGAGGCGCTCGATCCCCCTTTGGAATGCCTCGGGAGGCAATCATGAACAACCTTTTGCA
>ENA-UEQX01002010-UEQX01002010.1-human-gut-metagenome-genome-assembly--contig:-NODE-2010-length-11937-cov-10.698988_pt1 | contig 11937 bp, 9 predicted proteins | sample MGYA00242952_ERZ507952 | MGnify/ENA primary metagenome ERZ507952 (study PRJEB26167, sample SAMN06115425) | human gut metagenome | host: Homo sapiens | place: China:Sichuan | collected 2015-04-07... | reverse complement strand
ATAATAAATTCATAGAATTATTAGAAATTTATGAGGGTTCTATTCGATTTTTTTATTAATATTGCGCGTTGGGCCTGCTCCGAAAGTATTAAGTAACAACGAGTAAGCAGTAACACTTATAATGACGACCTTAAGCGGCCTTGCGGCCTTCTTTATTTATCTCAAAAGGTATTTTTATGACTCTAACCGCCTGGATTGCGATTGCCGTAATCCTGGTCACGGTTTACTGCCTGATTAAGCGTTATGAAACACGCTTGGTGCTGTTTACCGCCGGCCTTTTCCTCTGCTGCATTGCCATGAAACCGATGGCAGCGCTTGATCAATTTGCTAAAAGCATGGCAAACGCTTCGCTCATCATGGCGATCTGCTCGTCCATGGGTTTTGCCTATGTAGTAACGACCACAGGATGCGATAAAAATTTAGTCAAATTCTTAGCCGCCCCCCTCAATAAACTGGGCATTCTTCTAATCCCCGCCACCACCATCATCACAAGCTTCATCAACGTTGCCATTCCTTCTGCATCCGGCTGTGCCGCTGCCGTGGGTGCAACCTTCATCCCAGTAATGATCCGCGCAGGCATCCGTCCGGCCGCTGCCGGCGCCGCTGTCCTGATGGGCACTTTCGGCTCCAACATTTCTCCGGGAACAAGCCACAACAGTGTTGTTGCCAAAATTGCCAATATGGACATGATGGACCTCATCAGCCTGCACACACCTTACTCCATAGCAATGGTCTTAATCGGGGCCGTCGGCCTGACAATCGTCTGTCTGATTCTCAGAGACAACAAACCGACTGCTAAAGAACTTGAAGACTACTACACCTCAGCAGACCACAGCGGCGGCATTGAACGCATCAATCCGCTCAAAGCCATTGCACCTTTGGTCCCTCTCGTCATTCTTCTGCTCGGTAACTCTTACGTTCCGGTCATTAAGATGGGCGTGGCCCAGGCCATGGTCATCGGTGCCATTTTCGCATTGATTGTTTCTTGGGTGAATCCTCAGCAGTTCACCAAGGACTTCTTCAAAGGTATGGGCGAAGGCTACGGCTCCGTCATGGGTATCATCATCACAGCCGGTGTTTTTGCCGCCGGTTTAAAAGCCACAGGGTTAATCGATGCCTTCGTCGAAGTTTTAAAGAGCTCCAACGAGATCGCCCGCTGGGGCGGGTCTTTCGGTCCGTTCATCATGGCAGCCATTACCGGTTCCGGCGATGCAGCAACTTTTGCCTTCAATGAAGCAGTCACCCCGCATGCCGCCTCTTTTGGTATGCCGATTCCAAACCTCGGCGCAATGGCCCTTATCTCAGGCCAGATGGGCCGTACGATGTCCCCCATTGCCGGTGTTGTCATTGTGCTTTCCGGTTTGGCTATGGTACCCCCGATCCAATTGGTAAAACGCACGGCGATTCCTTTGATTGTCGGTGTCGTCGTTTTGGCCCTGACCATCGTCTAAGGACTTCTTTGATCTCTCGAAGCACCTCGCAAATCGCGAGGTGTTTCTGTATATACATTCTCGACTTATTTATCAACTTTCGTTTGAGTTATGTAAAAAAGACCACCAATCAATCGATTTCACTCATGAATTGCTCACATTTTTATCTTCAAGTAAAGAGAAATATTTTTACCTTCGAGCTCGAGTTGAAAGAGAAAAAGGCAAGTAGAGAGCTAAAACTCTTAAACTTTCAGCCTGACTTTCATTGAAAATTTGCATGTATTCTGTTTACCTAATTATTGTCTTAGGAATGCTCTCGGCCTTCGGTTCGTTTGTCATAGATATGTACCTTCCGGCAATGCCGGAAATGACAAAAGTATTCTCTGCTTCGGTTCCTTCGGTCCAATTAGGTCTGACTTTCTGCATGGTCGGACTCGCTTTCGGTCAAGTTATATTCGGCCCCTTAAGCGATAAATACGGCCGCAAACCGGTCTTATATTTTTCCCTTCTCCTTTACATCGCCAGCACCCTTTTTTGCTGCTTATCCCAAAACATCGATACTTTCAACATCGCGCGTCTTCTTCAAGGTTTAGGGGGCGCCGGCGCTATTGTTTACTCGCGCTCTGCCCCAACGGATTTATATTCAGGTAAAGAACTTGCCAAGATCATTGCCATTGTCGGTGCAGTAAACGGAATCGCACCGGTAGCTGCTCCTGTGGTAGGAGGATCCGTAGCAAATCTTATTGGATGGCGTGGTATTTTTTATATACTTTTAGGAATCGGTGTTGTCATTACAGCAATGGTGATTCCGGTTAAAGAAACGCTTCCTAAAGATGCTCGTGAACCAGGCTCTTTCCCTCGTTCGTTTGAAGGTTTTAGGTTTTATTTTGGTGTGCAAAGTACCGAATTTTGCCGCTTTCACAACTGTGTTCGGATTAAGTATGGGAGCCCTTTTCGCCTATATCTCCTCTACGCCTTTTATTTTGCAGAACGAATTCGGACTCTCCCAGTTCCATTTTTCGCTTCTCTTCGCCCTCAATGCCATTGCCATCGGTGCCGGCGCTTTGCTTGCCGTCCGTTTTTCCACAACGGCTAAAGCCACGTACTTCGGAACGGCGGGAAGTTTGATTGCCGCAGTTTTAGGTTTAGTCTTCGGATTAACGACCAAAGATCTTTACACCTATGAGGACTCCGTTCTTCTAATGTTTTTTTGCCTAGGCTTTATATTTACCGGCGCTACAGCCACTGCCATGAATTTGGGGCGCAAATATGCCGGAGCGGCTTCGGCCATCATCGGAAGTATCGGTTTTTTGCTCGGAGGGATTGTTTCTCCGATCGTGAGTTTAGGAAATATTCAAGTGACGTCTTCTGCCGTGTGTGTGGTCGCGCTCGGCTTAGGAGAGCTTTTGTTGCAGTTTTTCACCACTGAAACCCACGGCACTCCGACTAATCGCACGCATCATTCCTGATGGAACAAATGCTCTCGGCCGCTAGGCGTCTCTGTTGACGCTCTCCGGCAAGCCTCTTCTGTGAAAAGGGGGTTAAGGGTTATCTGCGTTACCCAAGACAAGCCGTCGGCCTCTCGAACTCTTGTGATCTTCAGGCAAACCGGAGTCTTACCGGCAGTTAAACCGGCGGAGTGCTTTTCAAAGTCAGGATGGAAGGGCTCTATAACCACGGATGTCACTGAAATACTGTCCGGCTCCGGAATAATGCCTTCAATGAGATCTCCGTCCGAAGAGGCATAACACAAACCGAACTGACCAGCTAAGACAGAAGCCACTAACAACGCTTTGATTTCCATGAAAAATCAGTTCCTTCCGAGAGCTAAAAACTTTAGAATGCATGCACCAAAAGAATAACCGATTTGAGGCAGTTTTGTATTCCGCTCGGTTATCCATCGTGCAATATTTAGAAATACTCTCGAAGGCTATATGAACATTTCTGTTTTTGACATGTACCGTATCGGTATCGGTCCCTCATCTTCCCATACCGTGGGGCCGATGCGTGCAGGACGCAACTTTATTTTCCTCCTGAGAGGTAAGCATCTCTTCCCCGAAGTTGAAGGAATCAAAGTAAGACTAATGGGGTCGCTGGCTGCAACAGGTATCGGACACGCCACTGACAGTGCAGTACTGCTTGGCTTAATGGGTAAAAGTCCTTCCGTAATCGACGTTGACTCAATTCCCGACTGGATCAAAGACATCAAAGACAAAAATCGTTTGCTTCTCGACAGCTGCAAGCCGATTTCTTTCACCTACAGTAAAGACCTCACTTTTGAACCTTCTGTCCTGGATCCCTACCATACCAACACGCTGATCATTTCGGCCTTTGATGCCAAAGGCAGCGAGCTCTTTTCTCGAAAATATTATTCTGTCGGAGGCGGCTTTATCGAAACGGAAGAAGAAGCCAAGCTCAAACAGGAGCCCCGCGCCCTCCCTGCGACGGAAGAAGATAAAAAAGCACTGCCCTATCCTTTCTCCACGGCCAATGAACTCATGAAACAATGCCGTAAAAACGGACTGAGCATGGAAGCCGTGATTCGGGCCAATGAAGAAGTCATCCGCAGCCATGAAGTGATCGACGATACCTTAGATCATATTTGGTCTGTAATGAGCATGTGTATCGACCGCGGGTTGAACGCTAAAGGATGTTTGCCCGGCCCTCTGAAGGTAAAACGCCGTGCCAACGAACTCTACGAAAAGCTCCTCAACAGCCCGTTGAAAGTCGCTGACGATCCTCTTCAAGTGATTGACTGGATCAATGCTTACGCTTTTGCCGTGAGTGAAGAAAATGCAGCGGGCGGCCGAGTTGTTACTGCTCCAACGAACGGAGCAGCCGGCGTCATTCCCGCCGTCATTAACTATTATCGCCAGTTCATCCCGCAGGCAAATAAAGAAGGTATTCGCACGTTCCTTTTAGTCGCCGGCGCCATCGGTGCGCTCTACAAAAAGAACGCATCTATTTCCGGAGCAGAAGTCGGCTGTCAGGGCGAAGTCGGCGTGGCTTGTTCTATGGCAGCGGCCGGATTAGCCGCAGCTCTCGGAGCAACCAATGAACAAATTGAAAACGCCGCCGAAATCGGTATGGAACACCATTTGGGCCTAACCTGTGATCCCGTCAGAGGACAGGTACAAATTCCTTGCATCGAACGCAACGGTATTGCCGCTGTCAAAGCGGTCAACTCCGTCCGTTTGGCCATGATGGGAGACGGCTCCCATTATGTCAGTCTGGATCAGGTAATCGAAACCATGATGCAGACCGGCAAGGACATGGCAAATAAATATAAAGAAACCAGTCTCGGCGGCTTAGCCGTCTGCGTCGTCGAGTGCTAAAGGAAAAAGTATGGGTCGTAGAGTCCCGGCGTTTGTCACCAAACATGTTAATTTAGAAAGAATGTGGAATTTCGGTATGTTCGTGATGGAACGTATCGACAAAGCCTCTTTGAAACAGGTCGCATCCTCGCTGACGCTAACGACTCTTCTTTCCATTGTTCCTGCTTTAGCTGTCATCATGGCGGCTTTTTCTGCCTTTCCGCTGTTCGCTCCTTATCGCGAAGCCTTTGAGCAGTTTATTTTTTCAACCCTGCTGCCTGAACAATACAGTGATCAGATCTTAGGCTACATCAAGCAGTTTGCCACTCAAGCTGCCGGTTTAACTGCCTTCGGTTTAATCGGTTTGATGGTATCCGCACTGCTTTGTATTGCAACTATCGATTCAGCTTTAAACTCGACTTATGAAGTTCTCAAACTTAGAAGTTTATGGCAGAGAGTGCTGATGTACTGGGCTCTCCTCACGCTTGGGCCCGTTGCTATCGGCATCAGTCTTGCAGCCTCTTCCTACCTAACCGGAATGGCGATGTCGGGACACTTATCTGTCTACGCCCAGTGGCTCATTCCGATCGGCCAATTAATTTTTCAATCTATTATCCTTGCTGCACTATATAAATACGTTCCAAACTGCCGGGTTCTTTGGAGAGACGCACTCGTCGGGGGGATTCTGATTGCCTTAGTTTTTACGGTCTTCCGATGGGGCTTCGGCATCTATGTCATGCGCGGTTCCTACACGACGATATACGGTGCCTTTGCCGCGATTCCGGTTATGCTGACATGGATGTACATAAACTGGATGTTTGTTCTGGCCGGTGCGGCTATTACAGCGACGCTGCCGATGCTGCGCGCCAAACGCTATAAGGATTTCGATAAGAGCGGAAACGAGCTGCTCTCAGCGGTTGCCCTCCTTCGGATCCTTATGTTAGCTAAGGAGTCCGGCAATCCTCAAATGACCAACATCGAACTTGCCGATAAGATTGGAAGTTATCCGGAAGCTGTCGATGCGCTGCTCTCCAGACTGATTCAGACCAATTATGTCGTTAAAATCGGTTCAGATGCGACCAGCAGCTGGGCGCTTCTTGCAGACGCACACAGCAAGACGCTTGAAGAATGTTTTGAGGAATTCTCAATGGACATGAGCAACTCGCTGCTGCAGGGAGATACAGCTGAGAGACGCTGGGTTAAAGAAGGTCTGAACGATCAGTGGCTTCAAACTCCGATGAGAGAAGTTTTGAATTAATCAAGCGTTTTAGTTATATCGACCCAACCTGTGCAGCAGGAAGATTTTTCCAATTCAGGAATCGTCAATTCAATGCCGGTATCGGAAGTCCCGCATGCCGGAAGTACGGAATCCATACTTTTAAGAGATTCGTCCAAATAGACCTTCACACCTTCATTGATTCCGAAAGGACATACGCCTCCGGGCGCATGTCCGATGATTTGTTCACATTCCTCCAGCTTGATCATTTTAGCTTTGGCTGCAAAAGTATGTTTGAACTTCGCGTTATCAATTCGCGCGTCACCGACTGCTAACACTAGAATCGGTCCGCTTGGAAGCATGAACGACAAAGTCTTAGCAATCTTCTTTTCTTCACAGTCAAATGCTTTGGCTGCAAGCGCCACAGTTGCTGTTGATTCCTTTGCAATTCGAATTTGATCCGAGAGGCCGAATTTCTCCAAATGCTTTTTCGCTTTTTCTAATGACAATTTCTGCAAACCTTACTTAAGTCAGTGCAGACAGTTTCTTATACGCACCGTTTTTTATTACATGTACTTGAAAAATGAAAGCGCTAATACCACTACAACGCCGCTCATCAGAGGAACCCACGTGCGCTTGACGAGAACCAGAGGATTTACCTTCACAGAAGCCGAAACAATAATGATGACCGCTGCGACAGGAGACATAGAGCGGAACAAATTCGACATGCACTGCATCGGAAGGGCAACCATGATTGGGTCAATACCGGCTTTTTGCGCAATCTGAGGAATCAGCTCAATGAAACTGTAGAACACAGCATTGCCTGAGCCGCTGATAAATGTGATCAACCCCGTAATACCGGAGAAAGCCAGCATCAGGCCAACTTTGGCATTTTCAAAATTGGAAATGGAATTCGAAATCGCATCGATCAAACCCATGACACGAAGACCGAACACCATGGAAGAAGCCGCAACGATTAGGACGACTACCTTCGAGAAGCCGTCTCCCATTCCTTTGAAGAAGATACCCAGATCTTTCATGCCGGCTTTGATATTGCGTTTTCTGATCAACTCGCAGGCAAAAGCCAATATCAGTGAGAACAACGTAATTTCAACCAGACCGACTTTAGCTTTTCTAAAGAACACCCAGAAGAAAATCACTAAAACCAAGGGAAGGATCGGGAAAATAAAGTACCAAGTCGGCGTGTTTTTCTCCGGGCGTTCGGCTTCGATAAAAGCTTCTTTATCCAGCTCTTTTAACATTCCTGCGTCTTTCTTATCCAAATAACTCTGCCAAAAATAATGAACAATACCCATGACAAACAGAGCGGGTATGGTTATCGGGGCCAAATGAAACGCGACATAGTCAACAACATTATCAAAGCCTAGGACTCGGGCCGCGACCACATTGTCACCGCCCAGCGGGGTCGGAACAATGGTTGCAGTAGTCGCAATCAGTGCTGCAGCCGTTAATGTCGACATTCCGGCAGCTCGAAGAACCGGGAACAGCGTCGCCATTAAGATGACCGCAAGAGAGGCAGCGCTAGGGATAATAATCTGAAGGCAGGTTCCGACCCAGAAAACCATGGGGATCAGGATAATCGGTTTGCGAACATAGGAAAGAGGCTTGGTCAGCACCTTGATGACCATATCGTTTGCTCCTATATGCGACATATAGGCCGCGAACCCGAAGAGCGTCAAGATGATTAAGCCCGCATTACCGTACTGACGCACGAACTGATCTTTAATAACCTTGAAGGGGTCCACCCAAGATAAGCCGGTACTTGCTTTTGCTCCTAGAACGTTGTGTCCTAAAAGAAGTCCCGAGTAAAGAAGAACAAGGGCTGCAATAAACAAAACAACTTTAGCGTCGTAGTTTTTTGCGATTGCCCAGCCTGCAAGGATGAGAACGATAACGGCAAGGATGCTGTCGACCATTTGAACTCTCCGTGGGATGCGGTGATTTCGTTTTTAAAATATGATCAAATTTTAACGATCCCTTTCTTTATAAGAGACTTTTGATTTTTAGAACTAGGGTTTTGCCTTATTAATTCATTCTTTGTAACGAACTGATACTTATCCATGAGCTTTGGAAGCATTCAGTTGTATATTTAACGAGACTCAAATCCAAAAAAAGAGGGGCTATATGCGTTCTGATAATCCCGGCTTTGTTCCGGATTCTCCTTTCTCAAAGCAGCTTCCCGAAGAATGGCTTAACTTTTTCAAAACTTTCCCCAAGCTCGAATTGCATTGCCATTTATTAGGTACTACCAGTAAGGAAACTTTTGAAGAGCTTGTCGCTGAATCCGGGGCGGATGTCAGCCAAGAAGAGATCAACAATTTCTATACGAGAGGTGATAAGCCGGTCGGTGTTTTAAGAATTTTCAGGTGCTTGGAGAGCAAAGTCCTTTCCAAGCCCTCTTTTTTAACTCGAATTACTCTGAAACATATCCAAAGAGTAGCGAGTCAGGGTGTTAAATATATTGAGTTCTACTGGAACTGGACGGGCTTAAAACATTTCATGTCCTATGATGAAGCCCGCCAAGCTATTAACGAAGGTATCAGACAAGGCATGCAACGTTATGGTGTCACGGCTCGTTCTATTCCTTCCATCGACCGCGAGGACACTCCGGAAGCGGCCGTTGAACTCGTTGAAGAAATGACTAAACATCCTGATGATTACACGATCGGACTCGGAATCGATTATCGAGAAACCAATCACGAACCGGAAAACTTCTGGAAAGCTTTCAAGATGGCCAAAGAGGCAGGTTTCAAAGTCACCATTCATGCCGGAGAATTCGGTGAGCATTGGAGAAACGTTGAAACCGCCATGAAACTTCTTGGAGCCGACCGAATTGACCACGGCTACACGATTATCGACAATCCGGAGCTCATCAAGGAAGCAAAAGCTTCCGACATGCACTTTGCCGTCGTCCCGACAAATTCTTACTACTTAAGAACATTGTCGGATGAAGAGTGGGCGATCAAGCATCCGGTTCGCAAAATGGTTGAACTGGGACTCAAAGTGTTTCCCAATAGTGATGACCCGACGATGCATCATATTTCTATTTCAGAGTCATGGCTTCTGATGCATAATTGGCTGGATTTCACGTTGCCTCAGCTGCGCAAAATGCTTGAAAACAGTATTGAAGCGGCGTGGGTGACAGACGAACAAAAAGCCGTTTGGAAAAAAGATTGGCTTAAAGAATTTGATCGCCTATCCTCTGATCTGCCGCCGGTGAATTAAGAAGTATTTTTCTGATCCCCCGAGCCAGACTTGTGGCTCGGGTTTTCTGTTTAGAAAGTGTACTTGATGCCTGCCTTCCAGGACAGATCCACATTCAGGCGATTGCCATGTTCTCCGCCGATCTGAGCAAACGCTTTCCATTGGTTCCCGAAAGCATACTCTCCTCCAACCCCGAAATAAAACCGAGTGCCTAACGAGCGGGTTTTAAAATCAAATTCGTTCATACGAATCTTAGTTTTGCCTAGGAAATCATGGTTGACTCCGGCTTTGACATATAAGCTGCCTGTCCTCTGACCGTCAGGGCTGTTAAAGGCACGACCTGCCGCCAACCCGACCCTCATATTCAGACTGTCGGAGGAATTAACCTTAACTTTCATACCATGCGAAAAAGAAAAGTCTTCTCCAAGCAATCTATAGTAGGAGAGTTGCGCCTGAGGCTCGATAAACCACGCCGAACCATTTGCATTCTCCAAAAAATTGAATCGAATTCCGCCTTCAGAAGAGATGCCAAATCCAAAGTTATGATAGGCAGCGTGCGCAGTGGTTCCTTCCATTAAGTTGGCTCGCATTTTCTGCTTGTGGCGGTTAAAGGTCAGCACTGTATCAACGTAGGCATCCTCCTTAAACCACGTCAGATAGGCCTTACCGCCAAAAGAATGAATATCTGTCTTCCCCGCGTCTCCCTCGACCCTAATGTTCCCGTCAGTCATGCCAAGTTGGGCGCCGATAATCCAATTCTGATCGATTTTTTTATCGGTACCAAAAGAAACGGTCGAATATCTCAGTCTGCTGCCAACGGATGAATAGGAAGCAAAACGTCCCTTCTCGTATCTGCCTAAAACATAAGCTCCGTCAGATGCGCCTCTTCTTAACTCACCCGTTCTTTCCTGAAGGTCCGCCAGCGAACTGAGGTATTGAACGACAGCGGCACCCGAACCAACAACAGAAAGCACGGTTTTACCCGAACGAGACAAGCCGACTTCAGGTACTTCGGGAGCGGGCGCTGGAATCGAAGGAGTTTCACCCGGATCGAGCGGAGGTACAGTCGAATCATTCGGAGGAAAGACAGGAAAAATGGGTTTTTCTTCTTTTTCGGAAGTAATTAACCAAACTCTTTGATCTTCATACTCAACCGGCTGGATATCCAGCTTATATTGAAAGGGTCCGGCTTCTACCAAGCCGCCATTGCCCAAAACAAATTCGGACCTGTTAGCACTGAGCAGAGCGTCATCAAAACTAAAAACATGATGGACTAACTTCGTCTCCGTAAGGCTCGCACCGCTGGTTCCTAGATAAACAGAGTGAACGCCCTCTGCGTCTCCACCCTGACGGATACTTCCAGCCCTTCCTCCCGGAAGATAGAACGCCGCCCCCGTTCCCTTGAGGCTCTGAATTTCCAGAGGACGAAGGCCTTTGTCGCTTCCAACTTCTATAACCGCACCTTCCGATACGGTCAGCTCTGTAACGTTGGAATGCATCGCGTTTTGCCAAATGCTGCCGGCGCCCAAAGAAATATATGAACCTCCCTTTCCCTCTTGAGAATCCGTAAAGACAGCACCGTTTAAGACACTTCTCTCGCCTAAAGTAATATCCAGCCTCGCACCATTAATAACCGAGACTGCATCAGCAAATTTTAGGCTTCCTTCGGGGAGAACAGTAAAAGACGCAGACCCGCCAGTCTGTTGAAAATTCAATTTTTTTAAGGCGATATTCCGGCTTTCAATTTCAACTTTTCCGCTTCCGTCTATCAGCAAAGCCTTATCAAAAATCATTGAATCGGACGACTTTGCTTTGAGTGTACTTTGAGCGCGGACTGTTATTTCCCCGCCGAATAGAACGTCTCTTGTTTTTAATTCTTTCCTCTCATCAAGACCGATATGAACGTAAGTTTCGTAACCTTCGTCCAAGTTAGAAACAAGAATATCGCGATTGATCATTACGGTTGGAGCATCAATGATCAGAGCGCCATCAAAGACCCATAAAGGAAAAAGACTTGAGTGTTTCTCCTTTTCAGCCAAAATCTGAACACTTTCTGAAGCTTTCAGCTCAGCTTTGCTTCCAGCGCCCATCCACCCGATTGAGCCGTAGAGGACGATTTCTTTGGCGTCCAGAAAGGCGGAAGCCCCCTCTCCCAACGTAATTGAGTACGGATCTTTGTGGCTATCTAGAACCCCAGGCTGCGGTTTATTGAGGATAATCTTCTCTCCCGCCGAAATATGGACGCTGTCTTGATATCCAACCTGGACTGCTGAACCAAAACCTTTTACTGAAACAGACTCAGGTGTGAGAACAAAACTGCCCTTGTCTGCTTTGAAAATTAAATTTTTACCGTGGGTTGCGACAGAATTGCCGAGGATGTTGCCTTCGGTCCAAACATTCCAAGTTATTTCAGTTTCTTGGGAAAAGAACACGTAGTCTCCTTTGCCAACAAAATCCTCAAGTTCTTTTCTCAATACATGCTCTATCGGGGCAGAATGAATCCGCTTATGATTAGGAACATACTCCTTAAATAAATATTCGTTTGCACCGGTTGATGCAAAGCCTGAACCAAAAACTTGGGACGGAGAAAAAGCCGTGAATAATGAAAGAAGTACGGCGTTTGCGGTTTGCGCTTTTATTATCTTTCTTGGGTGCTTCATGAGATCCTTTTTCGTTATTTCTTACATTCTTTAGTTCTCACCACAGACAAAAGGTGAGCCGAAAGAAGCATTCAAGAGCGGCGAATTATAGG
>ENA-UEQX01002009-UEQX01002009.1-human-gut-metagenome-genome-assembly--contig:-NODE-2009-length-11942-cov-6.247956_pt1 | contig 11942 bp, 9 predicted proteins | sample MGYA00242952_ERZ507952 | MGnify/ENA primary metagenome ERZ507952 (study PRJEB26167, sample SAMN06115425) | human gut metagenome | host: Homo sapiens | place: China:Sichuan | collected 2015-04-07... | reverse complement strand
GATCGCCTGAATCTCCCAAACTCCAGAAAATCGGAGGTCACTTATGGATTGGTACCCCTTATGGAACTCGCTGCGCATTGCGGCGCTCGTCCCATTGGGCTGCCGCCCAACGGGAGCCCTGATTTGAAAAGCACGGTCGGAAGTGAATTCCGTCCGCGCCAAGGTTTTGCCTGTCGGCAAAACGCTTGAACGCCGCATTTGCGGCAGATGGAGATCGCCTGAATCTCCCAAACTCCAGAAAATCGGAGGTCACTTATGGATTGGTATCCTTTATGGAACTCGCTGCGCATTGCGGCGATCTCCACGGTCGTTATTTTCTTTGCCGGCATTGTTGCCGCCTATTATATCGCAAAGCTTCCGCGCCTGGTCAAAGGTGTGCTCGATGTGCTTCTGACGCTGCCGCTCGTGCTGCCGCCGACGGTCGTGGGCTATCTGCTGCTGCGCGTGTTCGGCCCCAAGCGCGTCATCGGCGCGTGGGTGCTCGAAACGTTCGGCGTCAAGATGGTCATGACCTGGTGGTCGGCCATCTTTGCCACGGTGGTCGTCATCTTCCCGCTGATGTACCGCACGGTGCGCGGCGCGTTCGAGTCTTTTGACGAGACGCTGGCCTATTCTGGACAGACGCTGGGCCTGTCGAATACCTACATTTTCTGGCGTATCCGCATGCCGTACTGCCGTCAGGGCGTGCTGGCCGGCACAGTGCTGGCCTTTGCCAGAGCACTTGGCGAATACGGCGCGACGAGCATGATCGCGGGCTACACACCCGGCAAGACCGCGACGATCTCCACCACGGTCTATCAGCTCTGGCAGACGAACAACGATGTGCTGGCGACGAAGTGGGTCTTGGTCAATATTGCGATCTCCGCCGTCGTGCTGCTGGCGGTCAACATGCTCGAGCGGCGTGACTTCCTCACGGATGCGAGCAAGGCGAGGAGGGCGAGAAGATGAGTTTGTCTGTCGATATTGAAAAAAAGCTTGGCGCGTTTCATCTGCGCTCACAGTTTGAAGCGCCGGACGAGACGATGGCGCTGCTCGGTGCCTCGGGCTGCGGCAAGAGCATGACATTAAAGTGCATCGCAGGCATCGTGACGCCCGACCGCGGGCGCATCGTGCTCGGCGGCCGCGTGCTGTTTGACAGCGAAAAGAAGATCAATCTGCCGCCTCAGCAGCGCAGGGTCGGATATCTTTTCCAGCAGTACGCGCTGTTCCCGAACATGAGCGTGGAGCAGAATATCCTCTGCGGCATCCGCAGCGGAGACAAGGCGGAAAAGCGCCGCGTGCTGGCAGAAAAGATCCGCATGTTCCGCCTTGAGGGCCTTGAGAAAAAGCACCCCGCGCAGCTCTCCGGCGGTCAGCAGCAGCGCGTGGCGCTCGCGCGCATTTTGTGTTCCGAGCCGGAGGCGATTTTGCTCGACGAGCCGTTCTCCGCGCTGGACAGCTACTTAAAGTGGAATCTTGAGATCGAGCTTGCCGACCTGCTCGCGACGTTCAACGGCCCCATCCTCTGGGTCAGCCACGACCGCGATGAGTGTTACCGCAACTGCCGCAGCGTCTGCGTGATGGAAGACGGCCGGACCGGCGAGGTCACGCCGATGGACGAGATGATCCGCCATCCGGGCAGCGTCAGCGCGGCGCGCCTCGCGGGCTGCAAGAACTTCTTCGCCGCCGAGGCGAGAGACGGCAAAGTCTACCTGCCCGAGTGGAACGTGGCGCTGCCGCTTGCTGGCATGGAAAATACCTTTACGACGATTGGCATTCCAGACAATGCCGTCACCATGAGCGAGAACGGCGCCATGAGCTGCACCGTCTGCCGCATGATCCTCGGCGTGGAGGAGAACATTCTCCTGCTGCGTCCGGAGGGCAGCGCCGAAGGCGCGCCGATGCTGCGTATCACTGTTGGACATGAAAGTGATCTGCAAGCGGGGACAGCCGTCCGCGTTGCACTGGACTACAGCAAACTGTTACTCCTGTGAATTGAAAAAGTGAGAGCAGGGCAATACCCAGCTCTCTTTTTCCGTCAGAATATAAATACAATTCGTAATATTCTGCCGAAATATAATGAAACACGGCGGTTTTGGGCGTATGCCCAAAACCGCCGTGCCATATTTTCCTTACAGGCGCCCGTAGATGCGGGTCGTCTCGTGGATGGACTTTGCGAGCTTTTTGCTCGCCTCGCCGCTCAGCATGCGCCACTGCCAGTTGCCGCTGCTCGTGCCGGGGGTGTTCATGCGGCAGCCCTTGCCAAGGCCCAGATAGTCCTGCATCTGTGCGACAAACAACCTGCTCTGGCAGCTCATGCCGCCGCGGATGATGCCGGCGTTGAAGCCCTCCTCGTCATTGAGACCGAGGTACTTCTTCGCGAACGCGATGTCCGCCTTATCCGCCTCCGTGCGCCAGAGGGCGAGGGGCGCGTTGTCGTGCGTGCCGGTGTAGCAAATGCTGTTGAAGTTGCAGCTATGCGGCAGGTAGTCGCTCGGGTCGCGCGAGTCGAACGCAAACTCGAGGACCTTCATGCCGGGAAGACCGGAATCGGAGAGCAGCTGCACGACCTCGGGCGAGGGATAGCCGAGGTCCTCGGCGATGAAATCGAGGTCGCGGAACCAGCCGGTCAGCACGCCGACGAGCGACATGCCGGGGCCCTTGACCCAGCGGCCGTTTTTGGCGGTCGTCTCGCCGTAGGGAATGGCCCAGTAGCTCTCGAAGCCGCGGAAATGGTCGATGCGGATGACGTCGTAGAGCTTCTGCGCGCCGCCGATGCGGCGGATCCACCAGCCGAAGCCGTCCTTCGCCATGGCCTCGTAGTTGTAGAGCGGGTTGCCCCAGAGCTGCCCGTCCTCGCTGAAGCAGTCAGGCGGGACGCCGGAGACCTCGGTGGGCACGTTGTGCTCGTCGAGCTGGAACATTTCGGGTTCTGCCCACACGTCGGCGGAGTCCATCGCTACATAGATGGGCAGGTCGCCGATGATGCGGATGCCGAGCGAGTGGATGTACGCCTTGAGTGCCTCCCACTGGCGGAAGAAGAGAAACTGAATGTAAGTGAAAAGCTCCACATCCTCGCGCAGCTCGGCGCGGTAGCGCTCGATGACCTCGCTGCTTGTGCGGCAGCGGATGTCCTCGTCGTCCCATTCCGTCCAAGACTTCATGCCGAAGTGGCGCTTGAGCGCCATGAAGAGGGCGTAGTTCGGCAGCCAGCGCTCATTTTCCCGCTCAAATGCCGCGACGGCCTCGCGGTCGCGCGTAAAGCCGCGCGTCTTGGCCTTTTCGAGCAGCGTGAAGCGGCTCGCGTAGATTTTGCCGTAGTCGACATAGCGGGGATCGTCGCCCCAGTCGCAGGCGTTGACCTCCGCGCGCGTCAGGAGCTTATCTTTGACGAGCAAGTCCAAGTCGATGAAATACGGGTTACCCGCAAAGGACGAAAAGCTCTGATACGGCGAGTCGCCGTAGCTCGTCGGGCCGAGCGGCAAGAGCTGCCAGTATTTCTGCCCCGCGGCGGCGAGAAAGTCGGCAAAGTCATAGGCGGCCTTGCCCATCGTGCCGATGCCGTGGGGCGAGGGAAGGGACGAGATCGGCATCAGAATGCCGGAGGAACGTTCGATCAATGGAACCACTTCTTTCTGGAAAATGAAGGATGAAAGGCGTTAACCCTTTACCGCGCCTGCGGCCACGCCCTTGATGATGTACTTCTGGCACAGCAGGTAGAACACGATGACAGGGATGATGCTCAGCAGGATCAGCGCCATCGTCGCGCCGAGGTCGACGGTGCCGTAGCTGCCCTTGAGGTACTGGATGTGGATGGGGATGGTCATGTACTTCGTGCGGTCGAGCACGAGATAGGGCAGCAGATAGTCGTTCCACACCCACATGATCTCGAGAATGCCGACAGAGATCATCGTGGGCCGCAGCATCGGCAGCACGACGGAGAAGTACGTGCGCAGCGGGCCGCAGCCGTCGATGGCGGCCGCCTCCTCAATTTCAAGCGGGATGGATTTGACAAAGCCGACGAACATGAAAATCGCAAGCCCCGCGCCAAAGCCGAGGTAGATGATGGGGATGGTCCAGGGGGTATTGAGCTTGAGGGTATCGGCCGTCTTCGACAGTGTGAACATCACCATCTGGAACGGCACGACCATCGAAAAGACGCAGAGATAATAGACCATGCGGCAGAATTTGCTGTCCACACGCGCGATGTACCACGCGGCCATCGACGTGCAGAGCAAAATCAGCGCGGTCGAGACGATGGTGATAAATAAGCTGTAGCCGGCGGATTTTAAGAACGGGTAGTTGCCGAACGTCAGGCCCTTGATGAAGTTCGCCCAGCCGGCAAAGCTCTCCGCGTTCGGGAGGGCGAACGTGTCGGTCTTGACATAGGTGTTGAGCTTGAAGGAGTTGATGACCACCGTGAGGACCGGCAGCACATAGATGACGCAGATGACGCCGAGCACGATGGAGAGGATCGTCTTGCGGCGGGCTTCTGCGGAAAGAGAGTGCTTGTTCATTACTGCTGCACCTCCTTTTTGCGGTTGGCACTGAGCTGGAGAAGACCGATGGTCGCGACGAGGATGAAGAACAGCACGGCCTTGGCCTGCGCGGTGCCGCGCGAGTTGGCATTCTGCCCGTAGAACGTGTTGAGGATGTTCAGCGCGAGCATTTCGGTCGTCTTGATCGAGCTGCCGTCGGACAAGATGGTATAGGGCTGGCCGCCCGTGAGGGCGAGGTTCTGGTCGAAGAGCTTGAAGCCATTCGTAAGAGAGAGGAACGTGCAGATGGTGATGGAGGGCATCACATTCGGGATCGTGACTTTCCAAAGCGTCTGCCAGCGGCTCGCGCCGTCGATCTTCGCGGCCTCGAGCATGTCCTCGGGCACGGCTTGCAGGCCCGCGATGTAAATGATCATCATGTAGCCGATCTGCTGCCAGCACATCAGGATGATGAGACCCCAGAAGCCGAGCTTCGTGTTGAGCAGGATCGACGTGCCGTAGCGCGAGAGGATGCCGTCGAAGATCATCGACCAGATGTAGCCGAGCACGATGCCGCCGATGAGGTTCGGCATGAAGAACACCGTGCGGTACAGGTTGCTGCCCTTGATGCCCTGCGTGAGCGCGTAGGCCACGGCAAAGGCCAGCACGTTGATGAGCACGAGCGATATGACGGCAAACAGCGCCGTGAACCAGAACGAATGCACAAAGCTCGCATCCTGGAACGCGCGGCGGTAGTTTTCAAGGCCGACAAAATGCGCGTCGCTCGTGACCTTGAATTTGCAGAAGGAGAGATAGATGCCCTTGCAGAACGGATAGACAAAGCCGATGATGAACGCGCAGACCATCGGCCCCATAAAGAGCGGGAACCAGCGGCGGATCGGGCGGCGGATCATCGAGCTGTTGACCGCAGCGTTGCTGTGCTTATGTTTCAATTCGATCAACTCCCAGCCAAAGATAGAATATTGCTTTTGTTTCTGCACGGCGGGCGCTTCATGCGGCGCTCGCCGTGATATGCAGGGAGGGACGGGCGAAATCGCCCGCCCCTCTCATTTGTGCTTTTCAGATGCGCTTGCTTTTTTAAAAGCGGCTTAGCCGTTGGCGGCAGCGTACTGCGTGGCCCAGCCGTCGACAAACGCGGTCTTGACGAGCTCCCAGTTGGCATCGCTCTGGTCGGCGTCGTACTGGTTCATCGCGGAGACGAGCGCAGCGCGGTAAGCATCAACGTTCGGCTGGAAGTTGGTGACCCAGGGCATGATGTAGTTGCCGTTGGTGGTGTAGTCGTTGGCGTCGGCGAGGAAGCCGTTGGTGGATTCGGCAGCCTGCTTATAGGGCATGGCGGCGAATTCATCGACCAGCATACGGGAGGCCTCGGGATCGGTGACCATCCAGTTCATGAATTCGAGCGTAGCCTGAATGTCTTCCTCGGAAGCCTTGGCGTTGACAGCCCAGCAGTTCTCGGTGCCGCAGTTGAGACCCGCGTTCTCTTCGCCCGCAACACCGCAGTAGAACGGGATCATGGACAGGTTGTCAAGACCGTACTGACCGTCGCCGGTACCGGTGAGCTTGGCCCACTCCCAGGAGCCGTTCTGATAGAACACGGCCTGCTCCTTGCCGAACTCGTCCGCCGCGTCAAAGCCGCCGGCAGCGAGATCAGCAGGATTCACGGCGCTGTTGTTGATGTACAGATCCCACAGGTTCTTGTAGTTCTGCATGTAGGTACCCTTGATGGAAGACGGGCATTCCTTCCAGGCGTCGGGATCGTCCACGGACTCGTAGTAATACTCGAGGTTCGCGAGGTGGCCGGTGAAGCGCCAGCTGGAATCGTCGCTCATGGAAGAGGAGGTGAAGGCGTCGAAGCCGAGCTCGGAAGCACGAGCGTGGATGTCCTCAGCGACGGCCTTGAGAGTCTCAAAGTTCGTGATGTCGCCAAGCGTGTAGCCGGCCTTTTCGAGCAGATCTTCGTTGACGATGATGCCGTAGCACTCATAGCAGTAGCCGATGGAGCAGAGCTTGCCGTCGGCGTCATAGAGGTTGTAGGCGTCGGTGTTGAGCTCGTTGGCAACGGCGGTGCCGCTCAGGTCATAGCAGTAGTCGCCCCAGGTGTCGACAGCGGCCTGGTTGCCCACGACGAACAGCGTCGGGGGAGCGGACTTGTCCATCTCGGCGGTCAGGGTCTCGTTGTAGGTGCCGGAAGCGGCGGTCACGACGGTGACGGGCACGCCGGTCTTCTCGGTGTACATGGCGGCGACCTTCTGCAGGGTCCCGTCGGCTTCGGGCTTGAAGTTCAGCCAGTAGACGCGGCCGGAGGCGGTATCGCCGTCGCTGTTGTCAGCGGAGTCATCCTTCTTATCGCCGCAGGCGACGAGAGAAAGCGCCATGACAAGAGCAAGGATCATTGCAAGATACTTTTTCATTTCATCAATACTCCTTTTCAAATTTATTTTCACGCGGTTCCCGCGGGAAAATCAGTGCTTGAGCTGCCGCACGGACGCACCCTCGCGCAGCGCGGTCGGCAGAGTGACATGGCGATGAACGCCGCGTCCCTCGATGATGTCGAGCAGGATCTCGACGCTCGCCTCTCCCATGGCGGTCATGGGCTGGCAGAGGGTGGTGAGCATGGGATGAATGTATTCCGAGACGCTGATGCCGTCGATGGCGATGACGGAGCAGTCCTCGGGGATGGAGCGGCCGCTTTCGCGCAGGGCGCGCATCGCGCCGATGGCCATGTCGTCCGCAATGGCGAAGACAGCCGTAAAATCGGCGGGGGAGCGCAGACGCTTTTGCATGGCGGCATAGGCGTTGGCAATGGTGAAATCTTCGGCGCAGATCAGGTCTTCCGGATGCTCTGTTAAGCCGAAGTCGCGCAGCGCGCGCTGATAGCCAAGGTAACGGAGCTGGGAGATCGAACTGTCGTCGGGGGCGGCGGTCAGCACGGCGATGCGGCGGTGACCGTTTTGGTAAAGCTCGCTGACCGCGCGGTAGGCCTCCTGCTCGTCGGCGATGGAGACGGAGGAGTACGACTCCGACGGAAGCGTACCGTAGGAGTTGGTGTAGGAGCAGCAGACATAGGGCACGCCGAGAAGCGAAACCTCTTCGGGCGAATAATCGCTGCGCCCGCCGAGGAAGATAATGCCGCGCAGGCGCTTTTCCTTTTCCATCACCGCACCGCACTGAATCTCGTCGTCGCCGGACGGGATCTGGCGCATGACCATCGTGTAGCCCGAAGCGTCGAGCTTTTGCTCGATGGCGTGAATGATGTCGGTGTAGAAGGGGTTCTGCACACCGCGCACCACAAGGCCGACCGCGTCAGAACGAATTTTGACGAGGTCGCGCGCGCTGTTGTTCGGCACATACCGGTGCGCCTCGATGACGGCGCGGACCCGTCTGCGGGAATCCTCACTCACGTCCGGACGGTCGTTGAGCACGCGGGAGACGGTGCTGACGCTCACGTCTGCAAGCTTTGCAATATCCTTGATGGTCATGCCGACGCGCCCCCTGCGATGATTCCGGAAACCTTACCGGTAACGTTTCCAATCCTTGCTTACAGCATAGCCCCCACAGCGGGCAAAGTCAAATGAAACTTGCCGTTTGTGGTAAAAATGGGGAAAACACACAAGAAATGTGCACCGATCATTGACAAAACAGCCAAAGGATCAGAGAATAGCTCTCTTAACGTTCAGCTTATGACGTGCCTGTACCGCTTTATGAGCGGCTTATAGCAAAATGCGGGCCAAAATCGGCGTTTCTGTGCAGAAACGAAAAAATTCCCCGTTTTCCGCCGCTATGCGGCAGAAAACGGGGAACGATCTGTGGCTAAAAAAGCCTTACTTGAGCAGCAGCTCCGCGATCTGGATGGTGTTGGTGGCAGCGCCCTTGCGGACCTGGTCGCCGCAGCACCAGAGGTTCAGACCGCGCTCGTCGGTCAGGTCCTCACGAATGCGGCCGACATAGACGATGTCCTGATCGGACGTGTCGAGCGGCATGGGGTAGACCTTGTTCTTGAGGTCGTCGACGAGCTTGCAGCCCGGGGCGTTTGCGATGAGCTCCTTGGCACGCTCGACGCTGATCTTCTCCTTCGTGCGCAGCACGACGGATACGCTGTGGCTGCGGATGACGGGCACGCGCGCGCAGGTGCAGCTGACCTTCATCTCGGGCAGGTGGAGGATCTTGCGGCCCTCGTTCTGCATCTTCATCTCCTCGCTGGTGTAGCCCTCGAAGGCCTCGCCGCCGATCTGGGGGATGATGTTGTACGCGATCTGATACTGGAAGACCTTGGGCTCAAGGTGTTTGCCCTCGGAAAGGGCCTTGACCTCATTGTTGAGTTCGTCGATGCCGCCCTTGCCCGCGCCGCTGACGGCCTGGTAGGAAGAGGCGATGATCGTCTCGATGGGGCTCTCCTTGGCGAGGGCGTTAATGGCCACGAGGGTCACGATGGTGGTGCAGTTGGGGTTCGAGATGATGCCCTTGTGCCACTTCACGTCCTCGGGGTTGATCTCGGGGATGACAAGGGGGACGTTCGGGTCGAGGCGGAACGCGCTCGAATTGTCGACGAACACCGCGCCCGCCTTGACGATCGAGGGGGCAAAACGCTCGGCGATGTCGTTCTCGGCCGCGCCGAGGACGATATCAAGGCCCTCAAACGCGTCGTCAGACGCCTCGACGATGGTGCACTCCTGACCGCGGAACATGATTTTGCTGCCCGCGCTTCTGGCGCTTGCGATGGGACGAAGGGACGCAACGGGGAAGTTGCGCTCTTCGAGAATTTTGATCATTTCCTGACCGACGGCGCCGGTGGCGCCGAGAATACCGACATTGACCTGTTTCATTACACTACATTCTCCTTCACAAAACTATTGTACAGGACACGGATGGCCTGTTCGAAATCTTTTTCTTCCACGCCCACGATGATGTTGAGCTCTTCGGGACCCTGCGTGATCATGCGGATGTTCACGCCGTTTTCGCCGAGCTTGGCGAAAATTTTACCGGAAACGCCGGGACGGTACGCCATCTTGCGGCCGACGGCGGCGACGATGGCGATATGCTCCGTTACGGTTATCTTATTCGGCTGCACCTCTTTTTGCAGCTCGCCCAGCATTTCGTAGAGCGAGCGGGACACCTTGTCGGACGAGACGACGAGCGAGACGTTGTCGATGCCGGACGGGAGGTACTCGACGTTGACCTCGTGCTTGGCGAGCACGTTGAGAATTTTCAGGAGAGAGCCCGGTTCGCTCGACATGCCGGTCTTGGCGATGGTGATGATGGAAAAGCCCTTCTTGCCGGCGATGCCGGTGATGAAGCCGCCCTCTTCCATCTCGTCGCCGATGGACTCCAAGATCATCGTACCGGGATGGTCGGGCGCGTTGGTATTGCGGATGTTGAGCGGGATGTTTTTCTCGCGCACGGGGAAGATCGTGCCCTCGTGCAGGACCTGCGCGCCGATGTAGCTCAGCTCGCGCAGCTCGCTGTAGGTCACGCGGCGGATGGGCTCGGGATCGTCGACGATGCGCGGGTCGGCCATCAGGATGCCGGAGACGTCCGTCCAGTTCTCATACACGTCCGCGCCGAGCGCCGCTGCCGCGAGCGCGCCGGTGATGTCGCTGCCGCCGCGGGAGAACGTGCGGATGTGCCCGTCGGGCATCACGCCATAGAAACCGGGGATGACGACCTTGCGGTCCTCGGCGAGGGAGCGCAGCGCCGCGTAGGATGCGTCCTGATCGACGGTGCCGTCGAACTTGAACTTGATCCAGCGGGCCGCGTCGACGAACTCATAGCCGAGGTATTCGGCCATCAGCCGTGCGGAGAAGTATTCGCCGCGCGAGGCGAGCTCATCCTGGCTGATGCCATTTTTCATCTTGTCCCACAGCGCGTCGAACTCTTTGTCGAGGCTGATGTGCAGGCCACATTCGGCGATGATCTCGTTGTAGCGGTCGCGGATCATGGCGAAGATGTCCTCGCACGAAACGCCGTATTTGATGTGCGCGGCGCAGAGATAGAGAAGATCGGTGATCTTATGGTCGCCGGAGAAGCGCTTGCCCGGCGCGGAGACGATGACCACGCGGCGGGCGGGGTCGGCTTCCACGATGGACTTGACCTTGGCGAACTGGCGGGCGTCGGCGAGCGACGAACCGCCGAATTTCAAAACTTTGAGCATGGAGTTTATTCCTCTTCGGCCGCGTAGCGCGCAAGCAGCGCGTGCGGGTCGTCCTTTCGGTAAGATTCATAGGCGTCGAACGCCTCGCGGGCGCTGCACTCGCGGGTAAAGTATTCGCCCATGCAGCGGAACAGCCACTTGCACTGCGTGCCGGAGAGGTTCACCGAGCAGGGGGTGAAGGAGTCAGCATAGAAGCTGCGGCAGCCGTCGGCGACGTCGAGACAGTCGCGCAGCACGTTCGAGCCGGTTGGGTAGCCGCCTGCGCCCGCGCCGGAAAAGCTCTGCTTGCCAAAACGCGATGCGAACAGCGTGACGAGGTTGCCGGTGCCGTCGGTGTGCGCCTCGGGCGCGGAGGAGGGGAAAAGCGTCGGGCAGACGAACGCGGCCACGGCACGGCCGTTTTTCTCCGCTCGGGCAATGAGCTTGTAGGTCAGGCCCTCGTCCTTCGCCTTGGCGATGTCGCCCGCGGTGATGGACGAGATACCGACACAGGGGATGTCCTCTTCCCTGATGTTCACGCCGAAGGCAAGGTCGGCGGAGAGGACGATCTTGCGGCGCGCGTCCAGACCCTCGACATCTGCGGTGGGGTCGGCCTCGGCGTAGCCGAGCTCCTGCGCCTTGCGGAGCGCGGGCGCGTAATCCGCGCCGGAATTCGTCATGGCGGAAAGCATGTAATTCGTTGTGCCGTTCAGAATGCCCTCGACAGCCTTGATCTCATCAAGCTCAGACGCGCGGGAGAGAGAGGTGAGCCAGGGAATGCCGCCGCCCGCGGCGGCAGTGCAGCGCAGCGCCACGCCTTTTTCTTTTGCAAGGGAGGTGAGCTCTTCAAAGTGGGCGCACATGAGCTGCTTGTTCGCGGTGACGACGTGCTTGCCCGCACGCATGGCCGCGCAGAGGTAGCTGTACGCCGGCTCGATGCCGCCCATGACTTCCACCACAATATCAATCGAGGGATCGCGCACGATCTCGTCGTAATCGGCGGTCACGGTGCATGTGAGCTCCGGGCGGGGACGGCGGGAGAGAACAGCTGCAACATGCAGATCGGTTCGCCCCTCGCACAGCTTATAAAAATCGTTTCCCGGTGTGGTGGGGGTATCAAAGGTGAAACGGGGGATGGAGGTGCCAACCAGATGTTCTGACTTCATGCCGCAATGCACATCCTTTCCATATTCAGGGAAATAAAAAAATCCACACACTGTCTCTGTTTTTGCAGAGGACAGCGGTGGATGGATTGCTATAAAAAGATCCCGCCCGGTCGTCTGCGGTCAATCAAACCTACCCTTACGGACAGGTGGGTGCCCTGTCGCCGGATT
>ENA-UEQX01002007-UEQX01002007.1-human-gut-metagenome-genome-assembly--contig:-NODE-2007-length-11948-cov-3.633813_pt1 | contig 11948 bp, 10 predicted proteins | sample MGYA00242952_ERZ507952 | MGnify/ENA primary metagenome ERZ507952 (study PRJEB26167, sample SAMN06115425) | human gut metagenome | host: Homo sapiens | place: China:Sichuan | collected 2015-04-07... | reverse complement strand
AAAATGCATGGATGATAACATGGATGAGCTTGCTTCCCGCGTGGATGTGATTTTCACGGCAACACCACAGGGATTTCTGGCAGGTGTGCTGAATGAGGATATTTTAAATAAGGTAAAGATCATTGATCTGAGTGCGGATTTTCGAATCAAAGATGTTGCTACCTATGAAAAATGGTATAAGATTGAGCATAAAAGCCCACAGTTTATTAAGGAAGCCGTTTACGGACTCTGTGAGATTAACCGTGATAAGGTGACCACCCAGACCCGTCTGATTGCAAATCCGGGATGTTATACGACCTGTTCCATTCTGACAGCATATCCGCTGGTAAAAGAGGGACTGATTGATCCGGATACATTGATTATTGATGCAAAATCCGGTACTTCCGGAGCGGGACGTGGGGCAAAGACACCGAACCTGTTCTGCGAAGTGAACGAGAGCATGAAAGCATACGGTGTGACAACACACAGACATACACCGGAGATTGAGGAGCAGCTCGGCTATGCGGCAGGAAAAGAGATTACCGTGAATTTTACACCGCATCTGGTTCCGATGAACCGCGGAATTCTTGCGACAGAGTATGCAACCCTGATCAAAAAGCCGGATGGTACCTATCCTTCTTATGAGGAACTGAAGGCTGCTTACGATAAATATTATGCAAAGGAACGTTTCGTGCGTGTATTAAAGAAAGGTGTCTGCCCGGAGACCAAGTGGGTAGAGGGCAGCAATTACGTGGACGTAAACTTTGTCATTGATGAGCGTACCGGCAGAGTTGTGATGATGGGTGCACTGGACAATCTGGTCAAGGGTGCAGCCGGACAGGCTGTACAGAACATGAATCTGTTGTTCGGATTTGATGAGGCAGAAGGACTTTCCATGGTTCCGATGTTTCCATAAGGAAAGGCATCTGTTCGGTGCATTTCCTACGCTCATTGTTTCCGCGTAAGCGGAACTCTCATACAATGAGCTCTATAATGAGGTGAATAATGAGTAAAGAATATACAATCCGTGTGATGACACTGGAAGATTATGATGAGGTGTATGCGTTGTGGATGGGCATCCACGGTTTTGGAATCCGTTCCATCGATGATTCCAAAGAAGGAGTGGAGCGGTTTTTAAAAAGAAATCCGACCACGAGTATGGTAGCGGTAGCAGATGGAAAGATCGTGGGAGCCATTCTCTGCGGACATGACGGGAGACGCGGATGTCTGTATCATGTCTGTGTGCACGAAGATTACCGGAAGAACGGAATCGGAAAAGCCATGGCAGTCGCATGTATGCGCGCCCTGCAGAAAGAAAAAATCAATAAGGTCAGCCTGATCGCATTTAAGAGCAATGAGCTGGGAAATCATTTCTGGAAAGATGCCGGCTGGTGTTTCAGGGAAGACTTAAATTATTACGATTTTACATTGAACGAAGCAAATATTACGAAATTTAATCAGTAAGGAGAATGTTATGAGTGAGAATTTAAACGCATTGGAAAAAGCACAGGTGCTGATTGAGGCATTGCCTTATATCCAGCGTTTTAACCGCAAGATCATCGTTGTAAAATACGGTGGATCAGCGATGGTAGATGAGAAACTGAAAAAACAGGTCATTCAGGATGTCACCCTGTTAAAGCTGGTTGGATTCAAACCGATCATTGTGCATGGCGGCGGCAAGGAGATCAGCAAATGGGTTGCCAAAGCAGGAATGGAACCGGAATTTATCAATGGACTGCGTAAGACGGATGCGCCTACCATGGAGATTGCAGAGATGGTGTTAAACCGTGTCAACAAATCACTGGTATCCATGGTGCAGGAACTTGGGGTGCAGGCGGTCGGCATCAGTGGAAAAGACGGTGGTCTGTTAAAGGTGGAAAAGAAATTGTCGGATGGTCAGGACATCGGATATGTAGGAGAAGTAAAGGAAGTGAATCCAAAGATTCTGTATGATCTGCTGGAGAAAGATTTCCTTCCGATTATCTGCCCGATCGGTCTGGATGACAATTATGATACATATAATATCAATGCGGATGATGCGGCATGTGCGATTGCCCGTGCGGTTTCCGCAGAGAAACTGGCATTCTTAACCGATATCGAGGGAGTATACAAAGATCCGGAAGATTCGTCCACCCTGATTTCCGAACTTACGGTTTCCGATGCAGAAAAACTGATTACAGACGGATATATCGGCGGCGGCATGCTTCCAAAGCTGAATAACTGCATTGATGCCATTGAAAACGGAGTATCCCGTGTGCATATTCTCGATGGAAGAATCGCACATTGTCTGCTTTTGGAAATCTTCACCAATCGCGGAATCGGTACTGCAATTTTGGGTGATGAAGAACATCATTTTTACAATGAATAAGAGATAAGAGGTGTGGATAAACAATGAATAAACAGGAATATATTGATACCGCGGAGCAGGAACTGCTGCATACCTACAATCGTTTTTCACTTGTACTTGATCATGGTGAGGGCGTATACCTTTACGATACAGACAAAAAAGCGTATCTGGATTTTGCAGCCGGAATCGCCGTATGTGCGCTGGGCTACAGCAATGAGGCGTATAAAAATGCGCTGAAGGATCAGGTGGATAAACTGTTGCATACGTCAAATCTTTATTACAATGTCCCGACCATTGAGGCGGCAAAGAAAGCACTAAAAGCCAGCGGAATGGATCGTATTTTCTTTACAAACAGCGGTACGGAGGCCATTGAGGGAGCCATCAAAGCTGCAAAAAAATATGCATATACCAGAGACGGACATGCCGGCCATGAAATCATTGCCATGAAACATTCTTTCCACGGAAGAAGTATCGGAGCACTTTCCGTAACCGGAAATGCCCATTATCAGGAACCGTTTGCTCCGCTCATGCCGGGTGTGAAATTTGCAGAGTATAACAATTTAGAAAGTGTAAAAGAACTGGTAACGGACAAGACCTGTGCGGTTATTATGGAGACGGTACAGGGAGAAGGCGGAATTTATCCGGCCGATCCTGCATTTATCGAGGGCGTGCGCAGGCTCTGTGATGAAAAGGATATTCTGTTAATCTTAGATGAGATCCAGTGTGGCATGGGACGTACCGGCGAGATGTTCGCATGGCAGAATTACGGAGTAAAACCGGATATCATGACTTGTGCAAAAGCACTCGGATGTGGAGTGCCGGTCGGTGCATTTTTCCTGACACAGCGTGTGGCAGACAAATCGCTGGCACCGGGAGACCACGGAACGACCTATGGTGGAAACCCATTTGTCGGAGCAGCCGTTTCGGCAGTATTTGATCAGTTTAAAGCCTGTGACATTTTAGGTCATGTAAAGGAAGTAGCGCCTTATCTGGAACAGAAACTGGATGAGCTGGTAGAAAAATATGACTTCCTTGTAACACGCAGAGGAAAAGGTCTGATGCAGGGTGTGGTTTGCAAGCTTCCAGTTGGAAAAGTGGCAGCCGCAGCACTTGAGCAGGGACTGATCGTGATCACAGCGGGAGCGGATGTCCTTCGTTTTGTTCCACCGCTTGTCATCGAAAAACAGCATGTGGATGAAATGATTGAAAAGCTGGAAAAAGCATTACTTTCGGTGCAGGAATAACTTACACTTGTAAAAGTAACAAAAAATCGTTAAAATAGAAATGCATTGAGACTCGTTTCGCCCCGGAAAGGGAGAAATGAGATGAAAAAACATTGGATAAAAAAGTGCTGTATGATTCTGACATGCCTGTATCTGACGGGATGTGGCAGGGAGGAAGTGCCATATCTGGATACCACTCAGACACAGGAGCAGACGGTGGAAACGGAACGAACGGAACAAAAAGAAACATTAAAATCCGACCAGACGGTACAGGTATATGTATGCGGGGAGGTAGCAGCTCCCGGTGTCTATCAGCTGAAAGACGGTATGCGTATCTGCGATGCGGTGGAGGCGGCAGGAGGACTGACCAAAGCTGCCAGCCGCGAATACTGGAATCTTGCCGAGAAGCTTTCGGATGGACAGATGATTTATTTTCCCACAGAGGAAGAGGCAAGGGAGCGGAAAGCATCGGCAGAGGCAGCCGGTGCCACTGTGGAAGAATCGGACGGGCGGATTGATATCAATACGGCGGATGCCGCGCAGCTTGTGACCATTCCGGGAATCGGAGAGACACGGGCGGCGGCAATTCTTGCATACCGGGAGAAAAACGGGCCGTTTGCGAAAGTGGAAGATATCATGCAGGTATCCGGAATCAAAAGCGCACTTTTTGAGAAAATGAAAGATTATATAACGATTCGTTGAGGTGTAATATGGCAAAGAAAGTTCTCGTAGTAGATGATGAGAAATTAATCGTAAAAGGAATCCGGTTCAGTCTTGAACAGGACGGGATGGAAGTGGATTGTGCATACGATGGAGAAGAAGCGCTGAATATGGCGAAAGCAAATGAGTATGATATGATCCTTTTGGACATCATGCTTCCGAAGATGGACGGATTCGAAGTATGTCAGGCGATTCGTGAATTTTCTGATATGCCGATTGTTATGCTGACAGCGAAGGGCGACGATATGGATAAGATTCTGGGACTCGATTATGGTGCCGATGACTATATCACAAAGCCGTTTAATATTCTTGAGGTGAAAGCGCGTATCAAAGCGATCATGCGTCGTACCGCAGGACCGAGAGAAAAGAAAGAAGTTTCTTCGATTGTGGAGAAAGGGGATCTGCGTCTGGACTGTGACAGCAGACGGCTGTTTATTTCAGGCAGGGAAGTAAACCTTACCGCAAAAGAATTTGATCTGCTGGAACTTCTTGTGAAAAATGAAAATAAAGTATACAGCAGGGAAAATCTGCTCGGACTGGTCTGGGGAAAAGATTATCCGGGAGACGTGCGTACAGTGGATGTGCATGTACGTCGTCTGCGTGAAAAGATCGAAACCAACCCAAGTGAACCGAAATACGTGCACACAAAATGGGGTGTGGGATATTATTATTACCAGAAATAGACGAGAAGGCAGAAAGGTTTTTCCATGCAGAAGAGTAAACAGTTTCTTCAGTTCTTAAAAAGTTTAAAATTTCGGCTGATTCTTTTGATCGTTGTGATTGCGGTCGTACCGAGTCTGATTCTTTCGGCAGCAGTTTTAAAATATTACGAAAAGCGTGCCGTTTCTATCCGGGAAAGTGAAATCTTAAGCCAGGCAAAAATTCTGGCAAATCAGATAGCGACAAGTGAATATATGAAGCTGGGGGCAGATGTATCGTCCAGCAATATTCAGACACAGATTGATATGCTCACGACCATCTATGATGGTCGTGTCATTGTTGTGGATGACAACTGCAAAGTTTATTATGACACGTATAATCTCGATGACCATAAGCTGATCATTGCAGAGGAGGTCATGCGCAGTTTCAAGGGCGAGGATATTGTGCATTATGATTCGGAGAACCATTACATTGAGATGACGATCCCGATCAGCGATCCTGATGATAAAAGTGAAACGGTGATCGGAGTTATGCTGATCAGTGTTTCTACGGACAATATTGTGATCAACCAGTCATATATGCGACAGGTGGCGGTGATCGTTATGGTCATGGTCGGAATTGCAATTGTGTTTTTTGCAATCCTTCTGCTTTTGTATTTCCTGAAGCCGTTGCAGAAGATTGAAGAGGGAATCGCTGCAATCAAAAACGGATACGGAGAGTACAATCTTCAGGTCAATGATTACACGGAGACGGCGGGAATCTGTGAGAAGATCAATCAGATGCTTGGCCGGATCAAAGTCATGGATGATTCCCGGCAGGAGTTTGTATCGAATGTGTCACATGAATTAAAGACACCGCTGACATCCATGAAGGTGCTGGCGGATTCGATCAATAGCATGCCGGATGCGCCGAAGGAACTGTATCAGGAATTTATGGAAGATATCACCAACGAGATTGAGCGTGAGACAAAGATCATCAACGATCTGCTTTCTCTGGTGAAGATGGATAAGTCTGCAGCAGGGCTGAATGTATCTTCCGTCAATATCAATGAACTTTTAGAGCAGATTTTAAAACGTCTGCAGCCGATTGCGGATAAGCAGAAAGTGGAACTTGTCCTTGAGAGTTTCCGCCCGGTTACCGCAGAAGTGGATGAGGTAAAAATCACGCTTGCGATCACAAATCTTGTGGAGAATGCAATCAAATATAACCGGAATGACGGAGAGGGCTGGGTACACGTATCGCTGAATGCGGATCACCAGTATTTCTACCTGAAAGTAGAAGATTCCGGAATCGGTATTCCGGAGGAGTCTCTGGATCATATTTACGAACGATTTTACCGGGTGGATAAATCCCATTCCCGTGAGATCGGAGGAACCGGACTGGGACTTGCGATTACAAGAAATTCCATACTGATGCATCGCGGCGCAATTAAAGTATATTCTGTGATAGGCGAGGGAACAACTTTTGATGTTCGTATTCCGCTCAACTATATTGCATAGGAGGAAAAAGATGAGAAAAAAAATAATTTCAATCATACTCCTTGTGGCAATGGTACTCACAATGGCTGCCGGATGTGGAAAAAAAGAAGATAAAAAAGACTATTTTGTATTTTATGTAAACAATGAGCTGACAAAGGTTGTTGCGAAAAAGATTACCCTGCAGCATACTTCATCCGGCAAAGCACAGGTGAAGGAACTGCTCAAAGATCTGCAGACACAGCCGGAGGATGCAACGCTTCGAAGAACCATTCCACGCAAAGTAAAAATCCAGAATATAGATCTGATCTCTTATCAGATTACGGTGGATTTCAGCAAGGAATATTACGATATGAAACCGACGGAAGAGATTCTGACCAGGGCTGCAATTGCAAAGACACTGTTGCAGCTGAGCCAGTATGTGACCTTTACTGTGGATGGAAAACCACTTGTGGATGCCTCGGGAGCAAATGTAGGTGCCATGAATCTGGACAGTTTTGTGGAAAATCCGGGAGAACAGATCAATTCCAGCCAGAAAGCAACACTGAAACTTTATTTTTCAAATAAGGCGGGTACCAGACTGGTTCCGGAAACCAGAGAGGTACATTACAGTTCCAACATTTCACTGGAAAAACTGGTGATGGAACAGCTGATTGAGGGACCAAGAAAAAGCGGACTCCTGGCAACGATTCCTTCGGAGACGAAACTGATTACGATCACAGTGGTGGATGGGGTCTGCTATGTCAATCTGGATGAAATGTTTTTGAATCAGAATCAGGAAATCTCAGAACCTGTTGTTTTATACTCTATCGTGGATTCCCTGACGGAACTGACGGGAATCGATAAAGTACAGATTTCCATCAACGGAGACACCAGTGGCAAATGCCGTTACACGTATAAACTATCAAAGATGTACAAGGCAGATGACCGGCTGGTCACAAAAGAAAGCGATGAGAAAGTAGAATCTACGGAATAGGAAAAGAAAGCGTGAGGAAAAGACCATTTCTTTTGCTTGCCACAGAGTTTCTGCTGGGGATTGTGTGTGTCAGAGAGCAGCTGCCGGCATGGGGTGTGCTGGCAGTTCTGTTACTGGTATATACCACTCCATGGAAGGAACGGGGGATGCGGAAAGTTCTGTTTGCGGCAGGACTTCCCGGTATGTTTCTTTTGGGGATGCTGCAGATGCAGCGACAGATCGATTTCAGGCAGCAGTACCTGCAGAAACTCACAGATGGCCAGGAGGTTCGCCTGGCGGGAAAGATTGATCGGATAGAACCGAAAACCAGATGCGTTTATTACTATTTAAAAGATTGCACGGTGGAAGCAGAATCGCAGACACTGCCATGCAATGATGTAATCGCATATGTTTCTTCTGCCAGCCATTCGGCTGGACAAATTCTGAATATTGAGGGTACAATTTCATTATTTACAGAAGCATCCAATGAAGGGATGTTTGATGCCCGGCAGTTTTACCAGAGTCAGAAAATTGATTTCGGCATATGGGTCACAAAGATCAGCCGGGTCTATGGAAAACCGGATCGTTACCGGTGCGCACTACAGAATATGAAAAAGCGTGCAAATGACGTGATCCGGCATTCTATCCGGGACGATGGCGTGCTTTCTGCGATGCTGTTAGGGGAAAAGGGGGCTCTGGATGCAGAGATAAAATCTTTGTATCAGAGAGCGGGGATCGCCCATGTGCTTGCTATTTCCGGACTTCATATTTCCCTTCTGGGGATTGGACTGTACCGTCTGCTGCGGAAACGACTGCATACCCGGTATGTGACAGCAGCGCTGGCAACGACCGTTTTTTTGATTTCCTATGCGGTTTTAAGCGGAAACGGGGTATCTACACAGCGGGCGGTGGGCATGTGTCTGATTTATTTGTTTGCGGATGTGACAGGATATGCCTATGACATGTTAAATGCGCTTGGAATTGTTGTGCTCGTACTTTTGTGGGAAAATCCGTTTCTGCTATCGTATTCCGGATTTGTGTTTTCCGTGATGGCGGTGATTGCCATCGGAGTGGGAGCCAATGTACTGCTGGAATGGGAACATTCATGGAAATGCAGACAGCAGGCCGGAGAGGAAACCATCAAAAAAACATTTTTCTCAAGACAAAAAGAAGGAATTCTGGTAAGTTTTGCAATCCAGTTGTTTACAATCCCGCTGGTCGCATATTCTTATTATGAAATTCCCGTGTACGCGATGCTGATAAACCTGTTTGTACTTGCGGTGGTCAACGGATTACTGGGGCTTACTGTGCTTGGGGTGATTGTGGGGATGGCGTTTTTGCCTGCGGGGCGTGTTCTGTTTGCGCCCTGTGGCTGGATGCTCGACAGTTACCGGTTTCTGTGTGAGGTTTCCTTAAAGATTCCGGGTGCGCAGAGGATCACAGGGAAACCTGCGCATATGCGGATCTTTTGGTATTACCTGGGGCTTGGAGTGTTTCTTCTGGCGATCTATGCCTGTGCACGCAGAAATGAAAAGCATAAAGACTGCAGGGAAACGGCAGATCTGTGTGTAAGCCGAAGAAAGAAACGTCTGCAGGGCATAGTTTTTTCCTGTTTTATTGCGTTTCTTCTGCTTTTTCTTCTTTTTCCACAGAAGAAATCGTTTGAGATTGATTTCCTTGATGTGGGACAGGGAGACGGTATTTATCTGTGCACGGGCGGCGGGACTTCCATGTTTATCGATGGTGGGAGCACCGATGTGAAACAGGTGGGAAAGTACCGGATTCTGCCGTTTTTAAAGGCAAAAGGAGTGTCAGAGATTTCTTACTGGTTTGTCAGTCATACGGATACCGATCATGTGTCCGGTCTTAAGGAGGTTCTTGTGTCCGGATACCGTGTGGAGTATCTGGTGTTTGCAAAAGCAGTGGAAAAAGAAGCAAAGACAAAAGAGCTGGCAGAACTGGCCCGCAGCCATGGAACGAAAGTGTTTTATATGCAGGCGGGGGATACGGTAAGAAGCAAACGTGCAGCAATGCGCTGCCTGTATCCCAAAGCTTCGGATAAAGCGGAGGATGTCAATGATCTGTGTCTGGTACTGCAATTTGAAGAGGGGGATATAAGCGCTCTGTTTGGTGGAGATATCTCCACAGATGTGGAAGAGCAGCTGATCCGGCGCAGAAAATGGGATAAGGTTTTGGTTTTTAAGGCGGATCATCATGGATCGCGCTATGCGAACGCAGAAGCGTTATTGCAGTGTATTCGGCCGGAAATTACGGTTGCTTCAGCCGGAAAGGATAATCGTTACGGACATCCGAGCCCGGATGCCGTACAAAGGATCAAAGAGAGCGGCAGCAGATTTTTTTGCACCATCGAAGGTGGACGGATACGGGTGCGCGTCATCGAAAATAAGCTGGTGTGCGAAACTTATGTGAAATAGAGAAAATTATTTTCCGGCACTGTACTGTACCAGAAACAGTTCAACGGCCATCTGGTCATTCATGTGTCCGGTTTTTACTGCAGTTTCGTATTCCACACCATCGCGGATCGCCTGTTTGAGCTGATCCATGGAAAAAGCACGGCTCTGCGACTGGTATTTGCGGACTGCCCACTCCGGGCAGCCGGCTTTTAAAGCAATTTCTTTGTTGCCAAATCCCTGATTGGTCATGGATTTGACAATCATCAGACGCTGAAACTGGCTGGAAAGCAGAAAAAGAATACGCATCGGAGCTTCTTTGAGAGCAAGAAGATCATAATAAAGATCCAGTGCCTTTTTCTGCTGGTGCAGTGCCACTGCGTCAATCATGTCAAAGATTTTATTCTCGGTCTGTTCGGTGGTGATGGCTTCCACATCGGAGACATCAATATAGTCTTTTTCCAGTGTGTAGCAGAGAAGTTTTTCCAGCTCTTTGTCGATATTTTCCATGTCATCGCCGGTTTTACGGATAAAGAGCGCATAGGCATCTCTTGTAATATTTTTTCCGTTTCTGCGGATTCTTCCCTCGATCCAGCGGGAGAGAGTCGTCTCATTCTGACGCGGAAATTCCACGATGCTTCCGTTTTTTTTCACCTGCTTGTACATCTTTGTTTTCTTGTCTATTTCTTTTTCCGCAAAGACAAAATAAGTGGTTTCCGGAATGGAAGACATGTAATCGGCAAGTTCTTCGGCGCTTTTTTTAAACAGACCGCTGTCTTCGATCAGAATGAGTCTGCGGTCGGCAAAAAAAGGCAGTGTCTCTGCCAGATCGATGATCTCTTTCTGGTTGATGTCGCTGCCGGAGAAAGCAGAAAAGTTCATGGTATCATCATCCGCTGCCAGTGCATGCTTTAATTTGTCCCGGTACTGGCGGATCAGATACTGTTCTTCTCCGTATAACAGATAAATCTGTTTGAATTGTCCTGTTTTGATGTCGTTATCAATCGTTTTCATGTCTACATTATATACATATTGGCAGACTTTTACAACTTTTTTTCAATTACATCTTGACAGAAGGGACAGCTTGACATATTATATTCTAGTATGTTTGCGATGAAGCGTCCGTGTCTGTTTCACCGCAGGAAACAAATTACAGTTTGATATGGAGGTGTACAGATTGGCTAACATTAAATCTGCTAAGAAGAGAATTTTAGTTACAGAGACAAAGACTGCAAGAAATAAAGCAATCCGTTCTGAAGTTAAGACTTCAATCAAGAAGGTAGAGGCTGCTGTTGCTGCAAAGGATACAGAGGCTGCTAAGGCTGCTCTTCATACAGCAATCGTAGAGATTTCCAAGGCTGGAACCAAGGGCGTTTACCACAAAAAGACAGTTTCCAGAAAGATTGCACGTCTTTCCAAAGCTGTAGACGCTATCGCTTAATCAGAAATAAAATAATAAAAAAGACATCCACTGCCGTCAGGTGGATGTCTTTTTTATTTATACGTGCAACCAGCCGGAGCTGTGCTTTATAATTCTACAAAGCCAAAACTGTTGATCAGTCCTGTCAGTTTCTGTCCTTCTTTACAGAGTTCACACTCATGAGAATTATAAACCTGATAATCCGGAAGATCCGCACTTGTAAAGATCGTCTTCACCTCCATGCCTGCCACCTTCGAGATTGAACTGAACACTGCACAGATGCCGCTGACTCTTCCTCCGTAATAAAGTACAGACTCAATTGCCTGTCTTACAAGAGAACCTGTAGACATGGAATCCGTCAGTACAAGTACCTGCTTACCTTCGATCATACGCTGGTTATTATCTCTGAAAAGGATCTGTCCTGCCGGAAATATTATTCCCCGCACTGACCGATGCATTTCCGCTTCCTGACAGATATTCTGCCATAAACGCTCCGATCACTTCCGTATTTTTCAGGCATACGATTGTTTCTACCGGTGTATTTGTCATATATTCTTCTGCAAGTGTCTTCGCAGTCTCGCGTGCATTATTATGACGCGTCTTAACTGTTGACATATCAATATAAGTATTCACATGTGAATTTTTCGTTGCAAAATGCCCCTTCAGAATCTTAATACGTGCCTTTCCGTTCTTTCCTGACCTCAGGTCCACAAATCTCTTGTCCATAGCTTTGTTGCTCCCTTCTGCTGTTGTTCATT
>ENA-UEQX01001997-UEQX01001997.1-human-gut-metagenome-genome-assembly--contig:-NODE-1997-length-11986-cov-6.690318_pt1 | contig 11986 bp, 9 predicted proteins | sample MGYA00242952_ERZ507952 | MGnify/ENA primary metagenome ERZ507952 (study PRJEB26167, sample SAMN06115425) | human gut metagenome | host: Homo sapiens | place: China:Sichuan | collected 2015-04-07... | reverse complement strand
TAGGTGTTATTATTTTGAAATCACAAATATATCGAATTTTTCCGGGATTCCAAATATACCCCCGCTTTTTTCAGGGGGGGGGCAGGATCGGAATGCAAACAAGCAGAAACGGGAACAGAACAGGACGGAATGATGCAAAAAAAATCAACCGTTCGGAGCCGAAAACGGCATCACCCGCGGGAGGTTGGTCCGGCAGCAGGTTGAGTACAAAGCGGAAAGGGGCTTGCGGGCCGCAGACGGAGGTTTTCAGGCAAAAAAAGCACGCCGGATTTCAGGTCCGGGCAACTCCGACGCGGCACGGTTCATGCAAGGTCGTATGCTCGTAAACCAAAAATAAATTTACGTTATGAATCAGCAAAGACACACCAACGAGGACACGCTGACCGATATTTTCGGTTCGGAAGAGATGCGCAATCCCGCGCCCACGGAGTTTATCCCCAAAGGCAAGACATCGCCCGAAATCGCCTACCAGTTAGTCAAGGACGAAACCTATCCGCAGACGCAGCCGCGGCTCAATCTGGCCACCTTCGTGACGACCTACATGGATGATTACGCCACGCGCCTGATGAACGAGGCGATCAACGTCAACTATATCGACGAGACGGAGTATCCGCGTGTCGCGGTGATGTGCGGCCGCTGTCTGAATATCGTCGCCAATCTGTGGAACACCCCCGAAAAGGCCGAGTGGAAGACCGGAGCGCTGGGCATCGGTTCGTCGGAAGCCTGCATGCTGGGCGGCGTGGCCGCATGGCTGCGCTGGCGCAACCGCCGCAAGGCCGCAGGCAAACCCTTCGACAAGCCGAATCTGGTGATGAGCGCCGGATTTCAGGTCGTATGGGAGAAATTCTGCCAGCTGTGGCAGATCGAACTGCGCACCGTGCCCCTGACGCTGGATCACATCACGCTCGATCCCAAGCAGGCGCTGGAGATGTGCGATGAAAACACCATCTGCATCGTGCCCATAGCCGGTGTGACGTGGACGGGTCTGGACGACGACATCGAGGGGCTGGACAAGGCGCTCGACGAGTACAACGCCAAGACGGGTTACGAAATTCCGATCCACGTGGACGCCGCGTCGGGCGGTTTCATCCTGCCGTTCCTCAAACCCGAAAAGAAGTGGGACTTCCGCCTCAAATGGGTGCTGTCGATCTCCACGTCGGGCCACAAATACGGTCTGGTATATCCGGGTCTGGGCTGGGTGGTCTGGAAGGACAAGAAGTATCTGCCCGACGAAATGTCGTTCTCGGTCAATTACCTCGGAGCCAACATCACGCAGGTGGGTCTGAACTTCTCGCGTCCCGCGGCGCAGATTCTGGGCCAGTACTACAATTTCATCCGGCTGGGATTCGAGGGCTACAAAGAGATTCAGCAGAACTCGATGGACGTCGCCAAGTACTGCCACCAGCAGATCGGCACGATGAAGTGCTTCAAGAACTACTCGAAGGAGGTCGTCAATCCGCTCTTCATCTGGATGATGGATCCCGAATACGACAAGAAGGCCAAATGGACGCTCTTCGACCTGCAGGCCAAACTGCAGCAGAGCGGATGGATGGTTCCCGCGTACACCATGCCCAAGAACATCGAGAACGTGGTCGTGATGCGCATCGTGGTACGTCAGGGCATGTCGCGCGACATGGCCGACATGCTGATGGGCGACATCCGCAACGCCGTCGCAGAGTTCGAACAGCTCGAATACCCCACTACGTCGCGCATCAAGTACGACAACATGGAACACCAGAAAGGCAAGGTATTCACGCACTAGAATCGGGGATTCGGACCGGCGGTCGGGGGGGGGTCGCCCCGGACTTCCGGCCGGTTTCCGGACCGACATTACAGCCGGAAGGCGGAAAGACTCCCATTTATTGAGGTCCAGTCAACGGCGGGACGCCGCCGGCTGGCCGTCGCTTCCGGCGCCCCTGCTTCGGCAGGGGTTTTTGTCCCGGTGCGCCGACACGCCCCGGAGTCCGTCGCAGAGATTGCGGAAAAGGTCGATCCAGCCCATTCCGCGGCAGGCAAGACCGGGGTTTCGGCTACCACATCAAACTTCCGTGTGCCCTGAGGCAGCGCTTTCTCGCAGGCAACTCGTTTTCACGATTCTGCGCCCCGTCACGGCGGTCGAAAGAGCACACTTCCGGCTTCGGTCCGATTTCGGGGGATCGGCGGGCACGACCGCGACACGCACACTTTCCGGGCGCCACGGGAACTTGACAGGCGGCTTCCGCATACAGCGGCGGCCGCCTTTTTTTATCAGGCCTCTTGCAATATTTCAAGCCGCGAAAAAGAGACGGGCGAAATGCAGCCCCCTTACCCTGAAAAACACCGAGGAAAACCGTTGCGGGACAACAAAGACTGCCGAACGAAAAAGAGAACCGCCGAAGAAAAAGAAAGTTTGCTGGCGGGAAGAGGAGGAAACAGCAACGGGACAAAAAAGGCCACCGGAGAAAAAAAGAGAACCGCCGAAAAACGAGAAAGCCGGCAGGTGGGAAGGCAGAGCCGTCATGGGCCGCGAAAAGAGTGCAAAAAAAGCGGGAGGAAACCCGTTTCCCAACTGTCAAAAAGAACAAAAACGGCCCTTTCGGGGACTTGTCGGAGCGGGAAAGTTTTATTATCTTTATGCCGTTTTACCGAAACCGTTCCGATATGGCCCAAACATTCGATATATTCCTGATCGTCATGGCGCTGCTGGCCTTGGTGGTCTTCGCTGCCCTGCATTTTTTCGAAGCCGGATACGGCTATCTTTTCAACCCCAAATACGGGCCGCCCGTGCCCAACAAGATCGGCTGGGTGCTGATGGAGTCGCCCGTATTCGTGGCGATGTGCGTGCTGTGGCTGCTCTCCGAAAGGACGTGGGAAGCCGGGCCGCTGACGCTCTTCGCGCTCTTTCAGGCCCACTACCTGCAACGGGCGTTCATCTTTCCGCTGCTCATGCGCGGCGCGTCGAAAATGCCGCTCGGCATCGTCCTGATGGGCATGTGCTTCAACACGCTCAACGCCCTGATGCAGGGCGGGTGGATCTTCTACGTCTCGCCCGAAGGCTACTACGCCGACTGGTTCGCGCAACCTTATATTTATATCGGCGGGGCGATGTTCCTCGCGGGAATGGCCGTGAATCTCCATTCGGATCACATCATCCGCAACCTGCGCCGGCCGGGCGACACGCGCCACTACATTCCGCGCGGCGGCATGTTCCGCTACGTCTCGTCGGCCAACTACTTCGGCGAACTGCTCGAATGGACGGGCTTTGCCGTGGCTTCGTGGTCGTGGGCCGGAGCGGTGTTCGCGTGGTGGACCTTCGCCAACCTCGCGCCCCGCGCCGCATCGCTCAACAAACGCTATGCCAAGGAGTTCGGCGACGAATTCACGTCGCTCGGACGCAAAAAGATCATACCTTTCATTTACTGACCCGATTATGTCATCGCTTTTCACCCCCTATAAGTTAGGACCCGTAACGCTGCGCAACCGCACGATCCGTTCGGCGGCGTTCGAGTCGATGGGCCGCCATTTCGGCCCGACGCAGCAGTTGAAGGATTACCACGTATCGGTGGCCCGCGGCGGCGTGGGCATGACTACGCTGGCCTATGCGGCGGTCTGCCGCAGCGGGCTTTCGTTCGACAAGCAGCTGTGGCTGCGGCCCGAAATCGTGCCGGGGCTGCGTGACATCACCGACGCCGTGCACCGCGAAGGCGCGGCGGCGGGAATTCAGATCGGCCACTGCGGCAACATGACCCACCTGACCACCGCGGGGCAGATTCCGATCGGCGCGTCCACGGGTTTCAACCTCTACGCCTACACGCCGGTCCGCGGCATGCGGGCCGGCGAGATCGAGCAGGTGGCCCGCGACTTCGGGCGGGCCGTCCATACGGCCCACGACGCGGGATTCGACTCGGTGGAGGTACACGCCGGGCACGGATACCTGATTTCGCAGTTCCTTTCGCCCTACACCAACCGCCGCCGCGACGAGTACGGCGGATCGCTCGAAAACCGCATGCGTTTCATGCGGATGTGTCTGGAGGAGGTCATGGAAGCCGCGGCGCAGACCGGAACGGCCGTGTTGGTGAAGCACAACATGTACGACGGATTCAAGGGCGGCATCGAGATCCCCGAAAGTCTCGAAATCGCCCGCGAGATCGAGCGTTTCGGCGTGGACGGCATCGTGCTGTCGGGCGGATTCGTGTCGAAGGCCCCGATGGCCGTGATGCGGGGGCTGATTCCGATCTACACGATGAGCTACTACTCGCCGCTGTGGCTGCGTTACTTCATCCGCTGGTGCGGGCCGTGGATGATCCGGCAGTTCCCGTTCGAGGAGTGCTATTTTCTGGAGGACGCCAAGAAGTTCCGCGCCGAGCTGAAGTGTCCGCTGGTCTATGTGGGCGGGCTGGTGAGCCGCGAAGGCATTGACAGGGCGCTGGACGCGGGATTCGAACTGGTGCAGATGGCGCGGGCGCTGGTCAACGACCCTGCGTTCGTCAACAAGCTTCGGGAGGGCGACGCCGCGACCCGCAGCGAGTGCGACCACCGCAACTACTGCATCGCGCGCATGTACTCGGTGGATATGAAGTGCTGCAAGCACTGCGGTGACCTGCCGCGCAAAATCCGCGAAGAGCTGGCAAAACTGCCGTAAACATGGAACATAAGAACGACACAAACCCGATGGACAAGCAATCGGGACATACGCCCGGCGAAGGCGCGCCGGGCACCCGCGCCGTGCAAGAGACGACGGGAACGGCGCCGGGCATCCGCACCGGGCAGGAGACGGCACGGCATTCCCGGCGGATGAAGCGCGGCGAAGTCCGGCCGGGAAGCGCATGGGCGCTGGTGACGGGAGCCGGATCGGGCATCGGACGCTGTTACGCCCTGCGGCTGGCGGCGCTGGGCTACCGGCTGGTGATCGTCGGCAACAACGCCGCGCCGCTCGAAGCCGTGGCCGGAGAGATACGCCGTGCGGCGGGGGCGAACGCTTCCGCATCCTTTCCCGAAGTCCGGGTCATGCCGATGGACCTCGCGCGGGTCGGGGCAGCACAGGAGTTGCACGACCGGACAGCGGCCGAAGGGATCGAAATCGACGTGGTGATAAACAACGCGGGCATCTTCTCGTTCTGCGACATCCTGACGACGCCCGCCGAGCGTATCGAACGCATCATCCTGCTGCACGACCTGACCGTCTCGCAGCTCTGCCGCCTTTATGCCGCCGACATGGTCCGCCGCGGGGTGCGGGGGTACATTCTCAACATGTCCTCCTACTCGTTGTGGATGCCGTTTCCGGGGCTGGCTTTGTACAGCGCGTCTAAGGCTTACATGCGGTCGTTCTCGGTGGCTTTCGCCAAGGAGGTGCGCGACCGCGGCATCCGCGTCACGGCGGTTTGTCCGGCAGGCGTGGCGACCGACCTTTACGGGCTGACGCCCCGCTGGCAGCGCATCGGCAAACGGCTCGGCGTGCTTATCACGCCCGACAACTGCGCGCGGCGGGGACTGCGGGCTTTGTGGCGGGGCCGCCGCTGCATCGTGCCCGACTGGTGGAACCGGGCATGGATTCCCCTTTGCAAAGCGTTGCCGATGTGGGTGCTGCGGCCGATCCGCAGGTTCACGATGCAATTCCAGAAATAACACGGCCCGCGGTCTGCCACGATCGGAAGCCAAGCGGCTGACGGAACGGCTGGCGCAACGACGGACTAAACGGCTGGCGGAATAGCAGATGCAACGGCCGGCAAAACGGCGGCCGTAACGGCAGGCCGTGCAAGAACAAAAATCACAACAGCTTATGAATGAGATTAAAAACGTAATATTCGACCTTGGCGGCGTCCTCGTGGACCTCGACATCGAGCGCTGCACCGCCGCGTTCCGCGCATTGGACATGCCCCGTGTCGCCGACCTTATCAATCCCTACTATCCCGCCGAGATGATCGGCCGGCTGGAGCGGGGCGACATTTCGTTCCGCGAAGCCTGCGACGAGATGCGCCGGCTGGACGGGCGGCCCGAAGTGACCGATTCCGAGATCGCGGCGGCATACAGCGCATTTCTGGTGGGGATTCCGGTCGCCAAACTGCGGCAGATCATGCGTTTGCGCGAGGCGGGCGTCCGCACCTATGTGCTTTCGAACAACAATCCGGCGGCGATGGTCGCCATCCGCGGCGCGTTTACGGCCGACGGGCATACGATGGACGACTATTTCGACAAGATATACCTTTCGTACGAACTGCACGAACTGAAGCCTTCGGAGGCGATTTTCCGCAAGGTGATCGCCGACAGCGGCGTGATCCCCTCCGAAACGCTCTTCATCGACGACGGCCGGAAGAACGTTGACGCCGCGCAGGCGCTGGGCTTCGCCGTCTACATGCCCGCGCCGGGAGAGGATTTCGGGCATCTGTTCGAGGAGATAACGCGTTGAGGGATTGCGGGGAGGAGCCGCGGAGCCGAACCGCAGGGCCGAAACCGCACGCGGCAATAACCGTTGACAGAAACCGCACGGCCGGAATTTCTATTGCAAGTTCCGGAATGCGGACCGCAAAACCCACAACCGGAGTTCCGACGCGAATTCCCGAACGCGATCGCAAAACCCATGGCCGGATTCAGGCGGAGGTTCCGAAGCCGCCCGGAAGCATACGACAGGGAGCCGGCAACATTCTGACAGCGTTCAGACAGTATTCGGGCGGCATTCCGACAACGGTCTGACAGCGGTCCGACAACATGCTAACAGCTCTCCGACAGCGTTCGGGTCGGCTTCCGAACGCCCGGACGTAAGATGAAAGGCTTCGCGGAAGATCCGCGGAACCCGGAATAGCGGGAATAAACCGCAGACCGAAAAAAAACGATACGACACAAGGCGGCTGCGGAGGATTTCCCGGATGCCGCACTGACCACAAACAGAACGAACCCTGAAGAAATGGATTAAAATTACGCTGATCGCCGCGGCCGTCTTGGCCGTGCTGATCGTCATAGCTGCGATCGCCGTTTCGCCCGTAGCCAAGAACTACATCGAGAAACACGACCGCGAACTGATCGGCCGCTCGATCCGCATGGAGCGGCTGCGGATGAACATTTTCACCGGACGCCTGCGCATCGAAGGACTCCGCATCGGCGGAAGCGAAGATTCGACGACGTTTTTCCGACTGGACAGCTTCGAGATGCGCATGCGGCTATGGCCGCTGCTGGGAAACCGTGTGCTCGTGAAAAAAATCTCGTTCGCAGGTCCCGACGTGAAGATCTACCAGCGGGGCAACGCCTTCAGTTTCGATGACATCACAGCCCGCTTCGCGGGCGACACGACAGCCGTCGCCGCAACGCCCGAAAAAACCTCGAAGCCGTGGGAAATCGGGATTTACGACATCTCGATCCGCAACGGCAGGGTCTTTTACAAGGACCTCGCGCTCGATGCCGAGTGGGGCATGAACGACCTGAACCTGCATATTCCGGGCGTCTATTTCTCCGGCGAGAAAACCGACGTCGGGGCCGTGCTCAACTTCGCCGAGGGCGGTTCGCTCTCGACCGACGTGGGCTACAACATCGAAAGCTCGGAATTCGACATCGGAATCCGGCTGCAGGATTTCGCACTGGCGGGCACGCTGCCCTATTTCCGGCAGTCGCTCGACGTCACGGCCGTGGACGGCCGCCTGTCGGCCGACAGCCGCCTGCGCGGCAATACGCAACATCTGCTTTCGCTCACGACCGAGGGTACGGCTTCGCTGGCGGGCTTCGCCCTGCGCGACCGGCAGCAGCGGCCCGTGGCGGGCGTCGATACGCTGGGCGTAAAACTCGCCGAGGGCGATCTGGGCAAAATGCGCTTCGTCTTCGACCGCATCTACGTTTCGGGACTCTCGGCGCTGTTCGAAATGACGCCCGAAGGTAATAATCTCGCCGCTCTGATGAAATCCCCGGCGGCAGAAACCGCTTCGCCGACCACCGTTTCCGCCTCTGCGGCAACGAATCCCGCTCCGGAAGCAGCCCCCGCTCCGGCAGCTGAAATCACGGCGTCCGACGCCGCGGGAAGCGCGACGCCGAGTCCGACGCTCCGGATCGCCGACCTCGAAATCACGAACGGCCGCGTCACGGTGCGCGACCTGACGATGCACCGCCCGTTCGAATATACCGTCTCGGAAATCCGCATGCGCAGCCGCGATTTCGACCCCTCGAAGCGCAACAGCATGACCGTCGATGCGCGGATGCAGAAGACCGGCTCGGCGAAGCTGCGCTGGGAAGGGACGCTCGAAGACATGGACAACCAGAACATCACGCTCTGGCTCACCAACCTCGACCTGCGCGACTTCGGTCCCTACTGCGAACACTACACGGCCTATCCGCTGACCAAGGGCAACCTCACGTTCCGCAGTCAGAACGTCATCCGCGACCGTTACCTCGACGGCACCAACCACCTCGACATGTTCGAGCCGAAAGTGGACAAAAAGCGCAGGGAGATCAAGGCCGAGATGAATATTCCGCTCAAGCTGGGACTATATGTCCTGAAGGACAAAAAAGGACACGTGAAGATGGATCTTCCGGTCAGGGGGAGTCTCGATTCGCCGGAGTTCTCCTACCGCAAGATCGTGCTGAAGGCAATCGGCAACGTCCTGCTGAAAGTCGTGACGGCGCCCTTCTCGTTCCTGTCGGGCAACAAGGAGAACATAGAATACATCAATATCGACCCGCTGCAATACGTCTTCACGTCGGAGCAGTACGCTTCGCTGGACAAGATCGCGCAGGCGTTGCAGGACAAGCCCGAAATGCACATCGTCCTGACGCAGCGCGTCAACATGCGCCGCGCCCTGCCCCGGCAGGCGGCCGGCGCGCTCCGGATGGCCTATGCCGAGCATCTGAAGAGCGCCGACACGACCGGCCGCCAGCCGATGTCGATGCTCGAATACGAAAAGATCCAGCAGACCGACATCCGCACTCCGGCGATCATGGCCTTTGCCGATTCGCTGCTCGCCCAGCGGGGAATTTCGCCGCAGGGACTTTCGGCCGACGACAAGGCGCTGGCGCTCTACCGCGAAAAAGCCGCCGGACAGTTGGCCCGCATGATGGCCGCACGCAACAAGGCGCTGACCGACTACATGCAGTCCACGCACGGCGCGACGGCTCCGGCGTTCCGGGTGCAGACGATGGATTCGCTGGCGTTGCCGAATTACGCGGGCCGCGACCGTTACACGATCGCCCTCGAAGTGGACGGCGAGACCGTGAAGGTCGAAGCGGACGACGGCAACGCGGGAGCAGGAACTGACGCAGGGGCTGGTACAGATGCGGGGACGGAGGCCGAGACAGATGCAAGGACAAATACGGAATCGGATACCGAGACGAATGCAGGAACGCATGCAGGAACAGATACAGAGTAGGATGCCGGGGCGGATACAGAACTGAATACAGAATCGGATGCCGTGACGGATGCAGGATATCGCCGGGAATGTTCAGGCGGATTCGACACATGGCCGCATCCGCCCCGGCAGAGAAGCGGCGGGAACCGGCAAGGCAACGGATACGGCGACGGACACAAATCCCATTGCGGTCGCACGGGACGGAGCCTTCGGAAAAAGCTGCGGAAGCAGCCGGTTCGACAAGCGAAGCAACTCCGCCTGTGGCCGGAGCCGATGCGTATATTCCGGCCGAATAGAGAGCGAAAACGGGCCCCCGGCCGATAAAGAGCGGGATATAGGCAGAAAAGGTTTAAAATGAGATTCCTCATTCTAAACCTTTTACAATTTGTCGGGGAGACTGGATTCGAACCAGCGACCTCCAACTCCCGAAGCTGGCGCGCTAACCGGACTGCGCTACACCCCGAACATTTGGGACCCTTATCATTTTAAGAGCGCACAAAGATAAGTCGAAAATCTGAAAAGACAAAATTATTTCCGCAAAATTATGCGCTTCTTTTATCTTCCGCCCTGCTTAGGCCCTTTCCGATCCGATCGTACCTGCTTCCCGTTTCCTCGCACGACTTCCGACAGACTGTAACTTCCGGCCCCAGACCGCGCTTGGTGTCCGATTGCCGTTTTTGTGTGAAATTTGCCTGAAAACGGCGTTGTTTCAGTACTATACCCAAACAAAAAAAAGTCACTGCAAATATTAATTCACAGCAACTTTCTTCATGTCGGGGTGGCGGGATTCGAACCCACGACCCCCTGCTCCCAAAGCAGGTGCGCTAACCGGACTGCGCTACACCCCGTCGTTCCCGGCCCTGCAACCCGTGATTGGCCTTACATCGGCCCCGCAGGGCTTTTCGTGTCAATCCCGGACTCTTCCGGCCGGGGGAACCGTCACGATTCCGGGATGCAAAGATAGCGGCTTTTTTCTTTCCGGCAAACTTTTGTCCCAAAATCGGTCTTGCAGGCGGTTCGTGGAATCATCGCTCCGAACGGCTTAATTTCAGACTCACGCGAAGACAATAAGCGGCTATCCGACGCCGGAAGTGTTGCCGCAGTGCAGTTAGTCGGCAAAAACCGGAACCAAAAGCAGGCTTTGAGCACCTTTCACGACAGATGTGGGGCAAAGAGCGTGTAACGATTCGCAGCAGCATATCAATGATAATTCCGATACGGCGTAACTACAGTCGGTGATAGTGGCAGTACAACAGTTCGCCGTCGTCGCCGCGGAGGTGCATGCCGCCGCCCAGACAGTAACGGAACATCTTGCAGTCGGCGCATGCGCCGCGCCGCGCCCAATCGCGGTTGCGGAAGGGTTCGAAGCGGTTTTGCCACACGTCCCAGAATTTATCCCGGTAGATGTTGCCCTGATGGAAGTTGGCACGGATCGACGTGCAGCCCGAAATGGCGCCGTCGACACGGATCGAAGCCACCGAGACTCCGGCGGCGCATTGGTAGAAGTAATCGCGGACTTCGGTCTCGTAGTCCCCAAGGAAGCCTTCGCAGGCATAGCTGGTCCCGATCCTGCCCTCTTTGCGGGTGCGGCGGATAAATTCCAGCATTTCGCGGAACTGCGCGTCGGTCATGCGCAGCGACGGATCGTTCTTGGCCCGGCCCATGGGGAAAATCGAAAAGAGCCGCCAATGTGCAACGCCCTCGGCAATCAGCATGTCGCGGAACGCTTCGAGCTGCGGCACCATGGCGCCCGTGACGCAGGTCACCACGTCGTAGGTCAGCGAGGGTTCGCGGACGATCATGCGCAGGGCCGCCAGCGCGCGGTCGTAACTGCGGGAATTGCCGCGGATATGGTTGTGTTCGCGTTCGAAGCCGTCGAGACTGACCGAAACGCTGCGCAGTCCGGCGTCGAGCAGGCTTCGCAAGCGCGCTTCGGTCAGGGCCATGCCGTTGGTGACCATGCCCCACGCATAGCCGCGGCGGGTGACTTCGGCTCCGGCACGCTCCAGATCGTCACGCACCAGCACCTCGCCGCCCGAAAAGATAATCAGCACCTCGGAGGGATCGACATGGGGCGTGATCTCCTCGTCGAGCACCTTCAGGAAGTCTTCGAGCGGCATGTCGGGCACACCGGGGTCCACGCGGCAGTCGCTGCCGCAGTGACGGCACGAAAGGTTGCAGCGCAGCGTACACTCCCAGAAGAGCGTCGTGAGCCGGTGCTCGGCGACCGTCGAAGCGTAGAGATCGGAAAAGATATTGAGGGCCAGCCGTTTGCGCAGGCCCGGACGGCGGCGCGCCATGGATTATTTCTCAGGAGCCTTGGCGCCCTTCTTCGTGTCCATGACGGGCGTATCCTCGGTCGGTTTCTCCGCAACGGGATCCAGCTCCTCCGGTTCGGCGGACTGCACCTTCGCATCGGGAATATGCACGCCCGTAGCAGGTCCGGCCTGTCCCGGAGGACGCACGCCGTACATGACGACAATGCGGGGCGGCACCTTCACCGAGTCCTGAATCTCCTGCGATCCGGTCTCCTGCTTCTGTTCCTCTGCACCCTTCGCCGGAGCGTTTTTGACCGTCGAGCAGGCAGTCGAAAAGCCAAGCAGCGCAGCCAGAGCGAGTTTCAGTTTTTTATTCATATCGCATCGTCATTAAGGTCATTGTTACAGAGCAAAGATAAAAAAATT
>ENA-UEQX01001983-UEQX01001983.1-human-gut-metagenome-genome-assembly--contig:-NODE-1983-length-12067-cov-3.801918_pt1 | contig 12067 bp, 8 predicted proteins | sample MGYA00242952_ERZ507952 | MGnify/ENA primary metagenome ERZ507952 (study PRJEB26167, sample SAMN06115425) | human gut metagenome | host: Homo sapiens | place: China:Sichuan | collected 2015-04-07... | reverse complement strand
TGGCTCTCTGGCGGCGGATTTTATTAAATACAGCTCTGTTTATCAGGCCTTTTTTATATTTATAGGTGATACGTCCCTTGTATTCGATGGTCAGTTCATCAATTCCCAGTTCTCTTGACATCCCATTGTCTGCCATATAAGTGTTGATATACAGATCAGCTCCCTTTTTCTTTGCCAGTGCATATCCACATGCATACGCAAATAACTGGTTTCCAAATCCTCCGGTCAATTCTGCTATTACTTTCATAAATTTCCTCTTTTCTGATTCTTTTCATACAGCATCACGTATTTACCCACTTGATGTCCACAGTCGTATAACTGCTCTGCGACAAGTCTCTGTGCTCTGGACGGTCTGATTTTTCCCTCGTCATATTCTCTCACATATGCATCCAGTTTCTCCGCCAGTTTTTCAGGAGTTGATGTAAAATAATCCACATTTTCCAATCCTTTTCCCTGAAATTCGGTAAGGCCAGGGGCTTCCGCCAAAAGAACGTTCATCCCTGTAAAAATAGCCTCCAGCGTTGCAATGCTGAGTCCCTCATAAATGGAAGTCATCAGAAATACATCTGCTTCCTGTAAAAACGGCATCGGATCTGTACTTCCCACAAAGGTGATCTGTTCCTGTATTCCAAGTTTCTCTGCCAGCTGTTCTTCACGCTCAGTCTCTCCCTTTGCATAGCCCACATGCCGGTATAAGATCCTGTCTTTTTCCTTCATCAGTGCAATTGCCCGCAGTAACAGTTCGTGATTCTTGACATGCCCACAATTGCCGACTGTAACAAGCACAAGCTTGTCTGTTGTCTGATGCTCCTGTTTGATCTGCTTTTTCTCCTGCTCCGACAGAAAGGAAAACTTCTGGTTATTACACCAGTTATAGATCGTTGTTTCGCAGACATTGCCAAAAACCTGTTTCTCATTCTCTGCCACACCATCACTGATCGCCACAAAGCTGACCCGAAGCGGCTTTCTCATGATCCACCGCGTTGCTGCCTTTATTTTTCTCTGAATTCCTGTATGCGCAAAGGTGCTGTGCACAGTTCGTACAATGTGTCTGCTTCCCGTTATTTTCGCAATAAGTGCATATTCAAACGCCAATGACTCCCTGTGAATATGTACAATATCATAGGAATGTTTTCTCATATATTTCCAAAAAGAAATCAGATGCTTCACTTTGGACATTTTTCCGTTTCCCTCTGTCGGAACCCAGACAGTCTCATAACCAGCCTGTTCTAATTGTCCTGCAAATGGTCCTTTGATCTTCCCTGTTGCCATAATACTGCAATTGCAAACATCTTTCCAATAAGGATATGCATTGTAGATCATCATCTCTGCCCCGGACGGGTGCAGCTCATGCAAAATGTGCAGTACACTCATTTTTTCACTCATTCATTTCGATTCCTTTTTTTAATACTCTATGCGTAACCGTTTAGTATCCTCACGGTTACTTCCTTCTATTCTATACTTCTTATTTCATATCTTTCTGTTTAGCCTCAATCGTTTTTAACATGATCTCAGCCGTAGACTTCCATGTAAAATCCTGCATAATTCTCCGGTGCGCATTTTGTACGATTTCTTCTCTATATTCCGGTGTATTACAAAGTTTTTCCACATACTCCGATATCTGCATGGAATTATCACAGAGAAAACCATCCTGCCCACTTGTGAGAATGTACTCCGGTCCCGGCGCTCTTCTTGCAACTACCGGGCATCCATAATACATGGCCTCCAATATTGCCATTCCAAAGATTTCCACACGATTCAGATTTACCATAACATCTGACATACGATAGAATTTCCAGACCTGACTGTTCTCAATACTCTCGATACGGTAAACTTTGTCCCGCAATCCGAGATCATCCATCTTTTTCTCAAATTCCGGCTGCAATTCTCCCTTTCCAATCGAGATCAGACGGTACGAATCATCTTTTTTACTGAGTTCTGCAAAGATATCCAGCATCTCAAGCGGATGTTTTTCATCGATCAGCCTTGCCAGAAACAGGATCACTTTCTGATTTTCCTTAAAACCAATCTCCTTCCGCAATTTTCCGACATCCTCTTTTTCGTAATCTTCATGAACTGCAGCCAGATCCAGACAACACGGTGCTACGATCACATCTTTGATCTGCTCTGATTCCATCTGCTTTTTTACATTTGGCGTCTTCGCCATCACCGTCATCTTGCGGTAATAACGGATATTTGGAATCAGAATGTCAAGTAACATTTTTTTCAAAGAACTCGTATTATGGCTTCCAAGTGCTCCGATATATGGAAGACATACCACATGATTTTTCTGACATACTTTGACCTGTTTAAAGTTCATCTGATTATCGGAAAAAACGATCACACCATCTACATCCGATGTAATAAAGTCACAGGAATGCAGTGAATGAAACCCGAATGATTTTGAGTGAAGATAATGCATATGAAGATTCTCTGCAAACTCTACGGTCTCATCTGTATCACCTTTGATAAAACTGTACATGTCCACACAATGTCCTATATCTGCCAGGGCTCTTCCAAGCCCCATATCCTGTGTATTGTAAAACTTTCTATGACTCTGATCTGTCATCCCCAGCGCGATTATCTGTATTTTCATATTACTTATTCCCTATAATTTTATGATATATATCCTCAAGGATCCGATAGTTATCTTCCGGTCTTAGACGCTTTTCATAGAATGCCTTCGCATTCTGTTTCATTTTACCAATATCCATCTGGTTATAAGTTCGAATTTTGTCTGCAAGATCATCCGGAGAATCATAGACAAATTTGATGCCCGTCTTATTATCCTCCACCATTTTTGCGAGATTCCCGACATTTCCTGCAATCACGGGAACTGCATTGGAATATGCCTCGGCAATTGTCATAGCGAATGCTTCGTAACACTGGGATGCCATGATCACCGCTCTCGCACCACGGTACTTTTCCTGTACCTGTGTCTTATTCAGATATCCGGCAAACTCAATATTTTGAATATGATGTTCCCTGATATAAGTCTTCATCTCATCCATCATCGGTCCGTCACCCGCAACGATCAGCCTCTGATCCGGCAGTTTTTCAAATGCCTTGACAACCACATCGATTCCCTTTAATGCCTCCACTCTTCCCACAAACAGGAAGTAATCCAGTTCCGTATGAGGTTCTTCCGGTGCTGTTTCCTGGAATGTAAAATTTGGTTTGATATAGACTTTGTCCATATCAATTATTTTTTTTGCTCCCTTGTTCAGTTTGCTGAGTTTTTCTTTGTTAAACTCTGTCAGGCAGATAAAATTGACTTTGCGATATGTTCCAAGCATCCTGTGAATCTTAAGAATCGCTGCACTCACGAACGTCTGGGCTTTGCTGTTTCGATAACATCCATATTTTAAAGAACACTGCAATCCTTTTTCCGAACATTCCTCGCAGATTCTGTCCCCACGAAAATAAGATCCCGCCGGGCAAAGCATCCTGAAATTGTGCAGTGTCTGCACGACTGGCACTTTACAGTCAAATGCGGCATAAAAAACAGACGGACTTACCATCATCAGTGTATTGTGTACATGGACTACATCAATATGGTTCTCACGAATGATCTTCTTCACTTCCCGATAGGTTTTGAACGAATACACCGCACTGAATGGTATTAATATTTTCTGCACAGAATTCATCTCATTGATCTCTGTGTTATTCCTGCTATAGGTGATCACTTCATTCCCATACATTTCCAACAGTTTTTTTTCGTTGGCAACTACCACATCTTCGCCACCCGGAATCTGGTATGCGTTGTGAACCTGCAATATTCTTAACTTTTGTTTTTCCATCTCAACGCTCCCTCACTGTATAATTTTTGTACACCAGATTTGCTGTAAACAAGATAAATGGATTCAAAATCGGATTCATCGGGGACTGCTCTAAAACAGCATACACTGCAAATATGGTAAAAAAGATAATCTCACGATAATAGCCATTGCTGTACATCTTCCACTGACTCCTGCTTGCCCAGTAAACAAACAAAATGGCAAATAATGCGCCACAACTGATAAATAAGTACATATACAGATTATCAATCGTCGTATAATTCATGTCCCAGAAAATGTTGACTGTTTTCGGGAATAATGTCATCCCATATGCCTTATAGTAGTTATTGGTAATCTCGATACGACCGCTCAGCATACGGTTGATACGAAACATAAATGTATTGTTGATCTTATAGATCACCATCCAGATCCAGCTGATGATAAATACTCCCGCTGTTGTCATAGTGAGCAACTGATAATATTTTTTATTTTTGCTCAGTTTGTCCAAAATAATGAGTGCCCACATTGCAAAGAACACGATCAGTCCTGTACGGCAGAACGTAACCTCGAACGCAAGCAGACAGACTGCTGCGCTCACTGCAAAATACCAGAAATTCAGCTTTTCATACTGGATGTAAAGAACAATTGCAATGGTCACAAAAATCATATAATATGCCGCATTAGACTTGATATATCCAAATGCATAAACGGAATATATGGAAAAATCCGTTGCAACTGCCGTATTTGCCTGAAGATCCAGCACTCCGCAGAATGCAAGCATTATCATGAGCAGTGTTCCGATCACCCGGATCCACACAGTGGACTTCATCAATGTATCAAACCGGATATTCTTCATTCCCCACAAAGACATGGTGATAAATAAGACATTCTTTTCTCCGACCCGGAGCCAGCATACCGCACTGACCGCCAACAGCAGATAAAGGATCAGAAATTCCCGCATCTTATACTTTGTTGTAAGAACTTTTACTGCCAGACAGACCACTGCCATAACAAATGCAATCTTAAAAAAGGTTTCATAACTGACATATCCGAATGTTTTGATAATGACCATAATTGCATAATACATACAAAAGCTGATGTTTCCGATCATTTCAAACTGTTCTGTATTCTGTTTTATATCAATCAATTTCTTCTGGATAATATTCATTCTTTTCCCATTACTCCAAACTATATATCAAATAACATCCAGTGCTTCCTTTCAGTGTATATCCAAAGGACTCCATCTCGTCCGAAATCTGTCTTACATCTGAGTTAAACACAATAAAATCACATCCATAGCCTTTTGCTCCATCATGAAGAGCCTGATAATCTATTTGTTCTGCATTCATCAGATTATATAATTCCATCTGCTGTTCTGACGGATTATTCATATATCCCCAGATATTGCGTCCATAACATAATGCAATATTCGCCGTATACTGTCTGATATAACAAAGCAGTTCATTGGGGACGATCACTGTACTGTAACCTCCCTCTGTAATCCTCTGTATCTCGTCCGACACATCAATTGCGACCTGAGGTATCTCATAATCATTCTCCGGCACACAATACGTATCTCCATTGAAGAAAAATGTCCCCGTTTTTGCGATCACAATGCAAAGTACTCCTACTGCAATCAGTCTTAATAGATTCATCTTTACTTTTGCAGCAAGATCTGTCAGCGTAATGCCAAGTGTGATAACTGTCGGAATGACCCAGAAAAGCCTCCAGTAAACTCCGCTCATAAATTTTTCTCCCACCACCTTGTATACAAGTGGGTTAAACAAAATCACAATCGCAACTGCACTGAATGTAAACAGTCTTTTTCTCCTGTCATTCCCTTTAACCAGACAGAAGACAAGTGCTACAAGAAAACACGCCCAGACAAACCAGCCGTTTCCAATGTAATCTTTAAAATCATCTAAAATATGAAACCAGGTTTCTTTCATTTTTTACCTCAGAAATATACTTTTAACAATTGCCAGAAAAACAAATAGCACAGAAGACATATCACACTCGGTATCGCTGTGCACCATATTTTAACTGTCTTTTTTACACCTCCGCGGTGGAACAGGTTCACAATTCCTCCGACTCCGATAACCACCGGAAGTGCAGTAATGCCAATACCGGATGCCAGTGCCCCGGCAAGACCGGTAAGCGCTGTCACTGCGTACCATATTTTCTTCTCATTCTTTTCCAGCAATTCACATATCAGATAAAACATCATCGGTATAAACAAACTTGCAACCAGCGCTTTTCCCTGCCAGATACGAAGCAGCATAAGGGCTGAGATCGTGTGCGTGGAACTATATCCGTACATCTGCAGTGCACTGATGAATATTAAGAATATACTCGTTTTTTCCCTGTTATTTTCAAAAAAGAAAAGACCGATCATCGCATAGACAATGTAACACATCGGAATGAGAAATACCGGAAGATATCTGTGAGAGAGTATTGCAGGAGGAATATCACTGATCTTACTGATATACGCCACAAACATGGTCCACGGAGAAACCATATCCTTGCGCACTTCTCCCATATCCCAGAAAGAAAGTGCTCCGGTAACCGGGTTCAGCGTATACATGACATTCCGCTCAACTGCCATCACTTCTTCCACAACAAATCTGGAATCATCATCATCAATATGCTGATACGCACTGACAAAATAGGTCTGAATTCCAATCAGAAACACCGCTCCCAACACAAACAGGATGGTTGTCCAACTCATCTTCTCCTGCTTTGCCCACACCGTTTTCTTCCTTTTCCGTCGAAAAAAGAGTACCACTACTGCTATCACACACGCAATCACAAGAACTGCAGAATAGGCACACTGAAATGGATGAAAATGTTGTCTCCTTAAAACCATTGGAACAGCAATCATCTGTGTCAAAGCCATCATCGTGAGAAACCCTGTCAGCCATGAAAAAGCAATATATTTTATTTTATGGTCAATTTGTACCAGACCAGCCCATATTGTTCCGATCAAAAGTGGAACAATTACCATGAGCAAAACCAGAATCAACAGATTCCTAATTTCCATATATAATAACTCCGTCTATTTTGATTTCACTATTTGCCATTGTATTCTCAATCTCATAGAGATCCGTTCCTGTCACTTCACGTCTTTTACATCCGATAAGAATCTGATCACAGACCGGAATAATTCCATATGCATCGGAAGAAAACATAAGATCCGGTGTATTCACGATCACACGGTCGTATTTTTCTTCCATTTCCCTGATAAATGTTTTCAATACTTTTGAAGACATGAGTTCCCTGTTTTCTTCCACAGAAACTTTACGGCTGATCACGGTTACTTCGTCTTCAAATTTTTCTGATTTTATCTTATCAGCAGAAGCCTTACCATACAGATACTCACTGAATCCTGCGTCCGCATCTTCCGCATCTGCTGCAAGATTAAGCAATAATGTGTTGTACTCCATTGATGCATAAGCTTTTGCAAGATCATATGCCCCATCTGCATTTTTTGCATGATATGGAAGATATGCAATACTTTTATGCGCAGCATTTTCTTTTTCCAGGAATAAAAATGCTTTCTTAAATTCTTCTGCTCTGTCTTTTTTATGCACGAATGCTACCACAGGTGCTTTTAATTTCTGCTCAATCTCTTTTGCAGTTTTTGCCACAGTTCCTATGAGATAAACAACAGAAACCACAAGTATTCCTAATAACAATCCTAAAAAGATGCCTGCCAGACCACCTTTTACCGTCGCAGAGACAAGATCCTTTGTGGTTGTTGCCGTCTCCGCAGATGCCTGCGTATAAGATGTCACATACGGTTCACTCAAAATACTGACTGCATCTTTTCCTGCATACTCATCATAGAGCTTTTTCTGACTGTCCAACAACTCCTGCATCAGCTGTTCTGCATCGGCTTTTGTTTCGACTTTGACATCTCCATAGGTCTCCGGATACGGAATATAAAGATTCAATATGCTTGTAACAACCGAATTACTGTATCCAAACATTTTCAAATATTCCTGATAGGTCATATTATGTCCGGTTTCACGAAGGAATGTCTCATATGCTCCGTTACTCAGCGCCATCTGCTGCAGATCATACATGCGTTCCGTTATGCTGGAGTCATTATACTGGCTGATATAAAATGCACCATTTACCTGCTGAAGTTCTTCATAATAGACAACACTCGGCTTTGTATTCTTATAACCATAAGCACCTGCCGCAAGTCCTACAACCAATGCGCAGATCAGAAGAATGACCCAGTGTTTTAAATTGTATTTTGCTATTTCCAGCAGGCTGTATTCTTCCTCATAATTTTTATTTTCCATTCTTTACTATCCTCTCCTGTTGTTATTTCCTATATTATTTTCCAGTATGTTTAAAAACTGCACCGACTGTCTTAAGCAGGATTTTCACATCCAGCCCCAGAGACCAGTTATCAATATATTCCAGATCCAGTTTTACAACATCTTCAAAATCTTCGATATCATTTCGTCCACTCACCTGCCATAAACCGGTAATTCCAGGCTTTGCACTCAGTCTTCTCTTGTGATAAGACTTGTAATGAACAAATTCATCCAATGTAGGTGGTCTTGTTCCCACCAGGCTCATATCGCCCTTTAACACATTAAAAAACTGTGGGAACTCGTCAATGCTTGTCTTCCGGATAAACCTTCCGACTTTTGTCACTCTCGGATCATTTTCCATCTTGAACATCAGCCCATCCATCTCATTCTGCTTCATGAGCTCTGCTTTCCGTTCCTCTGCATCTACATACATGGAACGGAACTTATACATATAAAAATATATTCCATTTTTTCCTACCCGCTTTTGCTTAAAAATCAGAGGAACAGGAGATTCGATAAGAAGAGGCGGTGCAATGATAATTCCAATGAGAATCGTAAATATAATTCCAACAAGGCTTCCCACAATATCCATCAACCGCTTCAATAAAAGTTTCCGATAATCATAGTAATTATTGTAGAAAGAAATCACCGGAATATCTCCCATAGAATCCAGTGCCACATTGAAATCTTTAAACTGATTTAATATTTCTACCGTAAGATGCACTCTCGCTCCCATATTCTCAAATTCCATAACGACATTATATAAGGATTCTCCCGTGTCATACGGAACACTGATGAACACCTCATCCACGATCTGCTTTCTGGCATACTCCAACATGTCATCATATCCTGCAACTACCGGTATTCCGCAGATCTCTTTTCCGATCATATAATCATCAATAATGATCACACCTGTTACACGTTTCGTCCATTCCCGCTCTTTTGCTACCGATTTTAAAATGTCTTCTGCCCGGTCTACCGTTGTGAGCAAGAGCATCTGACTGACCGATGATTTATTCTTGTAGATCTGCAACAGATACTTTTTCAGCAGCAGATGGCAGATATACATGACCACTGCATTGATCACTACTGTGGTAAACGAAATTCCACGGGACATCGGCGAATTTTCATGGCGTGCAAACTCTATCATGGAAATGATCGCCGCCATCAGAATATTCATTTTCAGAACAGCCTTCAGTTCCTCCAGCTTGCCGCGCTGCATATATTTCTCATTGTAATCAAAAAATATGGCAATGATTGCATACGCTACAACAATGATCTCCACATCCCCGGATAACTCCGCTAACATACGCTGGAACGATACCCCTCGATACAACTGATACCAGAAAAATCCCGCCAAAAAGTAGCTGACTGTCATGCAAATTGTATCTAATGCCAGTAATATTAAATTCTGAATTTTATCTTTTTGCTGATACATCTGTATGATTTCCTTTCATGCTAAATTGTGATCAGTCAAATGCCAGTGCAAAAGCAGCCCCATTCCGATCAAAATTACAGCTGTAATATCTGTCGTGCCGGATCATTTCCCCATACTTCTCCTGAAATTCCGGTTCATCCACCTGTATTGTCTCAGGCGCATACTGGTCGTTTTTCACATAAATATTGGCATACGGAGTGAAAACAACCGTTTTTCCCTCTTTCATCACTTTCAAACAGCACTCCAACGCAGCCTGTGTCACAGATAATGCTTCATTAAATTCACCCATATCCAATAATTCCTTTGTCCCGATAAGCATTCCGTGGAGTGCTACTGCACTGACACACTGCTGGGTAATCGCTCTGCAGAAATATCCAACATATTCTTTCTCATTTCCAACAAACAGCCCGCCTGCTGTTCCATGCAGTCCAAGTGCCATTCCGGCTGAAATAATATGTTCACTTGTGCTTAACAGTTTCGGGCCGACAATTCCAACTTCTCTTCTTTCTGCATTTGATACGAGAAGCCGAAGCCAGTCTGCCTTTTCGCATCCTTCCAGGTTTGGAAGAAAGATGCAATACTTTCCGGCTGCTGTTCTTACAGCAGCATTCACATTCTCTGTATTGTACGCTTCCCCGCATTCTATCACTTCAAGATTGTGATATTTTGTCTTTTTCAGATTTTCCTCAACTGCTGCCCGGGTGGTTGTGATCACGGACACCAACGGCTCTTCGTCAAGAGGATAATATACTTCGTACATACCGTAATATTTTGCCATCTCGACTCTGGCATGCTCCTCACCGGAAGCCTTAAGATCCAGCCCAATCGCTCTTTTTCCTGCTTCATAGCAATATAATTTGCTCTCCGGATTCATTGCTGTGGAATTCGGATGGCAGCGCCAATGATACAATACCTGAGGAATGTGTACTACCTGTGTGCACTTTGCAATACAACGCAAAATAAAATCATAATCCTGTGATCCGTCACAGCTACTGTCAAAATGTCCTGCCTGTTCAACTACACTCGTCTTTGCAACAAAAAAATGGCAGATATAATTGCAGCTCTTCAAATAATCGGGATTATAATCCGGTTTAAAATGTGGATCAAAATACTCTTTCAAATCCAGAGATACTTTGTCTTCATCCGTATAAATGACATCTGCTTTTTTCTCATTGATCACTTTTACCACTTCATAAAGTGCATTGATCTCAAGAATATCATCGTGATCCAGCAGACCGATATAGTCTCCGGCTACCAGCTCTAATGCTGCATTGGTATTCCCTGAGATACCATAATTATCATCAAGAAGTTTGTACTTTACACGAGCATCTTTTGAGGCATACTCCTCTAATATCCCGCTGATACTGTCATTCAGGCTTCCATCTGCAATGCATAATTCCCAGTTTTCATAGGACTGTTTCTGCACTGACTCGATCATTTCCCTCAAAAACTTTTCCGGTGTCCGGTAAGCCGGCACGATAATGCTGATCTTTGGCTGTATTTCAAACACAGTCTCTTTCTGTTTCTGAAATTCTCCGGCATCCGGCACCTGATACGTTCTCCAGATTGCATATGGAACATCTTTTTTATTCAGGCGCTGTCTGCGAATGTTTCTTAATGCACGGAATCCCTCAGTCTTAAGATAGTACCAGTCATCTTTGTCCCGCATCGGATCTTTATAGGCTTTCATCGCTTCCTCATTCGGATATCTTCTCCGGTATTCTCTGTAGCTACGCTCCAGATCCGCTGTCGTGATCTCATGAACCGTTTCAAACCCATCTATTGAAAATGTAATCTTATACCCTGTATGTTCTGTCGTCATCCAGACATAGTTAAATCCCCATTCCGCCTCTTTTGCATTGGTTATTTTCAATGCCTGTGCCACATCCATGCGCACATTCCGGTTCAATGGAGCCTGTATTAATCCACCATGTTCATCCGTCAGTTTTATATTAACAGGAAGATATTCATTGTCTTTTGTGTGTGCAAATGCCCATCCACAACAGACTGCACTTCCCTGATTATATTCGATTCTGTCTATATGATATTGTATTTTCTTTATCATACTCTCTTTAACATCCTTACTTGAATTTTTTCTTGCGCCCATACTGCGTTTCCATTCTTCAAGTTCCCTTAATTCTACTACGTTTGTATTTACTTTCTGGTACATATCCCGGATTGGATAAATTCCACCCCGCACATATTCCTGAAAATTCTTTTCCATCTGCTCATACGCTGTTATCTCTTCTCCGGTAAGTTCCGCCAGTTCGAATAAATGTCCAAGTTCAAGAGCCTGACATCTTTTGATCTGATGATGTGCAAGAAATAATGCCCGGTATAGCACAAAATTCTTAGGGATTGGAAAAGAAAAGGTCCACTCGTAATCGATCACATTCCAAATGCCATCTCTGACGATCAAATTAGAAAAAATCAGATCAATATCGCTGTCCTTTGCACACAATAATCCTTCCGGTAAATCTATATTTCCAAAAATCTGCTGAAATTCCTGTGTTATTTCAAAGGGT
>ENA-UEQX01001977-UEQX01001977.1-human-gut-metagenome-genome-assembly--contig:-NODE-1977-length-12090-cov-4.089986_pt1 | contig 12090 bp, 12 predicted proteins | sample MGYA00242952_ERZ507952 | MGnify/ENA primary metagenome ERZ507952 (study PRJEB26167, sample SAMN06115425) | human gut metagenome | host: Homo sapiens | place: China:Sichuan | collected 2015-04-07... | reverse complement strand
ACCGGTGTCATCCTGATGCTGATCGTCCTTCTGATCAATGGCTGTTCCGGAATGATTGCGAAGAAAATTGCAAAGAAATAAAAGAGAGACGAGGAAAAAACATGAGTAAAATAGATGTATCCAATATGGATCTTTATTACGGAGACTTTCATGCATTAAAAAATATCAATCTGGATATATATGAAAATCAGATCACAGCGTTTATCGGACCGTCCGGCTGCGGTAAGTCTACCTATTTAAAAACATTGAACCGCATGAACGATCTGGTGCCGAATGTAACAATCAATGGAAAGGTGTGGATCGACGGCGAGGATATCTATGATCCGAAGGTGGATACGACGCTTCTTCGCAAGAAGGTCGGCATGGTATTTCAGCAGCCGAACCCATTTCCGATGAGTATTTATGACAATATCGCGTATGGACCGCGGATTCACGGCATTAAGGGAAAAGCAGAGCTGGACGCGATTGTGGAGAAGAGTCTGCGCGGCGCGGCCCTGTGGGATGAGGTCAAGGATCGCCTGAAACGTTCTGCACTGGGACTTTCCGGCGGACAGCAGCAGCGTCTCTGCATCGCGCGTGCGCTGGCGGTTGAGCCGGAGATTCTCCTGATGGATGAGCCGACCTCGGCACTGGACCCGATTTCCACGCTTAAAATCGAGGATCTGATGGGCGAGCTTAAGAAGAATTATACCGTTGTCATCGTTACCCACAATATGCAGCAGGCGACCCGGATTGCGGACTATACGGCATTTTTCCTGGTGGGAGAGGTAGTCGAGTATGCACCGACGACGGATCTGTTCTCGCATCCGCGGGAGAAGAAGACGGAAGACTATATTACCGGACGGTTTGGATGATAGGCGTAAGATTGAGGATTTAAAAATAAGTAGAAAATCAGTTTGCTGTTCAGAAGTGGAAATTTTCTGGGCAGAAAACAGGGGAGATGGAGAGGAGATACGGGATGGCGACGAGAGAGGCATTTATACAGGAGTTAGAAGGGCTGAATCAGGAATTGAACGCGATGAGCCAGATGGTGCAGGATGCGATTGACAGTAGTTTTCAAGCGCTTACCGAGCATAATGAAGAGCTGGCACAGAAGGTCATCAAAGGAGACCGGGATGTGGACAATATGGAGCGAAAGATCGAGACACACTGCCTGATGCTGATGTTAAAGCAGCAGCCGGTTGCCAGTGATCTGCGCCATATCTCGACGGCGCTGAAGGTTGTGACCGATCTGGAGCGGATGGGCGATCAGGCGGCGGACATTGCCGATCTGTCCCTGCGTTTGGAGGATGCAGATATTAGTCTTGTGAGCAAACACCTTCCGGCGATGGTGGCAAATGTAAAAACGATGGTTAAAGATGCAATTCGCGCTTTCATCGAGCGCGATACCGAAACCGCAGAAACCTTTGAACAGAGAGATGACCTGATTGATGCCTTTTTTGAGCGTGTCAAACGGGAAGTCATCGAATTTCTGAAAAAAGATGGAGACAAATCCGATGTGGCGGTGGATGTGCTGATGGTTGCCAAGTACCTGGAGCGAATCGCCGATCACGCGGTCAATGTGTGCGAGTGGACAGAGTTCTCGGATACGGGGGCCGTGGGGGATGTGATGATCCTTTAAAGGTGGAATCATTTTGTGAAAGGTAGCGCTTGAAAACAACAAGGGAAGAATGAAGGCGAACGGCCAGAGTGTAAAATTGTATGGCTGAACTATCTTAATTGTGCATAAAATTAAGTAAGTATGCGGCAGTCAACAGGAGTAATATATCATGCGTGATATAGTTCTGGAACTTCTCAGTTCTTACGGGTATGCGGGGATGTTTGCCTTGATTCTGATTGAAAATCTCTTTCCACCGATCCCTTCGGAAGTGATTCTGACATTCGGCGGATTTATGACAACGTACACACGGATGTCAATCGCAGGGGCTGTCCTGGCAGCGACATCCGGATCGGTACTTGGAGCACTGATTTTGTATGAACTGGGAAGACGAATTCCTGTCCAGAAGTTTTATTCCTTTTTGAGTGGGGCATGGGGAAAACGGCTGGGAGTAGAAGCGGATGATGTGAAAGATGCAGACGGATGGCTGGAGAGAACGGGACGGTCAGCCGTCTTTTTTTGCCGGTTCGTTCCGATCATCCGAAGCCTGATCTCGATTCCGGCGGGGATGGCAAAGATGAAACTGCTGCCGTTTCTCCTTCTGACAACAGCGGGCAGTCTTATCTGGAATACGGTGCTCATCGGAGCCGGCGCGGTGGCGGGGGCATCGTGGGAACGTATTCTGGTGCTGTTAAAGACATATTCCCGCTTCGCCGTGATGGGAGCGGGAATCTTGGGATTTGCAGGGGCGTGTGTGTATTTTCGGAAACGATAACAACAAGAGAGGGAAAATTCATGCAGAAAGAGTTTATTCATTCAAACAAAAATATATCGTGTCATTCTTTACTTCCAGCCGTGCCGTCCCATCGATCACCAGCTGTTCCAGATATGGGCGCAGGTGGCGTTCCTGACGGATGAGCTGGTCGTAGGTACCGATGTGCATTCCGATCAGGCGTCGGCTTTCCTGATAAAATTCATCACGCGTCATCGGTCTCTGCAAAAGCTTTGCCAGCTCTGCGAGACGCAGGCGGACAAGATCCATATTTTTCTCTGCCAGTTCCCGGATATTACCATCAAATGGACCTTTGTGCGATAAAATCCAGTGCTGGTAAGGCAGTTTTGTGATTGCTTCCTTGCTTTCCAGATCCAGAACGACGTGGTCGCAGTATGGAAGCTTGATGTGACGCAGGACATTTTCGGTTAAAAGCGCGTCTCCGGCAAAGCAGACGCCGTCCGGTGTGCCGATGACAATGTGGTCGAGGGAATGCCCTGGCAGATGGTGAACCGGGAAGGTTACGCCGCAGAGTGTCACGGAAGTATCCTCCGGCTGGATGATACAGTCAACCGTGCAGCGCTGCTCGGTGTCGATGGAAACCTTTTCCTCCTCGGAGCGCCCGAAATAATTGGTATACCGTTCCAGCGCCGCCTGGGAGGCGATCAGCCCGGCTTCGCCAAGCGACATAGCCAGTGGAATCTGAAAGGCTTCGCGCAGGCGTTTGCTGTTTCCATGATGGTCGATGTGCGCGTGGGAAACGATCAGCCCCGCCGGGGTCAGCCCGGCGTCTTTCAGAGAGCCGACCAGCTCGTCATATTCCTTTGAGTAACCATTGTCAAACAGGATGCAGCGGGTGTCGTCGATGCGGTAGACGCCGACGGCTGTTTTGCCAAGCAGGCAGTCTGTATTTCCAGAAACGTGTATGAGTTCCACGGAAAGAGTCCTCCTTTTATCATGAATAACACAAAAAGCGACGGCTGAGATATCTCCGCTGTCGCTTTTTAAGAATGCGTCTGATAGGAATCGAACCTACGCCTCAGGCTCCGGAGGCCGGCGCTCTATCCACTGAGCTACAGACGCATTACTTGTATGATACTATAATATTTAGAAAATTGCAAGTTTTTTTTCGGAAATACCGCTTGCCGAGTAACCAAATCACCGCTATAATATTAACAATCGAATAAGTCAGGAGGCGGTCGGGTGGGAGAACCGAAAAAGAAACCGGGACGCAGCCGGAAGAACGGAACAGACTGGGAACTGCGCCGCTATGTGATGCTGCTTGCGGCGGTGATTGTATTGATTCTGATTGGCTCGGTGGCGATGTTTTCCGGGAAAATAACAAACATTCTGGGGAAAAAGGATGGCTTACCGGCAGAAATGGTGGATACAGGCGGATCTGGAATGGTGATTGAGCCGGACACGAAAGAATATATTCAGGACTTTGGCGGATGTATTTTGACAGAGAATGGCGAGCCGGGGATCACAGAGCTGATGAATACTTATTTTCAGGCGGTTTCCGACTGTGATATGGATACGTTTGTGAAGTTGTTTACCTCACAGGATACGAGTGAGGAAGAACACTACCGTCAGGAATTTGAAGAACAGAAGCAGTACATTTCCGGGTACCAGAATGTGAAATGTTATACGACACCGGGACTTAGGGACGGCGAGATGGCAGCGTATGTGTATTATGAGATTTTGTATACGGGCGTGGAGACACCGGCACCGAGTCTGGTGCGGATCTATGCGATCCGGGCGGAGGACGGAAGCTGGCAGATCGATGACGGGAAAATGTCCGAAGAGCTGACGCAGTATTTTGAAGAGCTGTCGGTCAATGAGGATGTGCGCCTTCTCAGCAAGCAGACGGATGAAGCAATGGATGCGGCGATGGAGCAGGATGAAGCGCTGAAAGAGCGCGTGGAATTTATGAAACAGGGCGCGTCGTATATGCGGGATGAGACAGAGCCGTCTGCGTCGAATCCTTAAAATGTTTTACTTTGTCTAACTGAATGGAAAAATAAAGAGATTTATAGATAGAAAGAAAAAGAGGCAGAAAGAATGGATGTAAAAGATTTTTATTATGATTTACCACAGGAGCTGATCGCGCAGGATCCGCTGGAAGATCGTTCTTCTTCCCGGCTTTTAGTGCTGGATAAAAAGACGGGCGAGATGCAGCACAAGGTGTTTAAGGATATTGTCAATTATCTTCATCCGGGCGATTGTCTGGTGATCAATGATACGAAGGTTATCCCGGCGCGTCTGATCGGAAGCAAGGAGGGAACGGATGCACATATCGAGATTCTTCTTCTGAAACGTCGTGAGAACGATATCTGGGAGACACTGGTAAAGCCGGGTAAAAAGGCAAAACCGGGAACCGTAATTAATTTTGGCGATGGTTTGTTAAAAGGAACCGTCATTGATGTGGTAGAAGAGGGAAATCGTCTGATTCAGTTCTCCTATGAGGGGATCTTCGAGGAGATTCTTGACCAGCTTGGCCAGATGCCGCTTCCACCGTATATTACACACCGTCTGAAAGATAAAAACCGTTATCAGACCGTTTATGCAGAACATGAGGGATCCGCGGCTGCTCCGACTGCCGGACTTCATTTTACCAAGGAACTGCTGGCACAGATTCAGGAGATGGGAGTGAAGATCGCGCATGTGACACTCCATGTGGGTCTGGGAACCTTCCGACCGGTCAAGGTTTCAAATGTTTTAGATCATCATATGCATTCGGAGTTTTACCGCATCGAAGAAGACGCTGCTAATATGATTAATGAGACGAAGAAAAATGGCGGACGCATTATCTGTGTCGGTACGACAAGCTGCCGGACGCTGGAATCCGCAGCAGCCGAGGACGGCACGATCCGCGCATGCAGCGGCTGGACGGACATTTTCATTTATCCAGGCTACCAGTTCAAGATTCTGGACTGCCTGATCACAAACTTCCACCTGCCGGAGTCCACGCTCGTCATGCTGGTATCCGCACTGGCAGGCAGAGAACATGTGCTCACGGCGTATGAAGAGGCGATCCGGCAGAGATATCGGTTCTTTAGTTTTGGGGATGCTATGTTTATCCAGTAGAGAAAAGGGATGTATGAAAAAGACTCATAGTGAAAGGCTATGGGTCTTTTTATTTCGAAAAATGTTTGAAAAACGGCACACCGCGTTCTCGTTACTTTAGTGATGAGTTAGGTGCGCCAAATTTTTTATCAAGATACAGAACTAGTGTTTGCTAAATGCGGAGGCATATGGTATAATATAAACATGGAAAAAGATATATTTACTATTAAGAGAAATACACTTTCATATGGTAGAGGATATGTGTATTCTTTGCAATATCATCTTGTCTGGTGCACGAAATATCGAAAACAGGTCCTGAAAAATGGGATAGACGCAGAATGTAAAAAAAGGTTGTATGGGCTTGCGGAGGAATACAAATTTAAGATTCTGGCGATGGAGGTTATGCCAGATCATATTCATTTACTTCTGGATTGCAAACCGCAATTTTTTATATCAGACATGATAAAGATTATGAAAGGGAATCTGGCACGTCAGTTGTTTCTTTCGCATCCGGAATTAAAACAGGAGCTGTGGGGAGGACATTTGTGGAATCCATCGTATTGTGCAGTCACCGTAAGTGACCGAAGCAGGGATCAGGTAGTGGCATACATTGAGGGACAAAAAGAGAAGGAAAAAAGAAAGTAGGAAATTTTATGCAGATTGTATCCAGCTATGGAGTAGAAATTAAAAAAAAGAATATACCGCTCCGCTCTACGCTGGATATTTTTCGGAAGGCAGTTTCCTATCTGATTCCGGTGTATGCAGAGACCTGGGAAGAACTTTCAGAAATCAGAAATCCACAAAAACGCTTTAATGAAGCGGAACATCTGGTACATGAGACAAAAAAGAATCATGCCAGATTTCTGTTTGACCGTCATTTCCCTAAGATGCCATCTTATCTGAGAAGAGCGGCGATTCAACACGCACTTGGAGCCGTGTCCTCCTATCAGACACGCCTTAGTTTGTGGGAAAAGGGAGAACTGAGAGGAAAACCGAAGCTGGTCTGTGAGAATCATGCGATGCCGGTATTTTATCGGGATGTCATGTATAAGGAAGCAGAACCGGGAGAAGATGCGGCACATTTAAAGCTGTTTGATGGGCGGGAGTGGAAGTGGTTTCAAGTAAAATTACTTCATACCGATATGGAATATCTGCGAAAAAAATGGAGTGGTAAAAAGGCATCTGCCCCTACTTTGGAAAGGAAACATCATAAATATTTCCTTCGGTTTTCATACACAGAGGAAGTAAGCTTATCAAAAACAGATGTAAAAGAGCAGGTGATATGCAGCGTTGATTTAGGAATCAATACGGATGCAGTCTGCAGCATCATGCGTGCAGATGGCACTATCCTGGGACGTAAATTTATAAATTTCTCCAGTGATAAAGACCATTTGTATCATGTGCTTGGCAGAATCCGCCGTTTTCAGAGGGAACATTCCTCCAGACAGGTCCAAAGCCGATGGGATTATGCAAAAAGGCTGAATATGGAGCTGTCCCGCAAAATAGCTGCGGAGATCACGAAATATGCCGCAGAGTATCAGGCAGGTGTAATTGTGTTTGAGTATCTGGAAATGCAGGGAAAAATATCCGGAAAAAAGAAACAAAAGCTTCATTTATGGAGAAAGCGGGATATTCAGAAACTGTGTGAACATCAGGCACATCGGAACGGGATTCGTGTCTCAAGAGTCAGTGCCCGGAACACCAGCAGGCTGGCCTGTGACGGAAGCGGAGCGGTAGTAAGAAACCAGGAGAACCATAGCCTATGTACCTTCCGGACCGGAAAACAGTATAACTGCGACCTGTCAGCATCCTATAATATCGGAGCGAGATATTTTATACGGGAACTTTTAAAACCCTTGCCGGAAACGGAAAGGTCTTCACTGGAGGCAAAAGTACCTGCAGTGAAGCGTAGAACCTCCTGTGTTTATGCAGATTTAAGAAAGCTTTATGTAGAAGTAAACAATTTAAAAGCGGCATAAACGCAGGCAGATATACAGCGGACTACCTGTAATGTGGAAACCAGCCGTATCCGGCATGGGAAAAGTGCGTATCCGCACAAATTCTAAGTTACTGGCGTATCCGCCGATATTTAGTCTTGCCGTTTAAAACGGCTGAGAAGCACGTGACTTTAGCCATGTGAGGTTCACATAGAAATGGAGAAATTACATTATGATACAGGATATTGCACCATTGCAATTGGATAATTCCTATAAAAAGAAAGTACCGCATGCAGGCAGCAGAATGCTTGGTTTTGGAGAGAGAACAGTATATCTGGAATACAACGGGGAACTGCAGTTTTTGACTTACGAACAGTGGAAGGATTACAACGAAAATGTGCTTGGCAGGGAGGTGTCGCCGTGTGTTTATCTTTTTTCCATAGGGGAGGAAGAATACTTTCTGACGGAGATCGGAGCGGATACAAAAATCGGCGAGTTTCGTTTTTATAAGATGTTTGATGTCCGGGCAATGCAGCCAAAGGAGCGTGTCCTCGTGGCTGCTACCGCATGGCATTTATTTGTATGGTATCGGGACAATCAGTTCTGTGGCAGATGTGGGGAAAAACTGGTTCACAGCGAAATACAGAGGATGCTGCAGTGTCCGTGCTGCGCGAACATGGTGTTTCCGAAGATTGCACCGGCAGTCATTGTGGGAGTCACGCACGGCGATAAAATCCTCATGACAAAATATGCGGGCAGAGAGTATAAAAGGTATGCGCTGATCGCCGGATTTACCGAGATCGGAGAGACGGCAGAGGAGACAGTCAAAAGGGAAGTCATGGAGGAAGTCGGGCTTACCGTGAAGAATATCCGTTACTATAAGAGCCAGCCGTGGGGCTTTGACAGCAATCTTTTACTCGGCTATTTCTGTGAGCTTGCAGAGGAGGAAGAGATCCACTTAGACGAAGAAGAGCTCTCCGTGGCAGAGTGGGTGGATTATCACGATGTCCCGGAGGATAGGGAGAAGTTAAGCCTGACACATGAGATGATGACGTATTTTAAGGAGCAGAGGAGACGATGACAGGGGAGATTCTGGAAAAATTACAGGAGATCACACCGGAAGAACAGCGTATTTTATCCGGGGAAAAGACCATTGAAAAAGAAATCTATATGGAAGAAAACTCGAATGTGATCGACGCCACAAAGCTTTTGGAGGCAGGAAAACTCATTCAGGTGCGGACGCATACGAGATTTATCCATTTTCCGGAACATACCCATAATTATGTGGAGATGATCTATATGTGTTCCGGCAGCACACATCATGTGATCAATGGGGAAGATGTGATTTTAAAGCAGGGAGAACTGCTCATTTTAAACCAGAATGCCGTGCAGGAGATTTATCCGGCAGGAGAAGGGGATGTGGCAGTGAATTTTATCATTCTCCCGGAATTTTTTGACTATGGGTTAAAGATGATGGAGACAGAGGAAAACCAGTTGCGAGATTTTATCGTGGACTGTCTGAGGGGCGAAAATCATTCGGCAGGATATCTGCATTTTAAGGTTGCAGAGGTGCTTCCGGTGCAGAATCTTTTAGAAAATCTGATCTGGACGATCGTGAATAAACAGCCGAACAAGCGGAGCATCAATCAGGCAACGATGGGACTTTTATTTTTGCAGCTGATGAATCATATGGATAAGATGGAGACGGATGCAGCCAGTGAGCAGCAGAAGTTCATTATTCAGGTGTTGAGTTATGTGGAGGAACATTATAAAAGCGGTGAACTGACAGAACTTGCAGAGGAACTGCATTTTGATATTTACTGGCTGTCAAAGGAAATCAAAAAAAGAACCGGAAAGACTTATACAGATCTGATCCAGGCAAAGCGGCTGAGCCAGGCGGCATATCTGCTCCGCACGACAGCAATGAATGTGATGGATATCTCCATGGCGGTCGGCTATGACAATATCAGCTATTTTCATCGGATATTTCAGAAAAAATATGGGATGACGCCGCGCAGATACCGTATCAGTGAGTGAAAGACAGCGAAAAAATCCTGCTTTTGCTTTTCCTATGATTTTGTGTAGAGCTGCCGGTATTTTGTCGGGGACATGCCGGTTTCCTTCTGGAAGCTGGAAAAAAAGTAACTACGGCTGCTGAAGGACAGCTCATCGCTGATCTCTGAAATTGACATGCGGGTACCGGACAGGAGAAGCTTGGCTTCTTCTGTTTTTTTCTGCCGGATATAATTGTTGACACTTTTTCCCATCACATCCTTGAATTTGTGGGAAAAATAGTATTCAGTGTACCCAAGCCGCTTCGAGAGAAGCGAGATGGATAAAGGCTCTCGGATATGAAGCGTGATATAATCACAGATATCGGCAATTTGTTTTGTGTGCTCGTCTGTCTCATGAGCAGCGCGGACTCTTCTGACATAATCGTCTAAAAATTCATTGCTCAGGTTGTTGGTGTCGGCAGTTGTTTTACATTCCTCGATCCGCTTTCCATAATAATCATTTAAGGTATACGCAGTGGAGGGATTTAATCCGCCTTCGATGGCGGCGCGGCTGCAGAGAGTGAGAAGCACGAGCAGATTATTTTTATTGGCACGCAGAGTATCTCCAAGTTCCACTTTCATACCGGAGCTTAAGGTCATGGATTTGCCGAGTGCCCTCCGGTAATCCGGATTTCCCTCACGGATCATGGAAAGAAAGGTCTGTTCTGCCATCCAGATTCCAGGGTGTTCATCGGCAATGGGTGCAAGTTCGTCTGTGTCCGTTTCTTCACTGTGGGAGGAGAAAGAGATCATATCTGCGGATATTTTTTCTCCGGTGATCGTACAGTGAAACATCACGGCATAGGAGAGCAGTGTGGAAGACGGAATGATCGGAACACTCTCAATCTGTCTGACGATTTTAGAGCGCAGTTTCACGGTAAGCTGGTAGGAATCTAATTTTTTGCGCAGGATCAGATGGGAATTGCTGCCGGTAAAGGCTGGTCCCATAATATGGATCTGTTTCAGCTCAAATCCCTGATACTCAAATCCGGCAATCCATAAAAGACCAAATTCGGTATCGAGAATGAGCGGAAGACGTTTTCCACTCTCGATGTGGGAGAGGACAAGAGAAGAAAAACCAAGCATGGATATAATATCCGGAAGCATCAGTTCTGCCGGGCAGTCTGTCTCGATCAGCTCAAAATCCGGATTATATCTCCAGAGGTGAAGCGGGTATTCACACTGCATCATTTCCTGAAAAAAAGAGAGACGTTCTGTAATATTCATGCTTGATTTCCTTTCTTATTTGTAGTTACTGATTCCAGTGACCGAGGAAGGATAAACTTTCCTTCGGGTGGCGTGTCTGTGTGGTGCGGTCGACTGCGATCAGCCCAAAGGTCATGGAGTAGCCTTTCTGCCATTCAAAGTTATCTAAAAGGCTCCAGTGGAAGTAGCTTTTTACCGGAAGACCATCTGCAATGCAGGAGGCAATTCCTTTTAAGGCTGTGTCGATAAAGGCAACACGTCTACTATCATCAGAGGTTGCAATTCCATTTTCTGTTACATAGAGATCTCCGTGGAAATCTTTTGCCACTTCCCGGATGACATGTTTTAAAGCCTGTGGGTAAAATTCATAATTCATCTGGGTAAGCTCTGCACCTTCCGGATTTGGTAACTGTCCATCCGGTCCAATGAGAGAACGTGTATAATTCTGTACTCCTAAGAAATCGTCCTCTTTAATATAAGGAAGATAGTGCAGAAATTCTTCGTCCCATTCCTTTCTGGCACGTTCTTCACCGCCTGCCTGCGGCTGGATATCGTGCAGACTTAACGTGAGTCCGACTTTTATGTCGGGATAGAGGGATTTGATCTCTTTCTTTGCAAGTTCATGAGCTTTCATGATGAGAAGGTCGCCCTCTCTGGTACGCATGGAAGTGAAGTTTTCTACTTTTTCCACGCCGAATACTTCGAGGTTCTCAGCGGCGGCAGCTTTCTGACCTTCCATCATTTTCTGGAGGTTGATGCCAACCTGAACGCTTCCGTCGGCACTGTCACCGCCGGATTGTGCAGCCTGCATCTGTGCCATCATCTGGCGTTTGTAACGCTCTGCGATGGCTGCGACCTGAATGCCCATATTGGCTTCGTTGATCGTACATATGTAATGAAGTTCACTTCCAAGCTGCTCGATAATGAAATGCACATAGTGTGCAAAGTCCGCAGGGGTTGTCTCTGCTTCCCATCCGCCTTTGCTCATGAGCCATTTTGGGCTAGAAAAATGGTGAAGGGTGACAAAAGGTTCCACTCCATATTTTTTACAACAAGCAATGACATCACGGTAGTGCTCCACTTCATTCAGGTCAAAAGAACCTTCTTCCGGTTCGATCCTTGCCCATTCAATGGAAAAGCGATAGGCATTTAATCCGGCATCTGCCAGAAGTTTAATGTCTTCCTCATAACGGTGATAGTGGTCGACCGCATCTAACGATGGTTCCGAAAAACTGGTATGCTTCATATGTTCCATTGCCCATAAATCGCTGTGGATGTTGTTTCCCTCTACCTGATGTGCGGCGGTGGCTGCTCCGATCAAAAAGTGTTCTGGTAATTTCATAAAATTTTTCTCCCTTCATGGTTGCGTTACATTAGGCGATTGCGAAACTCAATTTTATGTTATGAATATTACGAAAAGTTAACAAGATCAACGAAAACACGCTTCCGCTACGTGTC
>ENA-UEQX01001975-UEQX01001975.1-human-gut-metagenome-genome-assembly--contig:-NODE-1975-length-12092-cov-9.301623_pt1 | contig 12092 bp, 21 predicted proteins | sample MGYA00242952_ERZ507952 | MGnify/ENA primary metagenome ERZ507952 (study PRJEB26167, sample SAMN06115425) | human gut metagenome | host: Homo sapiens | place: China:Sichuan | collected 2015-04-07... | reverse complement strand
CCAAAGAAGGGTTCTTTCCTGCTTCTTGGAGTCACTCAAGATGCATCTTGTTTGAAATTCCTGCTGAATGTCTTGAAATTTTTCAGAAAGACGGCCGGATAACTCAACGATTTTTTCATTTTTGACCAAGAATTCGATTTCTTTATCAAGATCAAGACGCTCTTCTAATATTCCAGTTCCGTTGTACACAACAGAGTAGTTAAATATCTTAGAAAGCCCAGAAAACGTCACCCCTATCTCAGTACTTTCCGTCTCTTTAGCCACGGTATTTATCTTATTTGGCATAAAGCAACGCTTGTTAAATCGAGAGATGACCATTCCTCTCAAAATACCGGCCGCCTGAAGAATAGAAGTCTTACCAGATGCGTTTGGCCCAAAAATACCTAAAACAGGAACTGTGCGATTAGCACGCATTCCGCCTTCTTCAAGAAAGAAAATTCTTCCGCTCTCTTTGTAGCCATTAGGCGCCCGGGAAAGAGCGTAGCGCAAATCAAGCGTTAACTCTTTGATACTCTTAAAATTTCTGATACGAATTTCATTTAGCATGACCCGAGCCTCAATATATATAAACAGTTTTTTTGTTTATATGTATTATCCCACATGGCCTTTCTTTTAAACAGATTTTTGACGTCTGTTTGCAAATCTTAAAAAAGTATCAATTGTTCTTCTAGCTAACAACTTAATTTTTTGAAGGAAAAGGATAAGAAGAAATACGGCCGCGTTATTTGCAATATCATAACGAGATTGGAGCCGTAGACTACCGTATAGCTCCACTCACTGCCAAATTTTATGAAAATATAGCCCATTTTCGATAAAAAGGTGACTCTAGGATTTACCCTTAGCATGATTTTTCCTTGTTCCTGAGCTTATCGAGTTCGATGGCAATTGCCTGATCTGCCCGGCAAAGACGGCGGATCATGCTGCGCTTTGTGATCCCTAACTCATCGGCTGCATGGATAACGCCTCTCATCCCTACGTGGCCGTAGAGCGCGAAAACGGCCGCCCTGAGTGTCGGATTCAACTCCTTGATGATCCTGTCCAGACGAAACATCGCGAAGTCGCAGGAGGCAGCGTTAATCAAATCGCTGCTCTTTCTGGACGAATCCACTCGGTCGTTATTCATGTCCAACTGAGGAGGCAGTTTGTTCCGGGAAAGATTCCGCCACTTCCACCAGCAAAAAAGCAGCCGTTTTACGTAAGGGATTCGAGTCATGGGAGCTGTACCAATATCGTCAAAGAAGTTGTTCAATGACTGTTCATTAGTTTGTTCAATGGTTTTATTCATAATTATTTGTTTTTAAAGTGTTTGTTCACTTGTTCATACTGTTCATACTTCCATACCCCATAAATTTCTTTTTTCCGTTTTTTATATTTCCATCCACGCGCGCACATGTAGGTAGACGTGTATTAGGTGAACAATATGAACACACTGCTCCCATCGTTTTGATTCCAAATAAAAAATTAGTGTTCATGCCGTCCATTTTGTGCCTCTGAACAGGGTGAACAGTATGAACAACGGGGAAAACAAAAGGCCCTGCGGCCGAAAACAGCAGCAGGACCTCACAAAAAGGTACGCAAAGGGTTTACTGGAGAGACTTAAAGTCACGATAGAACCTTTCTTTGGCGGTTTCCACATCAATCTGAAACGCCCGGGCACGCTGAGAGAACTCGGCATTTGCTTCCGGATCTTCCGTTGATTTCGGCCAATACACCTGCCTCTGATACATCTTCAGCGGCCTTAGCGTCTCAGTCGAATCCGAATCTTCGCTGTAGAGCTGCACCCTTAGCCTTCCGCCGTTTAAGCGGCTCTTACACCTGCCGCCGAAGACCTCCTTACTGCAGGGTCTTTCTCCGGACGACTTGCACCAAATGGTGTAGGCGTCATAGAGGTGGCCGAGCACGGCAGGGCCAACAGGCAAATTGATATTTCCGGACGTCCAATCCTCAATGAAGCGGATGGCAGAGTCGCTCCCCAGACGCTTCAAATCGACTCTCGCCTGAGTCTCCAAAGGCCTTTTGCTCTCATTGAACCAACTCGTATCAAAGTTGAGCAGATAGGCGTAGAAGGACTCAATTCCGCCGTTGTCGATTTCGTCGGCGAGCGCCTCGAAGTACTCCGGAGGCGAGGCTGTCTCAAACTTAATCGCCTGATAACGGCGGTCGGCACTGTCAAACATCAGCGGCTGCAGTTCGTTAGAGAGGAACACAAAATTCGTTTTGTTCGCTTCAAATCGCGCAGGAAGCCCTTTTTCGTTTATCGTATGCGTGGGGTTGGTGACGAGATTCTTAAGCGCACCTTTCAAATTTCGCTTCTCCTGATTCGTTACCACCTCCTCACACACTACAAACAGCTTCTTAGACACCCATCCGTTGAAATCGCTCTGCACCATGTTCTGGTTAACCGAACAGGCGTACTGACCGTAAATCTTAGAAATCGCATTAAAGAACATGCTCTTTCCGGTGCCTTCTCTTTCGCCGTAGACGACTAAGGCCGTCTGCATTTTGGCGCCCGGGTGCTGAAGAGGGTAGGCCAGCCATGCGGCCACCCACTGGAAGAGATCATCGTTTTCTCCGCAGAGCTTGAAAAGATGATCAATCAGTCTTTGACACTTATGGGTGTAATTGGGCTTCATCGGCCATCCGGCAAACATCGTGATGCTGCCGAGCGGGATCTTTTTCGGATCCGGCTCAAAAATCAGCTGCTCGGGCTGGATGATTCGGCGATTGTCGAATTCATTCTGCAGCCAAAGATTCACGGTCTTAGCTCCGAACCACTGTCGGATCGTAGAGATCTTTGTCACTCTCAAATACTTGGTATCCCAGCACGTGTCTGTGCTGTCAATGGCAATGTAGCGTTTACCGAGGGAGCTGATAACCCCTAAATTCTTCTCATTTACTTTTTTGTCTCCGGACCCCTTACTTAAGGGCTCCGCCTGCCTCCAGGCTAACTGCTGAGAGACTGCGTCGCGTCCTTCCTGAACGGCCAAGTCGTTAAAGTCAGTGCCTCCCAGAGAAACATCGGCAAAACGCGGAATGACCACGGCGGCTCCTACCTTGGAAGCAGCGATCTTGGCCTTGACCACACCGGTATTGCAAAGCGAACGGTGCATGGGGCGAGGTCGGCCGTCGGACCATTCTTCATATTCCAGATAAGTCTCTTTATCCTTCGTAGTCCACCAAGCCATGACCTTCCCTCCGGGAACAATCTGTTCCCGGGCAGAGGCTTTAGAGGCAGCGATATTGAGTTCAATCCCGAAGCGGTCGCTGATTTCACGTTTCAGGGCAGTGTGGTAGTGACAGTCATTATCTGCAGCAATGACGATCTTGGTGTTCGGGTATTCGGCCCTGAGGCTTTCGGCGACCGGGAGAAGATTCCCGGCAGAGAAGGCCACAACGACCATCGGTGCGCCGGATGCTTGCATGATGCTGCAAGCCGTGGCCCATCCTTCCGTCAAAATAATCGCCTCCGGCGGCTGGGCAGGTTCTCCGAGTTTTAAGCAGGAGCCTTTTAAGTCGCTTCCGGACAAAAATCGCTTCTGGATCTCGGTGCTGCCGTCCTGAGTTTCTGCAGGAAAAATCGTCTGCAGGCCCACCACTCGGCCGTCCTTCCACATCGGGAGCAGGATCTGATTGCGCAGCTGATAGGCCCCGTAGGGCAGAATCTGTTTTTTGGCCACATACGGATGGCTCATGGAAACGGAAGAGCTTGCCGCCTGCAGCATTTTGACAGCCTTTTGGGCTGCGGATCGACGGCGCTCCTGGAGCGCTTCGTCAACAATCTTTTGATCTGTTTCCGTGCGCGACTTAATTTCGCGCCATTCTTCCTGCGTCCAGCCGCTTCGGGTGTGCGTGATCTTATAGGATTGGCTCCCGATCCCGAAGACGCCGAAGTAGTAGTTACGGCCGGAGCCGAGGGATTTTTCCCAAATCCCGTAAAAAACCTCTTTGCCGCGTTTGAAGTGAGAATTTGCGGGCTTAAACCGTTTCCAGTTTGAGCCGTTGACTACCAAATCGACACCCGGCGGAACATCGATTCCGACAGAGCTCATTTGCTCTTCAACTTCTCTTAGTGATTTCGCCATGATGATTCCTCTTTCCTCCGAAGATAGGGAGCAGTCTCGAGTGCGAGGGAGGAAGGCTCTACAGTTGCAACTGTCCCGAGACTGCAAAATCGTTTATTTCGTTAAAGCTGCTTTGTTGACATCCAGAAGAGGCAGCGGAAGGGAATTTCCGCCCAAAAATGTCGGAAGTTTGCCGTCCCATCGGCTAATCGCTTCCAGCGTTAAAACCTGCGGGTTATCGCGCAGTGCTTTTGCCCTGATCGCAATAGATTCGGCTTCAGCTTTCGCTTTAGTCAGCTGCGCATCAGCTTCGCCTTGAGCTGCCACACGGGCTTTTTCGGCTTCGGCCTTGGATTGAGCAACTTCATTTTCACGAAGCATGGCTCTTTGAGTTGCTTCGATCTTTGCGTTAATAGATTCTCTGACCTGAGGCGGATACTCAATATCGGACGCCCAAGAGACTCGGATAATGTGAATGCCGACGTCTTCCAGCTGATGTCTGAGTTCTTCGGTCACGTGTTCTAAAAGTTTGGTTTTACCGTTTGCGGTCAGCTCATTTACATCCATTAGGGACGCATATTTGATCAGTGCATCGGACACGTTTTGTCTGAGGTTCACCTCTGTAATCTCTTCGACACCTTTTCGGTATGTCTGGAAGACTTTGGTGGCCATGGACGGTCTTACCTGATACTCGACGCCGATCTTTGCATTGACGGCCATGGCATCAGATGTTTGAAACGTAAATGGAACGGAATAGGTGTGGAGCTGGTTAAAGGTCGGGAACAGATAGCACTGTTCATTCCATGTCAGAAGATAACGGCCAACTCCAAGCTCTTCGTTCTGGACACCTTTTTCTGACCCGTAGAGATTCACTTTGACGCCGACATAACCGGCAGGAACGGTCTCAAGATTTGCAACGGCATAGACTCCGCCCACAATTAGGACAGCGGCTACTGCACCGGCGGCAAAAATAGATTTCTTTAACATTTATTCTCCTTAGTGAAGATTTGTTGCGATCAGATAAACGGCTGCGGCGACAGCGGCCGTGACAACCAGGCCAATGAGCCAAGCCGGCAGAGCTGAAGAAACAGCCAGAGGGATAATGGTTGTGAACAAGAAAGCGCCCAAAACTGCGAACATGAGCCAGCGGAGGATTTTTTTATTTCTTCTCATTCTGATTCCTATTTAAGCAAGTCATATTGAGGTGAAGCGAAGAACCGGAAAAGCCTTCCCCAGAGCGTGAGAAAATAGAGGTCTCAAATCAAAATTCCTCAAACTAAGGAGAAGGCCATGGAAAGCAGTGATGTCTTTTCTTACATCGGCGCAGTCGGAGCAATTGCCACCGTGATTGCGCTTATCCCGGAGAAAAACCGAATGGCCGCATTCAATTACTTGAAAAAAATACTTCGACAAGTTCTGAACTTCTTTCGCAAAGCAATCAAAACCGCCGAGCTTGAAACCATCCAGGAAACCACCCCTGAAGGCGCAAAGGCAGCAGGAACCTTCAGGATTCAACAGCTCAAACCTATTTGCTCCATCACAATGACCAGAGACTTTCCGAATGAATACACGATTCTCGAGGTCACTTACGAACCGGAAAAAGAAGTCTTTCCGTTTGAGAAGGTGCGCAGCAGCATCCCGCTTTACGAGGCTTCCTTCGGGGACTACTGGAGAGTCGGACGTCCGCACGTTCTTCGAGGCGCCTTTGAAGAAGACTTGGCAATCGGAGAAGATTCCAAAACCGAGTTCACGCACGACTTCGAAAGTGACAGAAGCCTTCTGTTGGTTGCTCCTGCTGCAGATGTCTCCGGATTGACCTTTACGATCTCCGGCCCGAAGTGGCTGAAATCCCAAACCCTGAGCGTTTAGCTTATTGGTCATAGCAGCTCCCAGCGAAGAAAATAAAACGTGCAAAAAGCCGCCATTGCGATGAGGATGACGGCTACCCAGTCAATCTTCATCAGGTAAAACTTTCCGAGCCGATCGGCATCCATCTTCTGCAGATGACGCTCAAATCGATGAGCGGCTCTCAATCTTTCTTCTTCAGTCATTTTTCCAGCCCTTTTTGCGGCTCTTATCTGGCGACCGTAGCGGTCCCGTTTCATTTTCTATTCCCCTTGGTGCCGTAGTCCACGGCATCGATACGGCATATTTCGGAACTTTCCGGCATTGCCCGGAGAAGTCCGGCATTTTTCGGAAAACTCCGGCAGACTTCGGCTACTTTGCCGTCTCCTGCCGTAACGACGCCGTATCAACGCCGTAGCTTTCGTAATCCCGAATCCTTAAATTGAGGGCATCCCTTTTTCGGAGGTCCCTCATGATTCGCTTCTTCGCCCAGGTATCCATCACGTCACGGATCACTGAGTTCTGCGATCGGTCCGGATCATCGGCAATCACCTGCCGAATCACCGAGATCGTCACGTCTGTGAGCAACGCCCTGACTTCGTTCGTGCCTTTGTCTCTCATTGGAAACCAACTCCTTGGCCTGTTCCGGCGTGATCTTGTTTAAACGCAAAGCTGCTCCGATGATGCGATCCGCCTGACATTGAGGTAATTCCTCAGGCCAGCGGCATATTGCCTGCCTAGTCAACATCAAGGCTCGAGCAACTGCAGCGCTAGAACCAAATATCGTTATTGCAGTTTGTTTTCTCATTCCAAAATGTTAATTCAAATTAACGAATTTGGTCAAATTTGAGTCGCATTGATTTAACATTCATTCCCATACACTCAACCCATGAGCACACTTCAAGAAAGAATCACCAAAGTCCTGGAGTTAAATCAAATCTCTCAGGCTGAGTTAGCCCGTCGAATAAAAGTCGAACGGGCAACGGTGAATAATTGGCTAAAAGGAAAGGCGACAGAGATCAATGCGCCAGCCGCTCTACTGTTGGCTAAGGAATTCAACCTCAATCCGTATTGGGTAGTTTTTGGTCACCAGCCGATGGAAGGAAACTTCCAAACCATACTTAGCAATGAGCAAATCGAAGCGTTACGTTTACTCTCGCAACTGCCTGAAACTTCTCAGAAACTAGCGCTTAAGTTAATTAGTCAACTACTTTAGAAACCTTTAAATGTTAATCTAAATTGACAATTTTTACTTTTGTCAAATAAAATTAACGCATCTCAATGAGGTGCGTTATGCAAAATACTGAAAATTCTCTACCCGTTTGGATCTTCTTTTCAAACGTCGACGCCATCACCGTCAACAACAGCGCCAGTCAATTGCTTGCCTGGAGCGGTCAATCTTTCGGCCGTCTTTTCGGCTCCACCCAAAATCTTCTGAATGTCCTTCTGGACAGCAATCACCGAATGGCCAAAGAGCACGTGATCGAATTGATCGGACTGCTCGGGGCCTGCGTTGCTTCCAATCCGTATCCGCATCCGGCAGCCAGAGAGCTGTTTACCGACTGCATCATGATCCTGTCCCGCAATCTCGCAGGACTGCCGGAGGAGTAGGTAAATATGAGCGACGGCAAACTCACCCTATATCTCGAGCTTGAAGAAGCAGAACAAATTTCTGACCTTCTGAAGCAACGAGAAGATCTTCTCAATAAAGCCATCAATCGTTATCAGGAAACTGAAAAAAGCTATGAGTCGATCATGAAACAGCTCGATAAAGTTACGTTTGATTTAGGAGTCCTTTTTGCGAATGCTCATAAAGGCCCCTGGGAACCATACTCACAGGATTGCCGAAGGAATTAAGTTATGAAACTCAAAAAGCGAAAGAAGATCTTGAAGGCCCGGGATACTTATTCTCCGTCATCAGTTCCTCCTCCTAACCCTGTCGACATGCTGCTTAACTCCCTGCGTGTTGAATACCTCGTGGTGGGGAAGATCAGGAAGTCCGCCCTTAAAAAAATGTTTAAGGAATACAAACGCCTAGTGGCCGAACGGAAGAAAACTTCATGAAGCGGAAAAAGAAAGAAATGATCCTCCAGGCTTGGGAAAGCCTGGATATCAAAGAAGATGCTGAAAAAACCTATGGTAAAGCTGTTCCTTTGAATCGAGAGGCTGCTATTTGCTTGTGGAATTTTTTGCAAAAAGCCTCATTAAGGGCTGTTACCACGGGAACCTCCAGCTATCTGGATCGAGTTTGTAAACTTACCAGAAATCAATACCTTTACCTAATCTTGACAGACTTACTCTCTGGCAGCCGTCAATCCGAGATCGGCGAGAGTCTCTTTGGGAACTCCCTCTGTAAGAACAGCAAAAAGAGAAAGAAGGTAAAGGCCGTCCGCGCGAGCCGGAAGAACAAATTGGCTCATAAGCCTTCCGTCCAAAACTTCCTGAACGGGAACCTTGTCGTGCCGGACCCAAGTTTCAATAGATCGGGACTCAAGAGCCTCCGAAAGCTTCTGAGGAAAAGCCGTCGAGTAGGGAAGCTTTAAAACTCCGCTCTGAAGAGCCGCGGCAATGACCCTAACTGCACCGGTTTCAGTCATCTTTACTACATTTTCGTTTGTTTTACTTTCAGCCATTTTCTCCTCCATAGGATGGTTAGTGATTGGAACTCTTTAATTATCCAACGGAGGATGGCAGCCGGGAAAGACCGGCACCCACACAAGTTTTTGGAATCACTATGAGAACGCTCAAACCTGAATTCGTCAACGCACTGGGGAACTTCATAGCCTCCCGCTCGAAAGAAGATCCGCTGGAAAACTGGTTCACCAGACGGCGAATCGTTATCGAGCTCGAATGGCTGGCCAACACAAAAACCGCTACGGACTGCTTTGTTCTCTATCCGGACCCTGCAGATCCGAAAGTCTTTACCGCCGGCTACATACATGAAGCGGTCATCGGCGGGGAGCGCTACAACATCGTCGCTTCAGTAAACGACTACACGGGCACCAAGGGCACACCTGCAGACGGAGTGGACACAAAATGCTGAAGCTTAAAAAATCCACTGTTTTTGCCCTGAAGGAGTTCATCCAGCTTTTCTCAGGGAATGCAACGGCCTCCCGGAAGCAGGCAATGCTCGAAGAGGCTGTCAAAAACTTCGAGCTGATTGCCAACGGCAAAGCCGGACATTCCTGTTATGTAACGGTCGGATTAAAGCCGGATCGATCCGACTTTGAATTCTTTTACACATATCAGTTCCCGATTAACGGTCCGCACGGAAGGCTAGTTATTTCCCCGGACAGCGATCTGGAGGAAATCGATGCCTAAATCAAAGAAGACCCGGGCAAAGAAATATCACCCGAGGACCGTAAAAGTCGGCCCTTATTGGCCCGCGGAAGCTCAGGCCGATGTCGAAGCCAAACTGACTCAAGTCGCCTTGTATGTTGAATCGAGCCTTCCGGCCGGAACCTTGACGGATCAGCAGATGGACTGGATCGAAGACACACTCAACTGGTTTTTAGGCCTGCTCTACAAACGTTATGAGCACCTGAATCAGCAGGAGATCAACGAAGTCGGTCCGATCGCAATGGCAGCACGGAAAGCCATCAATGACATCAGCGACCGCCAGCTCAAAGGACAAACCAAGGGTTTCGTGGCCACAGGCGACGAAATCAAGATCATCAGCCAGGCCTTTGCCATCATCATCCCGACACTAAAAGAGGCTGTGGCACTGGCGCCTCACAAAACACTTAATGAATTTACTTGGGCTTATGAACGAGCCAAAGAAAAACTTAAAAGGAGCAGCAATGCAAAAAGAGAATCGAATTAAACAACTCGTAGAAGAAAGAACACGTCAGGCTTTCAGCGAGAAAGGGTTTCAGCCCTTGGATCTGACGAACGTAACTGTGAGCAAACTCGATATCCATGTTAAGGACTCCTGCGCACACGTTACCTTCCCGGCGTTGATCTGTGAATCTCCGGACAACCCAGAGCAGAAATTCATGATTCCTCTTTCTCCGGAAAAAGCCTCTGCAGTAGCTACCGCCTTAATCGCCAGCGCGGAACAAGTCAAAAAGGAGATTGAATAATGGCCTCTGTTAATAAAGTCATTTTGATCGGCAACCTCGGACAAGCTCCGGACGTCCGCATGACTCACTCGAACATGAAAGTCGCGGAGATCTCAATCGCGACAACGAGACGATTCACCAGGAATGATGAGCGGGTAGAGCAGACTCAATGGCACACCGTAACGCTCTGGGGAAAGTTGGCCGAGATCGTTGAGAAGTACACGACAAAGGGAAGCTCGATTTACATCGAGGGCCGACTTGAAACAGAAAAATGGCAGGATCAGAACGGCCAAACCCGATACACAACAAAAGTCATTGCTGAATCGATTCAGCTTCTGGACAGAATGCAGCGATAGGAGAAAAACAATGGAATACGAAAAACTGACAAACCCGGAACACTACAAAAGCCACGCTGTCATCGTCGAGCCCATTTTCTGGTGCGAAACTCCGATGCTGCAGAAAGCAGCTAAGGAACCTTCAGCCCTGCAATTCTTCAAAAGACTTTTCAACAGCTGTGTTGACAGACTCTGCTCCCTTGGGCTCTCCCAAGACGAAATCTGGGAAAACATCAAATACAACGAGGATGCTTACCGACGGCTTTTCGGAGGCAGCAGATGGCCCGGCTTTGATTCCGGACTGGCGTGATTAAAACCGAGTTTCTCCGGACAAAACTGAATGAATTAAAAATGTGACAATGACAACAAAGGGATCAAAAATGAACGAAAGTGAACTGGACGCTCTGGCCGACAAAATAGCAGAACGATTGCTGCAGCGGCCGAATATCCCGCCGGTTTTGGTTCGCAAACGGGATATTTCCTACATGTTAGGCAACTCCGGTCGATCCACCTCCACGGATCAGGTGATTAATGATCCGACCTTTCCTCCACCGGTCTGCGTTACTGAAAAAGGGTACAAAAGGTGGCGTTTTGAGGATGTTAAACGATGGATCGACAAACACTATGAAAAGCAGGCAAAAGTTACTTTTCTTGCTCTTCGAGAACGGCAGCGTCTAATCTCATAGCGATTTCTTCTGCCGTTGCTCGATAGTATTTCTGCAGCATTTTCAAATCACGATGCCCCGTTTGTCTGGCCAATGCCAGAACGTCCAAACGGGGCGCTCCAGTTCGTGGATCTGGGGAGGCCGCCCAAGTAGCGAATGTGGCCCGGCCATCGTGGAAATTCAAGCCCTCACGAATTTCACGGCCTTGAGAGTCTCTTAACGGTCCTAAACCGGCTCTATCTCGCGCTTTTCGCCAGAGCGCGTCACGATTTTTATCTGTTAAACCTTCAAAAATTTTTGGTGATTTGGTCTTTTTTGCTTTGATTGCTAGATCTATCAACCGAGTTGCATCCAGACTTAAAGCGACATCACGACGGGTAGAAGTTTTGGTCGCTTCCGCCGGCAAATGAATGACACGGCCATCGATCCAGGATTGCTCAAGTTTAAGAATTTCCCCAGCACGCATCCCAGTCGTGCATGAAAGTACAAAAGCCAAAATGACCGACTGAAGAAGATTGTCCGGAACGGAAACGCCATCCCATCCCGTTGCGGCTTTTAAGCGCTCAATCTCTTCTTCTGTTGCCACTCGTTCTCTGTGATCGGGTTTTGCAGGCAGCCTAACTCCGACAACCGGGGACTTCGGAATAAATCCTTTCCGGACAGCGTAATTCAGCACTCCGACAACATGGCAATATTCACGGCGGACCGTTCCCGGGGAAATCGTCCCGCCATTTTTTGAAGTTTCAGAGCCTCGTTGATCCACCCACGACTGAATGTCCACAGCCGTCAGCTCAGAAAGCCGAATGTCAGCAAACGGATACCTTAGAAGCCTGTTTATCCGGATAGATTCTTCCCGGGCACCTCGTTTTTTAATCGTCACGGTGTCTCGGTATTCCTTCAGACAATCTCCGAATGTCAATTTTGAGGAAAGTACTTCAGGGGAAAGTTCAATGCGTGCAGCAAAGGTGGATTTTTCTCATTATTTCCGCTGGCTTTTCGCAAATTTCCGTGACTGTTCCTTAAGTTCTTAGATTTTGGCTTCCAGTTCCTTTCTTTTTGGCTTTGTCTCCCCGGCCTAAATCAACCGAGGCCGGAGGCCGAGGGTGATTTAGGCCGGGGAGACAA
>ENA-UEQX01001966-UEQX01001966.1-human-gut-metagenome-genome-assembly--contig:-NODE-1966-length-12129-cov-11.956024_pt1 | contig 12129 bp, 10 predicted proteins | sample MGYA00242952_ERZ507952 | MGnify/ENA primary metagenome ERZ507952 (study PRJEB26167, sample SAMN06115425) | human gut metagenome | host: Homo sapiens | place: China:Sichuan | collected 2015-04-07... | reverse complement strand
CCGGGCATACGGAACTCGAACTTGTTGCCGGTGAAGGCGAAAGGAGAGGTGCGGTTGCGGTCGGTGGTGTCCTTGCTGAACTTGGGCAGGACATCCACGCCCAGATCCATCTTCATCTTGACGGGACCGGCATAAGGAGAATCAGATGCAATGGCATCGATAACAGCTTCCAGCTCCTCGCCCACAAAGATCGAGATGATGGCCGGGGGAGCCTCGTTGGCACCCAGACGGTGATCATTGCCCGGGGTGGCAACGGAGGTGCGCAGCAGATCAGCATACTCGTCCACTGCCTTGATGACAGCGGCCAGGAATACCAGGAACTGCAGGTTCTCCATGGGCGTGTCGCCCGGGTCCAGCAGGTTCTCGTGGGTGGTGGACATGGACCAGTTGTTGTGCTTACCGCTGCCGTTTACACCCTCAAAGGGCTTCTCGTGCTGCAGGCAGACCAGACCGTACTTGGGAGCGATCTTCTTCATCATCTCCATGGTCAGCAGGTTGTGGTCAATGGCAACATTGGTGGTGTCGAAGATGGGGGCCAGCTCATGCTGGCAGGGGGCCACTTCGTTGTGCTTGGTCTTGGCGGGAACGCCCAGCTTCCACAGCTCTTCGTCCAGCTCCTTCATAAATTCGGAGACCTCGGGACGGATGACACCGAAGTAATGCTCCTCCAGCTCCTGACCCTTGGCAGAGGGAGCGCCGAACAGGGTGCGGCCGGTGAGGATCAGATCCTGACGTGCCTCGTAGTCTTCCTTCTTGACAAGGAAGTACTCCTGCTCGGGGCCGACGGTGGTGGAGACGTAATCAACATCCTTGCCGAACAGCTTCAGGATGCGGATGGCCTGGCCGGACAGTGCGTTCATGGAGCGCAGCAGGGGGGTCTTTTTGTCCAGTGCCTCGCCGGTGTAGCTGACGAAAGCGGTGGGGATGCACAGCACGTCATCCTTCACGAAAGCGTAGCTGGTGGGGTCCCATGCGGTGTAGCCGCGGGCCTCGCAGGTGGCACGCAGGCCGCCGGAGGGGAAGGAGGAAGCATCGGGCTCGCCGCGCACCAGCTCCTTGCCGGAGAACTCCATGATGGCGGTGCCGTCGCCCACGGGGCTCACAAAGCCGTCGTGCTTCTCACTGGTGATGCCGGTCAGCGGCTGGAACCAGTGGGTGTAGTGGGTGGCACCCAGCTCCATGGCCCAGCGCTTCATCACGCTGGCCACAACGTTTGCCACCTCGATATCCAGGGGTGCGCCCTTGTGCAGGGTGCGCTCCAGGCTCTTGTAAGTAGCGCTCGGCAGGCGCTCCTTCATTACATGCTCGTTAAAGACCTTGCTGCCGTAGATTTCCATAACATTTGCTGCCATAAATCCTACTCCTTACTTGATCTTATGTCTGTCCCTTCCGAAACTGTCTCCCGCCGCCGAACTGCGGCCCGGAAACAGCGAAAAGCTTTTTAACAAAAATGGCGCTGCGAGTCAGGAGGTGACCCACAGCGCCGTTGCTGTCTATGGTTTGATTATATCCCGGAACGGCTCAAAAGGCAATTGACAAAACTAACGATTCTGCACAAACACGTTCTCGTTTTTTTGGGAGATATCGTATTTGGTATTACTTTTAGATCACCTGGAACAGGAAGAACTTCAGGTAATTGGTCTCGGGCACGCCCCACAGGATGGGGTGATCCGGGGCCTGCTGGCGCACCTCGATCTGCTGCAGCTGCCGGTGGGCATCCTTTGCGGCGGCGTGCAGCATCTTGATGAACAGCTCCTCGGTGGCAAAGTGAGAGCAGCTGGCCGTGGCCAGATAGCCGCCCCGGGGCAGCAGCTTCATGGCGCGGTAGTTGATCTCCTTATAGCCGCGCATGGCGTTCTCCACCGTACGGCGGGCCTTGGTAAAGGCCGGCGGGTCAAGGATGATAAAGTCGTAGGGGTGGCCCTCCTTTTCCAGCCGGGGCAGCAGCTCAAAGGTGTCCTCGCAGAGAAAATCCATGTTGGTCAGGTTGTTGCGCTGGGCGTTCCGCTGGGCCATGGCAATGGCCTCGGCGCTGATGTCAGCGGCGGTGACCCGGGCAGCCCCGCCCTTTGCGGCGTTCAGCGCAAAGCTGCCGGTGTGGGTAAAGCAGTCCAGCACGGTGTGCCCGGCAGCAATGCGGGCCACAGCCCGGCGGTTGTATTTCTGGTCGAGGAAAAAGCCGGTCTTCTGGCCGTTCTCAAAATCGACGTGGTAGAACACGCCGTTCTCGCAGATCTCAGTCTGGGTGCTGTCGGGGTGCGTCTCGCCGGGCAGGTCAAACCAGCCCTTGTTCTGTGCCAGGCCCTCCTTGGCCCGCAGAGCCTCGTCGTTGCGCTCGTAGATGCCCTCAATGGTCTGGCCGTCAGCGCGCAGGACTTGCACCAGCAGGGGCAAGAGGATGGGCTTGAGCTTTTCCATGCCCACGCTCAGGGTCTGGGTGACAAGGATATTGTTGAACCGGTCCACAGTCAGGCCCGGGAACTGGTCAGCCTCGCCAAAGATGACACGGCAGGCGGTCAGGTCGGCGGGCTCCAGCACGGTCTTGCGGTAGGCCCAGGCGTATTCGACACGGCGCTTCCAGAAAGCGGCATCAAAGGTGTCGTTGGCGTTGCGGGAGATGAGCCGCACCCGGATCTTGCTTTTCAGCGAGAGAAAACCGGTGCCAAGATAGGCACCCTTTGTGCTGACCACATCGACCAGCGTGCCGTTTTCAGGCTCTGCTTCCGGGGAACCCAGGATGTCGTTTTCGTACACCCAAGGGTGGCCGCCCACCAGCAGGCCCTCGGCGTGTTTGTTGACGGTGTAAACGGGGTAATTGCGAGAAGATTTCATAGTTGCTCCTGTTATAACTGGCTCGCCCTCTCAGTCTCGCTCCGCTCGCCAGCTCTCCCAAAGGGAGAGCCTTTGGCGATTTTCGATTCAGTCTCATCAAGCTTGAATACAGAGCGGCTCTTGGCTCCCCCTTTGGGGGAGCTGGCAATGCCGTCAGGCATTGACTGAGAGGGTGAGGATGCTAAAATTTCATACTGATATTTATTCTAACATAAAAACGTGCTAGAATAAATACAAAAACACAGAAACGAGGAAAACACCATGGAGATCGAACGCAAATGGATGGTGAACGGCTGGCCGGAGGGCGGAAACCTCCCGGCTCTGCCGCTCAAGGAAGAGTTTGCCATGCGGCAGGGATATATCAGCGTGCGGCCCACCGTGCGCATCCGGGAGGAGGCGCTCAAGGGCGGCGAGACGGCCTATATCCTCTGCTTCAAGTCCGGAAGCGGGCTTGCACGGGAGGAGATCGAGCGCCCCATCGACAAGAAATTGTTTGATGAACTGGAAACAAAGATCATCGGTAAGCCCCTGATCGGGAAGATCCGCAGAAGCTACGCCCTGCCCGATGGCCTTGTGCTGGAGGTGAACCATGTGGATGAGGACCAGCCCACTGCGTTCTGGTACGCTGAGGTGGAATACCCCACCGTGGATACTGCCCGCAGCTGGAAGCCGGAAGCCTTTGGCCTTGCAGACTATCTGAACGATGATGTCACAGACCAGCCCGGCCAGAGCATGGGAGCCTACTGGGAACAGACAAGAACCTAAGAAGAGAAACGCAAAAAGCAAGTGCAAACCCATTGTTACAGGAAACTGTCCTGAAAAATGCGTTGCACTTGCTTTTTGTTTAATCAAAAATGGAGCTGGGTATATGATGCGCCATGCTCCATATAGGAGAGAAGATGTTTCGCTACATAGGAAGCGAGATCAACAGGAACGGCGTTTCCAATCATTTGCTCCAAATCGGTTTTGGTACCCTGAAAATGAAAGTCGGCAGGAAAAGTTTGGATTCGTGCTCGTTCCAAGGTTGTTAGACAGCGCAGACCATCCAAATTCTGTGTAGCATCTCCCGGATGCACTTTGTAATTTTGGGGAAGGGGACGATTGACCCCCCGAATCGTTGGGCTTGGCTCGTCAATACTGAAAATACCACGTCTGGCGTAAGAACGGGGATGGCGATAATAATACTCAACCCCAAATTCATTTTGGAGATAGTCACGAATCGTCATGCAATGGGAAGATTGGTCATTTTGCAAAGCGAATTCTAAAGCACAATCTTCGCCGTTTAGTTCACCAATCATGAAAAAACGTTTTCTTTTTTGTGGAACACCACATCTGGAAGCATCCAGAACAACTTGAGATAATCCATAGCCAGCGTTACGAAACAATGCCAAAGCTTTTGGCAATGTGGATGACTTTAAGATTCGATCGACATTCTCCATGACGAACCAGCGAGAACGTACAGAACAGACCAACTCGGCATATCGTAAAGTTAAATTGGCTCGTCCGAGTGTTTCATCTTGTTTTCCGGCAGAAGAATAGTCCTGACATGGTGGGCCACCAATGATTACGTCAGGTGAGAATGACTTCAAGTAATCTGGAGATAGCTGATTGATATCTTGAAGTTCTGCAGGATGAGAAAAATTGAGGTTGTAATTATTTATGGCTTTATCCCAGATATCAAAAGCACGCAAAATTGTAAAACCTGCATTTTGAAAACCGAGCGAAAGACCACCACAGCCACAGAATAAATCAATAGCAGTAGGCATTTAGAGGAAATCCTCCTTGAACAAATCAGGCGAGTTATATATGATGGCATCAAATCTCCGCTCTGGGCTTAACAAATTTTGCCCACCACCCAAGATGATATTTTTGATTTCTCCCTTGGTGATTCTTGGATGGGTGAGTTCTGGACAAGCCATAATGGGATGAGTGCGTAATCCATTTGAAGAAAAAGCTTTATCATTTTTGGTATTGTAAGAGAGTTCATCAATGATTTTAGAGCCGTTGAAATGACCAGTATCAGCATAATCTTTCAGCATTTTGAAGAGCCAAATCATTGTGCGAGTATGGCGACTTATTTTATCTAATGTTTTTACTGTGCCTACAGAAATAAAGTCCTGTTCGGATGGCATAAATAAATTCAGAAGACCACAATTGCTCCAAACAAAAACATCAAGGCAGTCGTTTGCAAGCTGAGGTGACTTTCCTCGAGTCTTCCACACAGGTTCCATTACAACAGGAGATTGAAATGACGCACTTATAGAAACAAGTCGTTTGATGGCCTGATAGATATCATATAAATGCGGAAGAACACAACTTGCAGAAGTCCAGTCGATAACAGCGTTACCAGCATCCTGAAGAATGCTTTGTAGAACATTACAATCATCGTTGCAAGCATAAATAAAAGCACAGGCGAGATAGATGATAGTATCCGGACGAATTACAATTTCAGAACCATATGCATCTTCAGAAAAATCACAGGTTGGATTGTCAGGCAACGCAGTAAGCTTGATTTCCAAAGAACTGACGCTTTGGGTGCCATTCATGATTACAAGATCGTTTCGAGGAATAGAGCCAAGGACATATTTTTGAAAGGGAGTGAATTGAGTTTCAAAAGCAAAATATGTATCGTCCCCCAAAGGGTCGGCTTTGTAGAGGTCCTCAATACCAATATGCTCAATAACCGTTTGCATGGAGGAATCAGTTTTATAATAAACCGCTTTTAACTCTTTCGAATAAAGATAACAGGCTAAGGCTGCTGGAAAAGACGAGTTGAACTGATTCTTTCCCCAGGTATCTTTCAAAGAAAAATCTCGGTTGGAATGTGTAATACCAAAAAGGCCTGGTACAACAGCCATTTAAAATCCTCCGTTTTGTAAATCCTTATGAAACTGCAAATTATCGCTGCAAACGATAGAAAATTACTTCTTGTGGTACATCCGGTCTGCTTCCTCATAGGTGGGCTCGCAGGTCAGATACATGCCCAGCTTCTTCACGGTGTCCATATCCACGCTGGACAGGATGACGGTGGAGTGCATATCGCAGCCCTTCAGGTGGGAGAGCTGCTTGAGGGCGGCTGCAGCAGTGGGATTCTGCGCGGCCGAGCTGGACAGGGCAATCAGGATCTCGTCGGTGTGCAGGCGGGGGTTCTTGCTGCCCAGATAGTTTGTCTTGAGGGTCTGGATGGGCTCGATGGCGGCAGCAGAAACGAGGTCAAGCTCCTGGTCGATACCGGCCAGCTTTTTCAGCGCGTTGAGCAGAGCGGAGGAAGCGGCACCCAGCAGGGGGCCGGTCTTGCCGGTGACAACGGTACCGTCCGGCAGCTCAATGGCGGCAGCGGGGGCACCGCCGGTCTTTTCAGAGACTGCATGGGCGGCCTGCTCCACCGGGCGGCTGCCCTGGGTCAGTCCGGCCTGATTCATCAGCAGCTCCAGCTTGTAGACCTCGCTCTGGATCTGTGCGCCGTTTTTGAGGTCGCACAGGGCCTTGAAGTAGCGGCGGACGATCTCGTTGCGGGAAGCCTCGCAGCAGGCCGCATCGTCCACAATGCAGTTGCCGGCCATGTTCACGCCCATGTCGGTGGGGGAGTGGTAGGGGCTCTTGCCTGCAATCAGCTCAAACATGGCGTTGACCACGGGGAAGATCTCAATGTCGCGGTTGTAGTTGACCGCGGTCTTGCCATAGGCCTCCAGATGGAACGGGTCGATCATGTTCACATCGTTCAGGTCGGCGGTGGCAGCCTCGTAAGCCAGGTTGACCGGGTGCTTCAGGGGGATGTTCCAGATGGGGAAGGTCTCAAACTTGGCATAACCGGCCTTCACGCCCCGCTTGTATTCGTGGTACAGCTGGGACAGGCAGGTGGCCATCTTGCCGCTGCCGGGGCCGGGAGCCGTGATAACCACCAGCGGGCGCTGGGTCTCAATGTACTCGTTGCGGCCATAGCCCTCGTCGCTCACGATGCGGGCAACGTCGTTGGGGTAGCCGGGAATCTTATAGTGCCGGAAGGTGCGGATGCCCAGGCTGTTCAGCCGCTTCTCAAAGGCTTCCACCTCGGGGGCAGCGGTGTACATGGTCACGCATACGCTGCCCACAAACAGGCCGCGCTCCTGGAATGCGTCGATGAGACGCAGAACGTCCAGATCATAAGTGATGCCATAGTCACCGCGCACCTTGCTGCTGACGATGTCCTCAGCGTTGATGACGATAACGACCTCGGCCTGATCCTTCAGCTGCAGCAGCATCTGCAGCTTGGAATCGGGCTGGAAGCCGGGCAGCACGCGGGAGGCGTGGTAGTCATCGAACAGCTTGCCGCCGAATTCCAGATACAGCTTGTTGTCGAACTGCGCGATCCGCTCCCGGATGTGCTCCGACTGCATCTGCAGGTATTTGTCGTTGTCAAATCCTTTTTTCATTCGTTGCTCCTCTTCCTGATTTCGGTTCCCATATCCTGCCCGGGCAGCGGGTTCCACAGCGGAAGTGTGCCCGGGGAATTACACAATACAAAAACAGTATATCATATCAGAGGAGCGGGTGCAATAAAAAATCAACAAAAGTCCCGCTCCTTCCAGCAGAAAGCTTTTGCCGGAAAGAGCGGGGCAGGGAGGAACAGTGCGGATTACAGGGTCAGCTGGATGCCGCTGAGGGTCACGGTATCCGGATCGGGCTCCTCATCCTTTGCTTTGGCGCGGGTCTGTTTGGGCAGAGCGTCCTCGTGGACTACTTTGCCGCATTCCAGCTCAGGGATGGCAAAGAAGGCCGCTTCCAGAGCATCAGGCAGCTCTACTTCACCGGTAACATGCAGGAATTCGATCTGAGCCAGCAGGTCTGCGCTCTCTGCGGGGATGACAGCATCACCCAGCACATAGAGACGGGTGCCATACCGGCGCAGGGAAGAGGCGGTCAGCTCCAGGTCGTCCTCCACCACGGCGGTGCCGTCCGGCACGATGATCAGCTCGGTGGAATCCGGGAAGAGCGGGGCCAGAACGGGCGCAAGGCTTGCGCACAGGATGGCCTTTGGAGCGGAAAAGCTGCAGCCCTTGGCGGCCAGTGCGGCAGTGTCGAGCCTGGGGTCAACCGCCAGGAAGCGATGTTCATTCCAGTACAGGCGGCTTTGTGCCCGCAGCAGGAAGGTGTTGTCTAGCTTGATGGAGCTTCCCGGCAGGAGCACTGCATCATCGGGGTAGACCGCCAGCTTTCCGTTCAGGATGCAGCGGGCGGATACCACTGCCGAGAGGCACTGCGGGCAGTAGATCATACCGTTGACCAGAATGCAGGCGTACTTCTGTAAAACCTCCGCAGCATCCGGTGTAATCATCAGCTTGCCGTTGACCACCAGTACCTGCCCGGCGGCGGTCTGGCTGGCAGAGCTCAGCGTGACCTTGCCATTGACCACACCCACCGAGACCTCCTCCGGGACATTTTTGCAGAGCATCGAATCCAGAGAAATGTTGTGCTGGCTCAGGAGCGTCTGCACCCGGGGCGAGGTCAGCGCGATCATGCAGTCCAGCTTGATCTGCTCATAGCGGTCAAGAAAATCCTCCTGCACATTGCGCAGGTCCAGGATCATAGCGTCCACATTCAGGTTCTTTTTCATCATTTATTCCTCCGTAAGTTCAGTTTTGAGGCGATGGCGTATCTGGGCAAGGCGGCTGCGGACCGTGCCGGGCGGGAGACTGAGCAGCTGACCGATCTCACTGGCATTGTAGCCCGCTGTATAGCGCAGGGTGAACAGCCGCCGTTCTTCCGGGGTGAGCAGAGCCAGCAGACTGGCGGCTTCCACTGTGTCCAGCGCGGAATCCGGTTCAGCACTGTCCTCTTCCGGGAAAAAGGTGCTGAGCAGCTGCTCCTCCTTTGCCGTCCGGCGGAGTTGGTCGCAGTAGAGATTCCGTGCAGTGGTAAACAGCCAGGCCTTGCACTGCCGTTCCGTAAAGCTGTTGATAAGGGTCCGGTTCTGCAGTGCCCGCAGAAAGACTTCCTGGGTCAGATCCTCCGCCCGGGCTTCGTCCCGGCAGAGATTGAAACAGAAATGCTCCAGCCTGTCCCAGAAGGTCTCGTACAGCAGCTCCCACATGGGGCTTCCTCCTTTCATTGCGTCGTTCTGCCTGTAAGACGAAGGAGACCGGGGAAGTGTTGGATAGATCCGGAGAAAAATAAACCCTCAGTCTCGCTGGCGCTCGCCAGCTCTCCTACCAGGGGAGCCTTTGGCATGGCGGTAAACAGCGTGAAACTGAGGGAAACTCCTTGATTTAATGTTTTGCTTCCAGTGCTTCAAGATCTTCTTTGATCTCTTCCACATCTTCTTTCAGGAACATCAGGCAGAAGCTGACGGCCAGCAGCAGGCAGGAGAACCAGATGGCCTTTGCGCCGCAGAGATCCAGCGTCAGGCTGCCCAGGCCCGCGCCCAGCGCAAACAGGAGGATGATGCCCCAGTAATAGAAGGATTTTTTCAGGGCGGCAGGATTGCGGTTGAGCACCCAGCTGCAGAGGGAGTCCATGCCGCTGCGCATGTTGCCGATGCACATGGTGCTGGCAAAGGCATAACCGTTCACCTTGCGGAAGGTCTGCACCTGCATCGCACAGGCAAACGAGACCAGCGCATTGGCCATAAGATTCCACTCCTGCGGGAAAAAGCCCACCACGAACAGCATCACGATCTCACACAGCACCACCAGCTGCCGCCAGTGGAGCCGCTGCAGATTCTGCAGCTTCTGGTGCATCAGCTCTGCCGCGAACACGCCCAGCGCAAAGAAGCACAGGGGCACAAGATAATGCAGCACACGCCCCCACTCCCCGGCAAAGGCATGGACAGCCATCAGCACGATGTTGCCGGTCTGGGCGTTGGCAAACACCTTGCCCCGGAACAGATAGGTGTATACGTCCTGCAGGCCGCCGGACAGTGAAAGGAACATTGCCGTGCAGAAGGCTTCCGACATCTGGCCGCGGCGCTTTTTCTTGGAATTCATGCAAATTCCCCCTCTGTTTTTTTACCTCTATACTATAACGCGGGTTGACGAATTTGTCAAAAAGCAAAGGCACTTTTTGGCGGTTTTGACTATGTAAAACGAATATGCCTGCCATGTATTTTGCAATTGCATCCGGGTTGTGCTACAATAAGACCATTCATACAGAAAAAGGAGAATCTCCCCATGCCCAATATCATCGAGATCACGGATTTTCACGCGCCGGAGCTGGACCCCTACGCCCGCCTGACGCAGAACCAGCTGCGCAGTCGGCTGGAACCCGAAAAAGGCATCTTCATTGCCGAGAGCCCCAAGGTGATCTCCCGGGCACTGGATGCAGGCTTTGTGCCGGTCTCCCTGTTGATGGAACGCAGGCAGATCACCGGCCCGGCTGCGGAGATCCTGACCCGCTGCGGGGATGCACCTGTTTATACCGCTGACCGGGAGCTGCTGGCTGCACTGACAGGCTACGAGCTGACCCGGGGCGTGCTCTGCGCCTTTCAACGTCCGAAGCCCCGCACCGTGGAGGAGCTCTGCCGGAACGCCCGGCGGGTGGCCGTGCTGGAGGGCATTGTGGATTCCACCAACGTGGGTGCCATCTTCCGCAGCGCGGCAGCGCTGAACATGGACGCTGTTCTTATCAACCCCTCCTGCTGTGACCCGCTCTGCCGCCGGGCCGTGCGCGTGAGTATGGGTACGGTATTTCAGGTGCCTTGGGCGCAGATCGGTGAAACGCCTGCTGATTGGCCCGAAAAGGGGCTTGCTCAGCTGAATGCCCTGGGCTTCAAGACGGCTGCCATGGCCTTGAGTGACCGTTCGGTCAGCATTGATGACGAAGCCCTTGCCCGGGAGCCGAAGCTTGCCATTGTGCTGGGCACGGAGGGAGACGGCCTTTCCCATACCACCATCGCATCCTGCGATTACACAGTCAAGATCCCCATGTCCCACGGGGTCGATTCCCTGAACGTTGCCGCCGCCAGCGCCGTGGCGTTCTGGCAGCTGGGCAAACAGTAATTCATAAGCCACACAGCAAAAAACTCCCGCCCGGCTCCGGGCGGGAGTTTTGCTATGCCTTAGAAGGATTCAAAGGAGAAATTACTTTTTCATGTAGATGTGGTGGGGCAGACCTGCAATGTACAGCGGAGTCAGTTCAGCCTGGATCAGCGGGCGGGCATACTCGAGGAATTCCTCGGTCATCTGGGTGTGATTCTCGTTCATCCAGCTCAGGGGAACCTTCTTCTCGAGGTTTGCAACTTCACTGATGGGGTGCAGCTCGGTGATGTACTGATAGGGGCTGTTGGAGATGCGCTTCAGGGCGACCATCTGACCGGTGACACCCTCAAAGGCAGCCTTGGCAGCAGCGCCGCCCACCTGATAAGCTTCGGTGATGTCGGTGCGGCTGGTCAGGTGACCAGCGCAGCGCTGCAGGGTGGACAGCTCGATGCAGCGGGTCTTGGTATCCAGATTGCGGGCGACCACATTCGCCAGATAGCGTGCGGTACCAGTCAGTGCCTTGTGGCCGAAAGCGTCCACTGCGTGCACATCATCGGCCAGCTCACAGACGTAACGGCCGTCCTCGAGCTTGACACCCTCGGAAACAGCGATCACGATGCTGGGCTTCTTTTCCTGCATGGCGCGGACCTTCTCAATGAAGTGCTCCACGTTGAAGGGGACTTCGGGCAGGCAGATCATATCCACGCCCTCGCAGTCATCGCTCTTGGCCAGAGAGGCAGCAGCGGTCAGCCAGCCGGCGTTGCGGCCCATGATCTCGACCACGGTGACATAATTGGTGCCGTAAACGGTGGCATCGCGGATGATCTCCTTCATCACCACACCGATGTACTTTGCCGCAGAGCCGTAGCCGGGGGTGTGGTCGGTCACCATCAGGTCGTTATCGATGGTCTTGGGAACGCCCATGAAGCGGATGTCGCTCTGGATGCGGTTGCCGTACTCGGCCAGCTTGCCGATGGTATCCATGGAGTCGTTGCCGCCAATGTAGAAGAAGTAGCCAATGTTCAGCTTTTCCAGGATGGCGAACAGCTTCTTGTAAACGGTCTCGTCATCGTGCCAATCGGGCAGCTTATAGCGGCAGCTGCCCAGGAAGCTGGACGGGGTGCGCTTGAGCAGCTCGATATCCAGGTCGTCGGTCAGCACGGTGGAAAGATCCACCACGCGCTCCTCCAGCAGACCGGCAACGCCGTTGCACATGCCGTAAACAATCTCAGCGCCGCGGCTCTTGCAGCTCTCGAATACGCCTGCCAGACTTGCATTGATGACGGAGGTAGGGCCGCCAGACTGACCAACGATTGCATTTTTACCCATGATGATTTCTCCTTTT
>ENA-UEQX01001954-UEQX01001954.1-human-gut-metagenome-genome-assembly--contig:-NODE-1954-length-12181-cov-28.716623_pt1 | contig 12181 bp, 8 predicted proteins | sample MGYA00242952_ERZ507952 | MGnify/ENA primary metagenome ERZ507952 (study PRJEB26167, sample SAMN06115425) | human gut metagenome | host: Homo sapiens | place: China:Sichuan | collected 2015-04-07... | reverse complement strand
CTGATGATGTGATCAGAAATGTATTTGTGTCGAGAGGTTCCACATATACGATGAAGAAGATTCCGGAATACCAATGTATTGTGAAGGTTATGTATGGTAATTCGTGGAATGCTAAAAAAGATAACGGTGATTCTTTTCCAGAGGGTGGTTTTATGGAGAATGTTTCTTTTTCTAAGACCTTATGGACGGATGCTTTTTCTTTTCTGGCTGAACAAACACCAGATGGGATAAGTTACCCTTCTTATTCAATTACTTTACACAAAGTAGTAAATGGTAATTTGGGATCAAAGGAAACTTCAAAAGCGGATTTTTTTGAATAGAATAATTATTTATGAGAAAAATATTAAGTTTTGTTGGAGCAGCTATATATACTTCGATAGTATATTATCTACTACATTTTTGTATATTATTTCTAATAGCAAGGGTGATGACTGTTACAAATTGGTGGTATCTCTTTCTTGTGGCTGCTTTATTTGGTGTTGCCCAGATGGTTTTGAACGGTTTGTTTGCCTTAACCATTATTCCATTTGCAAAGTTTATAAAGGTATGTAATATAGCAAGATATATACCTGTTTTGTATGGGCTAGGTTATGAAATATATGCTTTAATAGTAATTTGGTCTTTTGGATTCGAATATGGAGCATTGCAATGGATACTAGGTATAATAACGACATTGTTTGTATCTATAATATATGGTACAATGACTGTATCCTGGGTAACTGTAACAAATGATTGAGGTACAAAATAGTTGGTATGAGAAAAGGAATTTTATAAAACAGATTCTATATTTAAATTAGTTTGTCTGTAGAGTTTTACATGATTGTAAATAATTGTTTTTTAGATATTTGAATTTGATATGTTGAGTCTGTTTAATACACGTTCCGAAATGTCGGGTTTCCGGTTGCAGTATATGGAAATCTACAATTGGGGAACGTTTCACGAAAAGATATTCAGAATGGCACCCGAGGGAAACAATGCCCTGCTTACCGGTGCCAATGCCTCCGGAAAGAGTACGCTGATCGATGCGCTGCTCACCCTGATGGTGCCCGCCAAGAAAGACCGTTTCTACAATCAGTCGTCGGGTGTGGAGAAAAAGGGAAACCGTACGGAGGAAACTTATGTGTTGGGACACTATGGAAATATCCAGAAGGACGGCGAGAATGCGGTGACCACTCAGGCACTGCGCGATCAGAGTACTTATTCGGTGTTGCTGGCCAGCTTCATGAATACGGACGACCAGCATGTGGTTACCGTGTTTCAGGTGCGCTGGTTCTCTTCGGGAGAGTTGCGTCGCACCTTTGGCTTGGCGCATTGTCCGCTGGAGATTCAGCGTGACTTCCAGCCGTTCGACGGGCGTGGCAACTGGCGCAAGCGCCTGGAAGCGGCCTATAAGGGACCGCGCACGATGGTGGAGTTTTTTGACGGTCCGGTGGGATATGCCGAGCGCATGACCCAGTTGCTCGGCATGCGTTCGGTCAAGGCGCTGAGTCTGTTCAACCAGATTGTGGGTGTCAAGGTGCTCGACGATCTGGATGACTTTATCCGCACGAACATGTTGGAGGAACTGGATGCCGAGGGGCAGTATATCCAGCTGAAGGACAGTTTTACCACGCTGATCGAGGCCAAGAACAACATCGAGAAGGCCAGTATGCAGATTGAGATGCTTCGTCCTATTGCGGCGCTGGCCGATAAGATCGGGCAGGCCGACGACCGCCTGAAGCAGTTGAGCATGGACAAGGATACGGCGGTGTACTGGTTTGCCCGCCAGCTCATCAATATGGGAGAGGAGCGTCTGTCCTGGGCCGAGAAAAGCAAGACACAGCTTCAGAAAGAGCTGGAGAAACTTCGTGCCAAGGAAGAGAAACTTCGTCAGGAAGAGCGCAGTCTGGCCATCGCCATCGAACAGGATGAAGTGGGCCGTAAGGTGAAGGAACTGGAGGATGAGGCCCGTCAGTTGGCCGAACTCCGTGACCTGCGCATGAAGAAGATGGACGAATACAATCGGTTGGCTGAACAGTTGTCTTTGAAAACCAATCCGCAGAAAGACACGTTCCTGAAACAGCAGGAAGAGGCGGCCGTGCGGTGTGAGCGTATCCGCGACGAGCAGGAGGATTGCATCCGTCAGACCATCGCTCTGGAGAATGAGCAGAACGAGTTGGCCAAGGAACTGAAAGAACAGGTGGAATATGTGGAGCTGATCCGCAAGAACAAAAACAATATTCCGGCCAAGGAAATGGAAATCCGCGACGCGCTGCTCCGCCATACGGGAGCCACCAAGGAGGAACTGCCTTTCGTCGGTGAGCTGATCCGGGTGCGGGATGATGAGAAAGAGTGGGAGGTAGCCATCGAGAAGATCCTGCATCATTTTGCCCTTCATCTGATGGTGCCGGAGAAATATTATCATCAGGTGGCTGAGTACCTGAACGAAAACAATGTGGGAGGCCGCATCCTGTTCTTCCGTTATGTGCCTTATTGCGGACTGAACAATGCCTCGCTCTATGACTGGCCGGAGGATACGCTCATCTCCAAGATCGAAATCAAGGACACTACGGAATATGAGGAGTGGGTGCGTGATACGATTCTGGAGAAATTCAACTATACCTGTGTGCCGTCGCTCGAAGACTTTGAGCGGTGCAAGGAGAAGGCCGTGACCCGCGAGGGACTGATCAAGACCTCGGGCGACCGCCATGAGAAGGACGACCGTCCGCACGTGCTGAAGCGCGAGAACTATGTGCTGGGTTGGGAGAACCAGGAGAAACTGCGCCTGCTGCAACAGGAAATCCGTCAGATGCAGGAACAGGAAAACGAGAAGCGCGGGCAGCAGGTGGAACTGGAGAAGAAGCGCCGTGCTCTGGAGCAGCAGCAGGATGCCTTGCGCAAGCTGACGGAACTCTTTACCGACTATGAACTGATGGATTGGGCGGACTATGCCCAGCAGTATCAGAACAAGATGGACGGTCTGGAAGCGCTGCGCCGGGAGAGTGATCATGTGAAGACGCTGCACGAGCAGCTGGAAAAGGTGCGCGAGGAACTGAAACAGGTGTCGCAAATGGCGATAGAGGCCAAGACCAAGGAGATATTCGGACAGGAGCATCTGATCGAACAGACCCAGACCGAGCTGAGCGAAAACCAGAAAGTCATCGCTTCCATAAAATCGTTGCTCTTTACCGATTTTGAAAAAGAATATGCTTATCTTTGCGAGCTGACCTATGACCAGCTGAAGCAGGAGCGCGGCGAGTTCCAGAAAAAGAACGAGCGTGCCCGCGGACGTCTGGCGGCCGAAAAGCGCGGTTATGAGGATGAGGCCAAGATTCTGATTGCGGCCTTCAAGCATCCCGACGAGGAAATCACCGAGCGCTTCAAGGACTGGCGTTCAGATGTGGATGCCTTGCCCGATGCCAATCATATTGAGCTGATCGAGGCTTATACGACCATGCTGGCCCGTCTGGAAAAGGAGAATCTGCCGAAGTATGAAAAGCAGTTTGACGGATATATCCAGAAAACGCTGATCGACAAGGTGGGCGAGTTCCGCATGTTCTTTGTCAGCTGGGTGGATTCCATCAAGGAGAACATTGCCATGCTCAACGAGTCGCTCAAGGGGATTGAGTACCGCAAGGCGCCGTCTACCTATATCCAGCTGGTGACTAACGTGCGGATCAATGAAGAGGTGCGCGCCTTCCGCAAGATGATGGAGGAGGCCATACCCGATGTGAAGCGCATCAATGCTTCGCCCGAGGGCCGTCGCGATCATTTCTACGACCATATCGAACCGCTGATGCGCCGTCTGGAGGATGAAGACTGGCGCGACAAGGTGATGGATGCCCGCGGATGGTTTACCTACAAGGCCGAGGAGTTCAATCAGAGTACCGGCCGCAAGGAAACGACTTATGAGAATATGGGGCATCTGTCGGGTGGTGAGAAAGCACAGCTTACCTATACGATTCTGGGTTCGGCCATCGCTTATCAGTTCGGACTGACCAAGAGCGGGGCGCAGGCCAACTCTTTCCGCTTCATTGCGATTGACGAGGCGTTCAAGGCGCAGGACGAAACCAAGGCCCGCTATCTGATCAACCTCTGCAAGCAGCTGCACCTGCAATTGCTTGTGGTGACTCCGAACGACAATATTCACATTGTGGAGAACGACATCTCTTATGTGTATTTCACCGAGCGCAAGGAAGAGAAAACCTCATGGCTGTATAGCATGCCGATAGAACAGTGGGAACAGAAAAAGAATAATACATTATTGTAAACCGATATAAAAGTATGAGATATTTAATTGTTTCAGATATTCATGGCTCGCTGCCTGCTTTGGACAAGGTGCTGGCCTTCTACGACGAGAAACAGTGTGACATGCTGTGCATTCTGGGGGATATCCTGAATTACGGTCCGCGCAATGGGCTGCCCGAAGGACTGGACCCCAAGGGCATTGCCGAGCGCCTGAACGCACGGGCCGACCGTATTGTGGCGGTGCGTGGCAACTGCGATTCGGAAGTGGATCAGATGCTGTTGGATTTCCCGGTGCTGGCCGACTATGCGCTGCTGGTGGACCGTGGCCGCCGTTTCTTCCTGACACACGGACACGTGTACTCCGAAAGCAATATGCCGAAGGGCCGTCCCGAAGTCTTTATGTACGGACACACCCATCTTTGGAAACTGGAGAAAACCGAGGACGGAACAGTGGTGTGCAACACCGGTTCCATCACCTTCCCGAAAGGAGGCAACCCGCCTACCTTCGCCCTGCTCGACGACCAGGTGCTTTCCATCTATCATTTGGACGGAACCCTGCTCAAGAGCCTTTTGCTATAATATAAATAAGGAATAGAACGGAAATATATGGAAACAACAAAATGGAGTGAACACGTGATTCTGGTGCAGGCCGACTATGTGGACCGCGTGGCATTTGATCTGAGCGTAAACTACGAGCGTATGTTGGGCCGACGCATCCCCAAGGCCGATCTGGCACACTGGTTGGTATGCGCCGCACTGGACGGAGGCGTGACTCCCGGAGCCAACGAGATACAGGTGGTGCTGATTCACAGCAAGGAGAAGAAGCAGCTGGACAATTTCCTGCCGGCTTCCTTCAGTCAGGAACTCGACGGAAAAGGGTTTGATGACCCGCATCTGGGTACCTTCTCCATCAGTTCTCTGCAAGTGGAGAATCTGGTGTCGGCATCGGAGTTCTTTGCCCAGGCCTTTGAAACCCTGGCCGACGCCAAGGAAGTGAAGAATCTGATTGTGGTGCCCGATCCCGAAGCTTCGGTCTACGATCTGATGGCCATCATGGATCATGTGGAAGGCGAGAAGAATGTCACCCTGCTGACCATGGAGCCGCTGAACAGCAAGCGTTTCAAGAATGACATATTGGGCTATTCACTCACGAGCGCTTTAGGCGTTCGGGGCGATGAGTTCAAATAAAATACGTAAAAAGAAATCATAAAATAAAAAAATGATTATCTTTGCATAGAACTCAATCCGCCGGAACAAACCGGACAGGTGAAACTTGTTATTAATTAATTATCTAACTCCTAGAATTTATCAAAAAGAAATGGGAAAAGTTTTGATTATCGGAGCTGGTGGTGTGGCTACTGTGGCTGCACACAAGGTGGCTCAACATCCTGAAGTTTTTACTGAGATTATGATTGCCAGTCGTACGCAGTCAAAATGCGACGCGATTGTTAAAGCTATCGGAAATCCGAATATCAAAACGGCACAAGTTGATGCCGACAGTGTGGAGCAGTTGGTGGAACTGTTCAACAGCTTCCGTCCGGACATCGTGATGAATCTGGCCTTGCCTTATCAGGACCTGACCATCATGGAGGCTTGTTTGCAGACCGGATGCAACTATCTGGACACCGCAAACTATGAGCCGAAAGACGTGGCTCACTTTGAGTACAGCTGGCAGTGGGCTTACAAGCAGCGCTTCGAAGAGGCCGGACTGACCGCTATTCTGGGATGCGGTTTCGACCCGGGAGTTTCCGGTGTATACACCGCTTATGCTGCCAAGCACCATTTTGACGAGATCCAGTATCTGGACATCGTGGACTGCAACGCCGGTAACCATCACAAGGCTTTCGCAACCAATTTCAATCCGGAAATCAACATCCGTGAGATCACTCAGAACGGACGTTACTACGAGAACGGACAGTGGATTGAAACCAAGCCGATGGAAATCCACAAGGATCTGACCTATCCGAACATCGGTCCGCGCGACTCTTATCTGTTGTTCCACGAAGAGCTGGAGTCTTTGGTGAAGAACTTCCCGACCATCAAGCGTGCCCGCTTCTGGATGACCTTCGGTCAGGAATATCTTACTCACTTGCGCGTGATTCAGAACATCGGTATGGCCCGTATTGACGAGGTGGATTACAACGGCATGAAGATTGTTCCGTTGCAGTTCCTGAAGGCAGTGTTGCCTAATCCGCAGGATTTGGGAGAGAACTACGAGGGCGAGACCTCAATCGGTTGCCGCATCCGTGGTTTGAAAGACGGTAAGGAAAAGACTTACTACGTATACAACAACTGTAGCCACCACGAGGCATATCTCGAAACCGGTATGCAGGGTGTAAGCTACACTACCGGAGTACCGGCCATGATCGGTGCCATGATGTTCCTCAAGGGAATCTGGAAGAAAGCCGGTGTATGGAACGTAGAAGAGTTCGATCCGGATCCATTCATGGAGGCACTGAACCAGTATGGTTTGCCTTGGCATGAGGTGATCGACGGTGATCTGGAATTGTAATCGAAATGAGTAACATATACAGACTCTTCAAGATTTTTGGTAAACTCCGGAATTATCGGTTGAAACTAGCTGCAATATATCTTCTGCACCAGACGGGCAGAAGATATATTGGTGTTTTTCTGGACCCCGTTTTATCCTGCAATTTCCGTTGCCGCATGTGTTATTTCAGCGATGAGGCCCGACGCAGGGAACTGCATGGAGTTCTTGCGCTGGAGGAATATAACCGCATGGCTGAAGCGCTGTTTCACCGTGCCCTGAAGTTGCAGATCGGTTGCGGGGCGGAACCCACGTTGTATAAAAACCTGGAGGAGATTATCCGTAAGGCGCGTACCTGTGGGGTTCCATACATATCCATGACCACCAATGGATTTCTGCTTAACGAAGAGAAACTGCTGCGTTATGTAGAAGCCGGACTGAATGAAATCACGCTTTCCGTGCACGGAACCTGCAAGGAAACCTATGAGTATTTCATGACGAACGGCAGTTTTGAGCAGTTTACTTCCCTGTTGCAAACTCTGGGACATCTCAAGAAGCGCTATCCTGCGTTTCAGATTCGCATCAACTATACCATGAATGAGGACAATGTGGAGGAACTGGCCCGTTTGCCGGAGCTGCTGCAAGTGGTGCCGGTTGATGTGCTGCAGTTGCGTCCCGTGCAGAAAATTGGAGAACACACCAGCTATTCCAATTTCTCTATGGCCCGCATTTCAGAGGTTTATGATTCCGTGTTGCTTCCGTTGCAGGATTATTGCGTGCGGCACGGAATAACCTGTCTGATTCCCGGTAAGGACAATCTGACGGTTCTGGAGCAGAATGAGGCAGACAGGGGCTGGATGATTCAGGATCTGACGTACTGTTACATCTCTCCGGATTCCTGCTGGAAGGAGGATTTTGACAGCCGCACCGAGGATTTCGAGTCATACAGCAAACGCACGAAGAGAGCCCGCAGGATATGGCATTATATCTTCAGCGGGGAGAAAAGAAGGAAAAGTAAAAATGACCGGACCAGGAGTTTGAACTACAAACTCAAGTAACTCCGGTTGCAAATTATACGACTATGGCAAAAAAAGAAGAAGAAATGAATATGTTTGCAGCCCCTAACAATGAAAAGCTGAAGGCTTTGCAGGCTGCAATGGATAAGATTGAGAAGAACTTCGGTAAGGGTTCTATCATGAAGCTGGGCGACGAGCATGTGGAGCAGGTAGAGGTTATCCCTACCGGTTCGATTGCTCTGGACGCTGCTTTGGGTGTAGGCGGTTATCCGAAAGGACGTATTATTGAAATTTACGGTCCGGAAAGTTCCGGTAAGACTACTCTGGCCATTCATGCCATTGCTGAGGCACAGAAGGCCGGCGGTATTGCCGCTTTCATTGATGCCGAACATGCGTTCGACCGTTTCTATGCGGCAAAGTTGGGCGTGGATGTAGATAATCTGTGGATTTCACAGCCCGACAACGGAGAGCAGGCTCTGGAGATTGCCGACCAGCTGATCCGTTCATCAGCCATTGACATCATCGTGATTGACTCTGTGGCTGCCCTGACTCCGAAGGCCGAGATCGAGGGTGACATGGGCGACAACCGTGTGGGTTTGCAGGCCCGTTTGATGAGCCAGGCTTTGAGAAAGCTGACTTCTACCATCAACAAGACCAACACAACCTGTATCTTCATCAACCAGCTGCGTGAGAAGATCGGTGTGATGTTCGGTAATCCTGAGACAACTACCGGTGGTAACGCTCTGAAGTTCTATGCCAGCGTGCGTCTGGACATCCGTCGTGTGACCAGCATCAAGGACGGCGACGAGGTGATCGGTAATCAGGTACGCGTGAAGGTGGTGAAGAATAAGGTGGCTCCTCCATTCCGTAAGGCTGAATTCGAAATCACCTTTGGAGAGGGAATCTCAAAGATCGGTGAAATCGTGGATTTGGGTACCGAACTGGGCATCCTGAAGAAGAGCGGTTCCTGGTACAGCTATAATGAGACCAAGATCGGTCAGGGACGCGATGCCGTGAAGAATATGTTGCGCGACAATCCGGAACTGTGCGAGGAAATCGAAGCTCAGATTACCGCGGCTTTGAAGGATTCTTCTGCTTCTGCGGAATAATATTCTCAGATTGGGCTTTTATCATTACTGAAACAAAGAGAGGTGTCCAAGCTAAAATGACTACTCCTTAAAGTTACAGAATGCAAATATAACCTGAAAAAGGGTCGTATCAAACTCTGTATGGAGTGATGATACGACCCTTTCTTTTGTTTCAGAAGGTACTCAAATTTCAAATTGTTTTATTGTTTCTTTCCCACCCAATCGAAGTTATAGCTCACGGTAAGCATCACATAGCGGGGCAGCACGTCGGTATATTGTTCTATACGTCCGGTAGTGGTTACCTCGCTGCGATAGGTGCTGGCTTGTGCCAGAAGATCGTGCGCTGTGAAATGAATGCCGAGGCGGTCGTCGAAGAAATACTTTGAGAGCGAAACGTCCCAGTTGGTCACCGTACGGTTTAGCTCGGACTGACTGTTGCCGGCATAGAGCGTAGTCCGTATGAGAGTGGCCAGCTGAATATTCCAAGGCAGGGTATAATTGATGTCACCATAGAGGTTCGTCTCACGATAGTTGTCGGTCATGCCGGGTTGGGAAACCCGACGGAAAGCTGTTTTCCAATAACCATAAAAGCGGAAATTGCGTCCGGCAGTGGCGCGTAGTGTCAGCTGGGGAGTCAGTCCTATATTCCGAAGCAGACCGGCGGCCGTCACACTTTCTTCTGCCAAAAAAGACAGGTTCTCTGCCTGATAATAATCGGCGGCGAAGGAAGCGGAAAGATACAAACGCTTTTTGCTGTCGAGCGGAGTGGAGAACTCCGTGCGACCTTGAACGGCATGTGTCCGCGAAGTGTTGACCGGCTGGTAGGTACGGATACCCGTGGCCGGATCATAGACCGACTGCGTGGCTATGTCGTTGTGAAGGCGGCGATAAGTGGCATCGATATGGAAGGAACGGCCGCTTTTGACGTGTTGCAGGCGATAAGCGGAACTCAGACGATGCGTGAACGAATTGCCCAAATCTGCATTTCCTACAAAGCGGTTCAAGGGGTCGGAAGCATCACGGATGGGCAATAACTGTGTCAATTCAGGCATGGCGGGCAGACCCTGATAACCGGCATCCCACTCCGGCATCCAGATGCGTCCTTCACGGCTTTCATGTTTCCATTTCAGAGTCAGGGCAGGACTGAAGAAAAAGCCCTCACGCCACGGACGATACCTATGGCCCTCACGATCATAGTCGAGCGAGCGGTGCTGATAGTAGAACGATTCATTGGCTTCAATCTGCAAAGATGTGCCACGCTCAAAGAACACCTTGTGCGACAGACGTACACCGGCTTCAGCCTTTTCCTCCCTCTCGGTGGCATAATAGCTGTTGGCTGCATCCAGACAGAGCGACTGCCACTCCGTCTCAGGCAGTCGACCCAGACTTTCAACTCCCCATCCCTGTTGTTCGGACCATTCTGTCATGCGCTCCAGACGATATTCCGGATGATTGGCCGTACCGTAGCGGTGAGAATACCGCAAGAAAGGTTTTACCACACCGTTATAGCGTTCCGGACGTTCATAGTGGTGAACCCATTCCAATTCAGGGTTGAGGTCCAAGAGATAATCGCGGCGGTACAGATAACGGCGGCGGGCATCGGTAGTTCCGTCAGCATAGGTCGTGAGGCAGTAGTTGGAATAGTCGCGTCGGGTCTGTGTCTCATGTTTGAGCAAAGCGTTGAAGTTGAGCAGGTCCGCGCCGAACACAAATGTAGCGTGCCACTCCGGACGATGGGTAATGCTGCGAAAGCGGGAAAGTTCGGGGTTAAGCAGACTGTAGAGCAGCGCGTTCTCGTCCGCTTCCTTTTCCTCGAGGCGGATAATACTGTCGAGCGAGAGTCCTTCCCACGCCGCCTTGGCGGGCAGGTAATAAGAAAGGCTGCGGCTGTCGCGCGTGCTACGGCTTCGCTCATAGTTGAAGCTATAGTTCCATGAGTGCTGCCATCGCTCCAACTTGCGGAACCGTAGTCCGGCAGAAGCCATTGCCGTCACATCTTCTCCGTCAAGATGTTCGGCGCTGCGGCTCATGAGGTTATCCGGCAAGAGATAAGTCTCATTGTTCTGCCAGCTTTCTTTGTCCGTATCCTTGCGGCTGACCGATCCGCTGGAGGTAAAACGCCAGGTCTTGTCCGGTTCTATATAATAGGAAAAGCGTGCGGTCTTGGTACTGATGTGACCAGCAGGATCGACTTCTTCCGTATTGGCTATATCCATTATCTGGCGGCTTTTGTTAAAGTTGTTTACATTGGCATTGACACTGAACATCTGCCGGTCATCAAAGCGCATCAGAAATGCCTGACCGCCCCAAAGTTTTCCTGTGCCCGCATCGGCGGAAAGTTTTGCCATCCACGTGCCAATGTATTTCCGTTTGAGATGCACATCCATCACATAACTCTCATCGTGCATGTCCTGTCCGGTGAGTTCCGACTGCTCGCCGGCCTTGTCGTAAACCTTGATGCGGCTCACGATATAGGCGGGCAGGTTGTCGAGCGCGGCCTCGATGTTTCCCTGAAAGAAATCCTTGCCGCTGATGAGCAGATTGTCCACCCGTTTGCCGTTGATGCGTATCTCGCCGTCTGTCATTTCTGCTCCCGGCAACTGCTGAACAAGTTTACGGAGCGATTCGGTCTGCGCCATGTTGAAGGCATCGGCATTGTAAACGAGTGTGTCGCCTTTATAGTACATTTTGATGCGTGTCGCTTTCACGACCACTTCATTAAGCTTCCGTTTCTTGGTTTGGGGGATAAGATAGATTGTAGGCACCTGAACCACTGTGCTTCCGGCATCAGGCTCAACCTTACAATAATAGTCCTCAAAGCCATTGGCCTGTACTAAGAGCATAAAGGCTTTTCGTGCCGGAGTGACAAAGGAAAACGTAGCACCGCTGTATTTGTCTACATAGTTATTCTCCCAGTTGTCGCCCTTTTCGGTCACTATGCGATAACGTGTGGTATCCGTTGCCAAAACAGTAGAACTGTCGGTGGTCATCAGGCTGACTGTGGCGCGGTTTATACCTTCCAGTGTCATGGCATTGATAACATCGCCGTTGATTCGGATTTCTTGGGCAGAAACGGCATTGAAAAATCCTATAAGTAAAATGAATAATGAGGTTCTTAGATACAAGGATTTTGATTTTTGGGGGTACAAACAGGACGCTGGTATCTGTCGGTACGGATTGATTTGTGAATTGCTCATACACATATACATTTTGAATAGTTACCTGATATAGATGAATTATTGTACTTCAAAAAAACGGTCGAAGTACAAAAGAAATAGCAATTTCCGTGCCACCATCATCAATCCTGATGGAACTGTCGCTGAGGTAGACGACCTGAAGGGTCTGGAGGCTGACCTGAACAG